>FWPV01011842.1_pt1 | contig 13713 bp, 12 predicted proteins | sample 2228371 | NCBI WGS metagenome assembly FWPV01 (sample SAMEA103939776, study PRJEB20133) | metagenome | reverse complement strand
TTGCGGCGCAATCTGCCTTTCCTTCCCGGCCCTGGGCAAGCTTTCCTCAAGAATTTGGGCAACTAATTTGGAGAAGAACCTTTTGTTTTAATCTATCTACCTGGAGCATGAAATTGATCTCCAGGATATCCGTAGATTGCGACCGTAGAGGGGACTTTTGTGTCCCAGTGTCTCCCGCTCCAATAAAACTGAGAAATGAACCGCAGAGAACAAATAAGGCTTTGAAGCTTTTCCCACCTCATCCCAGATTCGCTGAAGAATGGAAGGAAGGGTTGCGTTGCTTGAACAAAGGTAAGGAAACTCATCAATAACTAAGACAATTCTCTCATTTTTGCAAGAGTAATAACGTACCGGAAAAGGGCATCTCAATCAGGAGGAAACTCTGCCTCCAGGACGGGGTTCGCATAGTTGAGATTGATAACCTCGGAAAGACATCACCCCTGATCCTGGTCTGCCCCAACGTCGGCTAGGAAATAAATCGTCTTCTCTTTTTGAAAAACTTTCCTTAGAAGTTCAGTCTTCCCGATTCGGCGCCGTCTGTAAACCATGATAAGCTCGGCCCGGTTTGAAGTCATCCAGGTAAACAGAAACTAAATTTCTCCTTCGCCATTGAAGAAAGCCAATTTAACTCCTTTGTTTTTTTAGAGTAGTCTCTTTAAAGTAGACTAATTAAAGGCAAAAAAGTTGACATTTGCTCGCATCTTTAATAGGATTAATCATTTAAACTAAAAGGAATAGGGAAGGAAATTTTTACAGAAATAAAAATTGCTCAAAAAGATTTTAGCTGAGTTCCTAATTTTAGTAGTCCTGACGGCAATTTTTCTTTCATCTGCGGAAGCCAATCATCGCCCAAAGATCCGGGTATTGATTTCCCGAGATATATTCCAATTGAAAATTTCTGGTGCTCATTTATCAGTAGCTGAATTACCGTCAGGACGCCAACTATTTAAATATAGGGATTTTTTTACCGTCCTTCGCGAAAAAGGACCATTTTTAAAAGTCAGCGAAAATGGTGCTTGGGCCAAGGGGTTTGTTCTCACATCTACCCAAGGTTACATCTCTATCTTGGGCAGGAAATATAAGGGGCAAATTTTGCTTTACCCAGGAAATAATCGCGACATATGGATAATTAACGAGCTACCTTTGGAAGAATATCTCGTCGGCTTAGTCAATAAAGAGATATCTTCCCAATGGCCCCTGGCCGCTGTGAAAGCCCAGGTGGTAGCAGCGCGCACTTATGCCTATTATCAAAAAGAGAAAAGGGCGGACAATTTATACGACGTGGAGGCTTCGGTTAACGACCAGGTCTACGGGGGGATAGAGAGTGAAGATGAACGGGCCAGAAAAGCTGTCCGCGAGACAGAACGGGAAATAATCTTCTACCAGGGAAAACCGATCTTTGCTGTCTATCATGCCTGTTGCGGAGGAAAAACAGAAGCGCCAGCTTATGTATGGAGTGGAGATTATCCTTACCTGCAAAGTATACCCTGTATTTACTGCCTCGACTCTCCTCACTTCGTCTGGCATTACCAATTAAAACTCGAGCGATTAGAAAAAATTTTGCGGGATAAGGGGTATATTCATCAGCCCATTAAGGAAATATTAGCGGGGCCCAGAAACGAGAATAAAAGAATCGTAAAAATTATAATTAAAAGAGATGGAGATACTCTGGAAATTCCCGCCCCTGAGTTTCGCCAGCTTTTAGGCTATGATCAGCTTCGCTCTACAAATTTTTGGGTCAAAATAATTAATAGAGTAGTGTCTTTTTCTGGCTTAGGCTGGGGGCATGGCGTTGGCTTATGCCAATGGGGAGCCCGTGGTCTGGCGGAGACTGGCGCAGATTACCAAAGTATTATAAAATACTATTATCAAAATGTGGAAATAGGAAAAAGATTTTAATGAAAATTCAGGAATTTGACTATCATTTACCACCCGAACTTATAGCTCAGCATCCTCTTCCCGATAGAGATCAATCCCGGCTTTTCGTGGTCAAGCGCCGGGAGAAGTTATGGGAACATAGAATCTTTGCTGATCTCCCGCAATATTTACTCCCCGGGGATCTCTTAGTTATCAATGATACTAAAGTAATGCCTGTTCGCCTCTTGGGGAGGAAAAAAAATGGAGGAAAGATAGAAATCTTATTAATAAAAGAAATCAAAAATGGCGATCAAATAGGAGCCAAAACTGCCAACTCCCCCATCTTAAATAAATGGCCTAACCTTTGGCAATGTCTGGTAAAAAACTCCTGGAAAGTACGTGAAAATACACTCGTTATCTTTAAAGAAGAGCTTCAAGCACTTCTTCTCCATCCAATTTCTCCTGGCCTTTGGCTAATTGGATTCCCCGAAGGAGTTGATCTCAAAAAAAGATTGTGGGAAATTGGCTTTCCTCCCCTTCCGCCATACATCAAACGTAATGGAGACCCCCGGAAGAAAGAAGAAGATCTAATGCGTTACCAAACTGTCTACGCTCAACATGAAGGTTCTATTGCCGCCCCCACAGCGGGTTTACATTTTACTCCAGAACTTCTGCAAAGGGTAAAAGAAAGAGGAGTTTCCGTCCTGCCGGTCACTCTACATGTTGGCTTGGGCACTTTTCTTCCCGTTAAAAAAGAGGAAGTCGAAAACCACCAAATCCCAGCAGAATCATTTGTCATTCCTGAGGCTACTGCCGCAGCTATTAATAGAGCACGATCTTCTAAGCAAAGAATTATAGCTGTGGGCACAACCGTCACGCGAGCCTTGGAATCCGCGCTCACGGAAGATGGCAAGGTGAAACCTGGACCAGGAGAGACCAATTTATTTATTCTTCCTGGATACAAATTTAGAATTATCGACTGCTTAATTACTAATTTCCACCTTCCCCGCTCAACCCTTTTAATGTTAGTCTATGCTTTTGGCGGTAAAGAATTAATGCAGGCTGCTTATGCTGAAGCGATTCGGGAGAGATATCGTTTTTATAGCTATGGCGACGCCATGTTTATTATTTGAAGGCCGAGGTATGAAGGTCGAACTATGCAATTCGAGATAGTAAAAAAAGATGCCGCTTCCTCGGCGCGGGTAGGTATCTGCCATACCAATCACGGCAGCTTCCAAACTCCTGCCTTCATTCCTGTAGGGACGCAGGCTACCGTTAAGGGCTTAACTCCGGAAGAACTGCGGGAGATTGGTATAGAAATAATTTTGGCCAATACTTACCATCTTTATCTCCGCCCTGGCCATGAAAGAATCGCTCACCTGGGCGGTCTGCATAAATTTATGCATTGGGAATATCCTCTGCTCACAGATAGTGGAGGTTTCCAAATATTTAGTCTTAACTCCTTAGTGCGCGTATCTGAGGAAGGGGTTCAATTTCAGTCGCATCTCGATGGCTCTACTCATTTATTAACTCCCGAGAAGGCTGTGGCCATTCAAAAATCTTTGGGCGCTGATATTATCATGTGCCTGGATGAATGTCTTCCCCCTTCGGCTACCTATGCAGAAACGCAGCGCTCCTTAAGGCGCACTTTGAACTGGGCGAGGAGATGTCAAGAAACTCCCCGAGCAGAGCACCAAGCCCTCTTTGGTATCGTTCAAGGAGGAATGTATGTGGGTCTCCGTCAAGCAGCAGTGGCTGAACTTTGCCAAATGGGCTTTGATGGCTATGCTTTGGGAGGCTTAAGTGTGGGCGAAAGTAAAGAAGTAATGTTTCAAATAGTGGCGGAGACTGCTCCTCTGTTACCCATTGATCAGCCCCGTTACCTAATGGGGGTAGGTATGCCGGAGGATATCCTCTTTGCCGTAAAACAGGGAATAGATATGTTTGATTGCGTGTTGCCCACGCGCAATGCGCGGAATGGTATGCTCTTTACAAAACGTGGACGCTTGATCATCAAAAATGCCCGTTTTGCTGACGACCCTTCACCCATCGAAGTGGGGTGTGCGTGCTACACTTGCCGCTATTACTCCCGCGCCTATTTGCGCCACTTATATTTGGCCGAAGAAATCCTGGCCGCGCGTTTATTGACAATCCATAACCTATTTTTTTATGCTAATTTAATGCGGGAAATCCGGCAGGCCATATTAGCGGGAGATTTATTAAATTTTAAAGAAAAATTTGGTTATTCCTGGGAAAATATAGAGAAGTCAGAAGAGTTTTATCGCCCATCTTCTTTAGAAAAGGAAGATAGATCTCTTCGCCTATCAAATATATAAGGAGGTAGATTCGATGTTATCAGGTTTGGCTTACGCAATGGGAAACGCTGGAGGAAGTGGAGGAGCTGCCGGGCTGGGTAGCCTAGTCCCCCTCATTCTTATGTTTGTAGTTTTCTATTTCCTCCTCATCTGGCCCCAGCAAAAGAAAGCTAAGGCTCATCGCCAGATTTTAGCCAGTTTGCAAAAAGGTGATAATGTTATAACTTCGTCAGGAATATATGGAACGATAACCGGTCTTACGGATACGGTGGTGACCTTGGAAATTGCCGAGAAGGTTCGCATCAAAGTAGCCCGTAATGCCATCGCCGGCAAAGTTCAGGGGCCAGTGTAAAATCAAAACTAACGGCCTAACTAAAATAGCAAGGAGAGATTTATGCGGCGTAGTATACAATGGCGAGCTGGATTAATTATATTTTTTCTGGCCCTCTCCATTATTTACTTAATTCCCACCTTAGTTGATCCTTTACCCAAATGGTGGACGAAAGTCTTACCTACCGAAAAAATCCACTTAGGATTGGATCTGCGCGGGGGCATGCATCTCCTTTTAGAAGTGGAAGTCCAGAAAGCCGTGGAGAGTGCGCTGGATAAATATGCCAGTGACCTGAAAGAATCTTTGACCAAGAAAGGTATTCCCTTTCAGCGCGTAGAAAGATCAGCGGATGGTAAGATATCTATTATCCTTCCCGATGCCAAAGCCAATGATCGTTTTAGCCAGGTACGCGCTGACCAATATGGCCATCTAAAAGTTTCCTCTTTTACGCAAAAGGATGGCCAGTTCCACTATCTTTTAGAAATGAGTGCCCAGGAGATTCGTTCGGTAGAGGACTCAGCAGTCCGCCAAGCTTTGGAGACCATTCGCAATCGGGTCGACCAGTTCGGCGTCGCTGAACCAGTAATAGCTCCCCAGGGAGAGAATCAAATTTTAGTTCAACTTCCGGGCATCAAAGATCCCCAAAGAGCTATTGAACTAATCGGCCGCACTGCTCTCTTAGAATTTAAATTGGTGGATGAGGAAAATAGCCTGGAAGAAGCTCTCAAAGGAAACATTCCGCCTGGATCGGAGATTCTTTATCAAAAAGTAATTGATCGAGAAACTGGCGTGGTTACGCGGCGTCCTTATTTATTGAAAAAAAGGGCCTTAATGACTGGAGACGTCTTAGTTGACGCGCGCATGCGCATCAAGTCTGACTTTAATGAGCCTTATGTCTCTTTAGACTTCGACGCCCGCGGGGCGCGCCTATTTGATCAAATAACTGCGGAAAATGTTAAAAAGCGTTTGGCCATAGTCTTGGACAATAATGTTTATTCAGCCCCAGTTATTCAAGAAAGAATTAGCGGAGGCAAAGCCCAAATTACCGGATCCTTTACAGTGGAAGAGGCTTCGGATTTGGCCATTGTTCTCCGGGCCGGTGCCCTCCCTGCCCCGGTGAAGATAATCCAGAATGTCACTGTCGGCCCCTCCTTGGGACAAGACTCCATTGAAAAGGGCATTAGAGCAGCTATCATCGGAGCCATTTTGGTAGTTGTGTTCATGGCCGTATATTATCGCCTATCTGGTTTGATTGCCGACTGGGCTTTAGTGCTCAATATAGTCTATTTAATGGGCGCTTTAGCTTCTATGCGAGCTACCCTCACCTTACCAGGGATCGCCGGAATTATTTTGGCCATCGGTATGGCTGTGGATAGCAATGTCTTAATGTTTGAGCGGATTCGAGAAGAACTACGCCTGGGTAAAACTGTGCGCGCGGCCGTAGATTCAGGCTACGACAAGGCCCTATTTACCATTATTGACTCGCACGTGACCACTCTGATTACAGCGGTCGTCCTCTTCCAATTTGGTACGGGCCCGATTAAAGGCTTTGCTGTCACCCTGAGCCTAGGGGTTATTATTAACCTGTTTTCTGCGCTCATCGGCACGAAAGTTATCTTTGACTGGATAAATTATCGCAGGCCATTACAAACTTTAAGTATCTGAAGAAAGGAACTGCTTGATGGGTATTGAAATATTAGGCAAAACAAATATAGATTTTATTGGGTTTAGAAAATATGCTTTTATCCTTTCGGGCATATTCATAGCACTAGGAATACTGGCCTTAGTGCAGTTATTTATCGGCCAAGCCAACCTGGGCATTGACTTTGCCGGGGGAACAGCTGTGCAATTAAAATTCGAAAAACCTTTACAGATGGATAAAGCTCGCCATGCCTTAGAAGTTAATGGCTTTAAAGACAGCGAGCTGCAGCATTTCACTGAGGGCAATAAACTTTTAATCCAAGTAAAAAAATCGACGGATGTTCCCTTGGGCAAAGTGGCCGATAAAATCGTGGACATATTTAGTAAGGAGTTTAAAGATAATAAATTCGTCGTGGAGAGTTCCACGGAAATTGGTCCGAAAGTGGGCAAAAATTTGCAACACGATGCCCTCATCGCTGTAGTTATTTCCGCCATCGGCATGATCATTTACCTGGCCTGGCGTTTTGAATTCTCTTTTGGGGTAGCTGCAGCCATAGCTACTTTCCACGATGTCCTTACGGTCTTGGGCATCTTCAATATCTTGGGTAAAGAAGTTAATTTGCTTTTAGTCACCGCCCTTCTAACCTTAGCAGGTTATTCCTTAACTGACACCGTGGTGATCTATGATCGTATCCGAGAAAACCTACGCCTGCGCCCCCGAGATCCCCTGGGAGAGGTGATGAACCGCAGTATAAATGAAGTGCTTAGCCGGACAATCGTGACTACCATTACCGTTTTTTTGGTCTGTTTATCCCTCTTCTTTTTTGGTGGAGAAGTCATTCACGACTTCTCTTTAGCGCTGTTAATCGGCGTGTGTGTAGGCACGTATTCGTCCGTTTTTGTGGCTAGTCCGATAGTCTACGAATGGCGCAAGGGCCAACAGATCAGGATTCGGACGCGGCGGTAAGTTATTCTTCTGCAGAAAATTATTTTGAAGGAGAAGGCTTAAATTTTTTTAATTTGGCCGCAGCTTGCTGGAGGGTTTCTAGCCTTTTAGGGAAGGCAAAACGAACTTTAGTCCTTCCTTTTTCTGGCTGGCTATAAAAACAACTTCCCGGTACGGTTGCAATCCCTATTTTTTCTACTAAATAGTAAGCAAAATCGAAGTCATTGGCCCAACCAAAGTGCTCTATATCTGTCATAATGTAATAGGCGCCATGAGGCCGGTAAACCCGGAACCCGGCGGCAAGCAAAGATTGCAGGAGAAAATCTCTACGTTCTGTATACTCCGCGGCTAATGTTTGATAATACTCTCGACCAAAGCGTAAGGCCACGGCCGCTGCTTCCTGGAGGGGATGAGCAGCTCCAACCGTAAGGAAATCATGTACTTTACGGATTGAACTGGTGAGCTCGGCCGAGGCTATAGCCCAGCCAACCCGCCAACCAGTTAAACTATAGGTCTTGGAAAGAGAATTAATGGTAATTGTCTGGGCGCTCATTCCTGGCAAGGAAGCAATGCTCACATGTTGCGCCCCGTCATAAAGGATATGTTCATATATTTCGTCCGTTACTGCCACGACCCCCCATTTTATGCATAGGTCAGCAATAAACTGAAGTTCTTCCCGCGAAAAAACTTTTCCTGTCGGGTTATTGGGAGTATTAATGACTATGGCTTTGGTGCGCTTATTAAAAGCGCGCCTTAGTTCTTGCTCGTCAAAATGCCAATCCGGCTCGTGGAGGGTGACATAACGAGGTGTAGCTCCGCAGAGGATTGTGTCCGGTCCATAATTCTCATAAAAAGGCTCAAAGACAATGACTTCCTCCCCTGGGTTCACTATGGCCAGCAACGAAGCAATCATACATTCTGTAGCTCCACAACAAACAGTAATTTCTTTTTCTGGATCCACCTTTAAGCCATTGTACCAAAAGAATTTATCGGCAATGGCCTGACGGAGGGCTGGTGTCCCCCAGGTTATGGCGTATTGATTTATATCAGCGCGAATGGCCCTTACCGCTGCTTCCTTAATTTCCTCCGGGGCTGGAAAATCTGGAAATCCCTGGGCTAAATTCACCCCTTGGTGTTTGAGACAGATCCGCGTCATATCTCTTATCACAGATTCTGTAAAACTTCTCGCCCGCGCCGAGGAAAAATCTTTCATTTCCGGAAAGCACCTCCCCATGATTAATGTCGCTAAAATATACTCGAAACTTAATTTCGCGTCAATGAAGAAAATTCCCTTGCCTCCTTCGCTCTGATATTCAAATTCTGGTTCACCAAAAAGGCCCGAGGGTTCATTCGGCATTGTAAGAGTATTTACTCTTTTTAGCCCAGGCTCTCTTCGGCGAAAAAATTAGCTTGACTCTTAAATCCGCCTACGCTCTGCGGAAATCTGGCTTGCAGTTTTTACTTCTTCTCCCAAAGATCCTTCTTTATTCATCCCTGGTTCACCTCTGGTTAACCCTTGGCCTCCTAACAAAGATATGGTAATTAATCTTCTAAATCATTATTATTTTCGAAAAGTGCCGAAGAGCAGGGGAAAATAAAATAACAAGGCTTTAAAAAGCCGCCTATAAAAATTTCATAAAGAGACGAAGAAGGAAGGGCCCGCGGGAAGAAGATGGGCAGGAGAACAGTTTAGAAAAATATTTGCATTGTTTTTTGCTTTTGCTAATATAGGGAAAAAAGTCTTGGAAAAATGGCCACAGCGATAAAATTTTTTCCGGCTTTAATAGTTTTTCTTCATCCTTTAATTCTGCTTGCTTTTTCGCCAGCAGAGATTCAGCAAATCCAAAATAGCTTGGCAGGGAAACCATTAGGAGAGAGAATTGCTTCGTGGGCAGAAAAATTTGTTGGTACTCCCTACGATGAAGATCCGCAGGGAATCTATGTCACCCGGAAAGTAATCGTGGCTGATGAGCGGGTAGATTGTATGTACCTTGTCTTCCGCTCTGTGGAATTGGCCTTAAGTTCTTCACCGGAACAAGCTATTGAAGTTGCTTTAGAAAAGCGTTTTCATAGCCGGGGCGTAATGGTCAATGGCCAGGTAATAAACTATGAAGACCGGCTGGCCTACGGAGAAGATATGGTTTTTAGCGGCAAATGGGGAAAAGAAATAAGCTCCCAAATTGGCCAAACCCTTTCCATAAAAGGGCTTAGGGGAAAAGATTTTTGGTCTATTCTCCCTCCTGAAGAGTTATTGGCCAAGATAAAGAATTTGCGTTCAGGAGATATAATCTTCTTTGTAAAATACCCTGAACAGAGGCAGAAAGATGAAGGAGTTGGCCATATGGGCATTATTAAAATTGATAGAAAAAACGCGGATACCGAATTTTTCCTAATTCATGCCAGTGGCCTTAAAAACAAGGGAGGAGTGGTAAAAAAAGTTCCCCTGGTAGAATATTTAGCGCATATGCCTTTTATGGGGGTAATGGTGACTCGTTTTGAATAATTAAAAGGAGCTAAGCATGCAAGAAAATTTATTGCGGGAGTTACAAAGGCTTGGGCAAAGCATCTGGCTGGATAATTTAAGCCGGCATTTGCTTAATTCCGGAGAATTGGCCCGCTTGATAAATTTGGGCGTTACTGGAGTAACCTCCAACCCCACTATCTTCCAAAAATCAATTGCGGGAAGTAAAGATTATGACTCGGCCCTCCAGAATTTATTGCAGAAGGGGATATATGCGGAAAAAGATCTCTTTTTAGGCTTAGCCTTGGAAGATGTTTCCCGGGCTGCGGATTTACTTTGGCCGGTTTATTTATCAACCCAGGGCCGCGATGGATTTGTGAGTATTGAGGTATCTCCGGAGCTGGCCTACGATCGGGAAAAGACCGTCGCCGAAGCCAAATTTCTTTTTACTACTATCGGCAAAAAAAATATCTTAGTAAAAGTTCCAGCCACTCCTCCCGGGATCATGGCTATAGAAGATCTGATTGCGGAAGGAATTAATGTCAACGCCACTCTCCTCTTTTCCATTAAGAGATATGAAGAAGTGGCGAAAGCTTACCTTCATGGTTTAGAAAAAAGATTAAATAAAGGGGCAGCGATTGGTGAAGTAGCTTCAGTAGCTAGTTTCTTTGTGAGTCGGGTGGATACTATGGTGGATAGCCTTCTCCAGGCGCGCATATCTTCTTCTCCCTCCGTTGCTGAAAAGAAGAAGATCCAGTCTCTTTTAGGGCAAGCAGCCGTGGCTAATGCTAAATTAGCTTACCAAACATATAAACAAATATTCTCCGGAAATAGATTTCAAGCCTTGAAAGGGGCCCATAAACAAAGAATTCTTTGGGCCAGTACCGGGACTAAAAATCCTAAGTATAGTGATATAAAATACGTGCAAGAATTAATTGGCCCTGATTCTATAAATACTCTTCCGGAAAGTACTCTCGCTGCCTTTCTGGATCATGGAGAAGCCAAAATTACTATCGCCGAAGGCTTAAACGAAGCCGAAGCCCTTTTTGAGGAGCTCCATTCACTGGGGGTGAATATGCGGCAAGTTACGGAGGATTTGGAAAAGGAGGGGGTGCGCCTTTTTGCTGAATCCTACTCAGCCTTACTGAAAGAAATCGCCGAGAAGAGAGATTACTTCTTGGCCCGCAAATTATAAGAGATAGTTGGTCAGGTTTTATTTGGCTGAGGCATTCTTTAAATTGGTTGCCTTGGCGATGGAAGAGGAGGAAATATGGAATTAGCTATGCTTGGTTTAGGGCGGATGGGTATGAATATGGTCCGTCGCCTTTTAAAAGGTGGCCACAAAGTAATTGCCTATAACCGGTCCCCCGCAAAAACTCGCCAAATTATGAAAGAAGGAGCTCAGGGAGCTTTCTCCTTGCCGGAGTTGGTTCAAGCTCTTAAACCACCCCGCATCCTCTGGTTAATGCTTCCGGCGGGAAAACCAGTTGATGACCATATCACGCAGCTGGCTGCTTTGCTCTCCAAAGGAGATATAATTGTGGAGGGCGGAAATAGTTTTTATCAAGACGATCTTCGCCATGCTGCCGAACTAAAGCCTAAAGGTATTCACTACCTCGATGTAGGAGTGAGTGGAGGAATCTGGGGATTAAAAATTGGCTATTGTTTAATGATCGGGGGGGAACGTAGAATTTATCGCTTCTTGGAACCGATCTTTAAAGCACTGGCTCCGCGCGAGGGCTATCTTTACTGTGGAAGTACCGGAGCCGGACATTTTGTAAAGATGATTCATAATGGAATAGAGTATGGGTTAATGTCCGCTTATGGAGAAGGCTTCGAACTTCTGCAAAACTCACCTTATGGCCCAAATCTAAATTTAGCGAAAGTGGCCCATCTTTGGAACCAAGGAAGCGTAGTTCGCTCCTGGCTTTTGGAGCTTTTGGAATCTGCCCTCAAAAAAGACCGGTATCTTTCGTCGATTAAAGGCTATGTGGAGGACTCCGGAGAAGGCCGGTGGACAGTGCAGCAGGCTGTAAATTTGGCTGTACCTACGCCAGTTATTGCTTGTTCTCTTTTCCAAAGATTTCGCTCCCGCCAAACTGATTCCTTTGCCGACAAGATATTAGCGGCCCTGCGGCAAGAGTTCGGCGGGCACAAAGTACTTAAGAATAAACCTTGAATAATTTAATTTGTTCGTCTTGCGCAAAAAAATTCTCTCTCCAAGATAGGATCTGGAAATGTTCCTGCGGCAGCTTCTTGGATATTGAGTTTTCCGCTTCTTTTCCTATTGAAAAAATTCGCCGGCGAAATTTAAGCATGTGGCGGTACCAAGAAGCCATTCCTTTGAATGACCATGAAAATATCATTACCTTCCAGGAGGGTTTTTCTCCTTTACTCCCTTTAAATTTTTGGGGTAAAAAAGTCTGGATTAAACAGGAACATCTTTTTCCCACAGGTTCTTATAAAGATCGCGGGGCCTCTGTCCTGGTGAGCAAAATTAAAGAACTGGGCCTAAAGGAAGTAGTGGAAGATTCTTCAGGAAATGCGGGATGTGCCATTGCCGCTTATTGTGCTCGGGCCGGAATAAAATGCCAGATTTTTGTTCCTTATGATACATCGCCTGCTAAAGTAGCCCAAATTGAAGCCTATGGAGCCCGAGTCCACCGCATTCCCGGATCACGAGAAGATTCTGCGCACGCTGCCCTAGAAGCCGCAGAAAAGATTTATTATGCCAGTCACTCCTGGAATCCTTTTTTCTTCCAGGGCACTAAGACCATGGCCTTTGAGCTATGCGAACAATTAGGTTGGCATTCACCGGATGTGGTAATTTTGCCTGTAGGAAATGGCACGCTCCTTTTAGGATGTTTCTTCGGATTTAAGGACCTGTGCCAGGCGGGCCTCATCAATAAGACCCCACGCTTGCTGGGCATTCAAGCTGCGGCGTGTGCCCCCCTCTATTGGGCCTGGCGAAAGAATTCCGCAGTCGAGCTTTCCCTGCCTAAGTACGAAACTTTGGCCGAGGGAATCGCCATTGCGAACCCAATTCGAGGAAGGCAAATCTTGCAGGCGATCAAAGAAACTGCCGGCGATATCCTGATCGTAGAGGAAGGGGAGATCAAGGAAGCTTTAATCGATGTCGCCCGTCGCGGATTTTATATAGAGCCCACCGCGGCTGCTACTATTGCTGGCCTCCGGAAATATTTGCGCAGTTCTCCCCCTGCTGAAACCATTGTCTCTGTCTTCACCGGCCATGGCCTTAAGGCTACCGAGAAGATCTTAAGAATTTTAGCCGATCTTCACTAATAACCTAAGAGAGTTAAAAAGGAAATTGCCCTCTTGAGGGGCTAAGCAAATTATATCCATCCTCGGGCTTTGTAGTAAACTATGGCTGCGTATTCTTTAATAAGCTGGGTAAAAACTTGCAGCCGAACCAAAGCATTATGGGCATATTTTTCATAAGGATAAGCGGGAGCCGGATATACTTTGCAACCCAGATTTTCAAAGGCTAAGAGGGTCCGCTTCATATGGATATAAGAGGTAACAATAATAAGATTTTGCCATTTATTTTTGGCTGCCATTTTTTTTATTTCTAAAACTTGCGCGTGGGTGTGAGTTGCATTCTTTTCCACCAAGATATGCTGTTCAGGAATTTTCAGTTTCCGCGCTTCTTGAGCCAGGACTAAGGCTTCAGGGATTCCTAATTTGGCCGGATCTCCGCCCACAAAAAGAATTTGGGGAGCCCAACCTGCAAAATACAATTGGACTCCGCGGAGAAGTCTCTGGGTTGAAGGACAAGTTAGGAACCGGCCTCGATCAATTCCTCCGCCCATTACCACAATTACTTCGGCCCGCTGCAATGCTTCTACAGTTTTAAGCGGCCTTAACATATATTCATTAAGAGGCGTAAAACAAATCAATAAAATTAATAAGAGGAGCAGCCATAATAATAAATTGAAAGCTAAAAAAACTCTTTCAAAAAGAGGTCGCATTTTAGCCAACTTCTCCTTGGCGGGCTATATTCTCGGCCTATTATAGGGAAAAGGGAAACGAATAGCAATACCCTAACCCTCCTTGTTCATCTATAATTTTTAATTTTAAGAGTCATCTCCAAATTAGTTGCCGCCAAAAGACCTGGAATATCTGGAATGTCCTGTGATTTCAA
>FWPV01011833.1_pt1 | contig 13718 bp, 8 predicted proteins | sample 2228371 | NCBI WGS metagenome assembly FWPV01 (sample SAMEA103939776, study PRJEB20133) | metagenome | reverse complement strand
AACGACAAGTCAACACCGCAAAAACAAAAAAATCAGAAAATGTGACAAGTCATTGCAAAATAACAGAAATTCCGTGTCGAACGGAAATGAGGGACCGGAAACGGCAGCGGTGGTCCCGTTCGAGTGGCTGCCATCATCGCCCCGCCACAGTTCCGACCCCAGAATTTCACAATTGCCTGCTCTACAGCGAAAGCGCCCGTTCTCCGGCTGCGTCTGATGACGGCCATAAGGGCTGCAGGTGCGCCGTCGAATTGACGGGCCGGGCGCAAATATGCAGATGATAGCGCGCCCCTTTCCGCTATAGGGACGGGACAAGAGGTCGAGGATTGGGATTGCTCTTAGCATGTTGACGGACCGCACCCTGTTGCGATCGCTCGGAACCGAGCCACCGATCCTGGCGGACGGCCACCGTGCGCCCGACCGGCGCGAGATCTCGCTGCGCTGGCTGTCCGGCACCTTCCTGACCGGCATCACCTCCTGCATCCTGATGGGGGTTGCACTGTTTGCCGCGCTCGACGGTCGCCAGCAGCTCGCCATTCCGGCGGAAGCCTATGCGGCGACCGGCAACGGCGCCCCGACCGGGCTGGAAGCTGCGGAAGTGACGCGCGGCGGCCGCCTGCTCGGGCCGAAAATTGCCGCCCGTCCCGTCGACAAGGCGATCCTCGAGGTCTCGACCGTCACCCATGAGGGCGAGCGCGAAGTGGTGCGCCGCCAGCCCTTTGCGCATGTGAAGATGCGGCTTGCCGCCAATTACAAGAGCCAGGACAATTATCCGGCCTTCGATCCGCTGACGATTTTCGCCGCCGACGAGAAGGCGGCTCCCGCCGCGATACGCACCGGCACGATCTACGGATCCGACGTCGAATCCGAAGTCAGCCTCAAGACCACCGCCTTTCCGGTCTCGGGCAATACCAAGCCCTATGCCGGTGCCATGTCCTTCGACGAGGTCGAGGAGAACGTGCGCACCAACGGTTCGGTGCTGACCGACGGCTCGACCCAGGTCGCCGCGCTCTACTATATCGACCCGCAGCGCTTCGACAGCGAAGCAGCCCTCGACATCGGCGCCGGCCTTGCCGCCCGCGTCGTCGAGCAGAACATGAGCGTTGCAGAGCCGGAGCTCATCACCCCCGAGACGCCGGAATATGCCGACGACGTGCTGCCGGTGCGCCGCGCCCAGCCCTTCGAGGCGGTACTGACGGCGGCCGGTTATCCGAAATCCAAGGCCGCCGACATGGCCCGCGCACTGGAACCCCATGCCGGCTCGCTCGATGCGGCCGAGGGCGATGTGCTGCGCATCGGCATTATCCAGCGCGGTGAGGAAGCCCGCATCGTGCGCATCAGCCTCTACCGCCAGGGCGTCCACCGCGTGACGCTTGCCGTCAGCGATGCCGGTCGGCTGGTCATGGGCGAGGAGCCGCCGCCGCTCGATGCGGTCGCTGGCGCCTTCGACGACAATGCGCCGCAGGTGCCGAGTTCCGCCCGCGACCTGCCGAGCGCCTATGACGGCATCTACCGCGCGGCGCTGTCCTACGGCATGAGCCGCGACATGACGGCGCTGGTGATCAAGCTGCTCGCCGCCAATGTCGACTTCCAGGCGCAGCTGAAGCCGACCGACATGCTTGAGGCCTTCTTCTCCGTCGAAGATGAGAACGGCCAAGCGACCGAAGACAGCGAACTGCTCTATGTCCGGGCCCGCTTCGGCGACACGATCACCACCTTCTACCGCTTCCAGAATCCCGACGACAACACGGTCGACTACTTCGACGAGAACGGCAAGTCGATCCGCCAGTTCCTGCTGCGCAACCCGGTGCCGAACGGCGTGTTCAAGTCCGGTTTCGGCATGCGTCGCCATCCGATCCTCGGCTATTCACGCATGCACACCGGCACCGACTGGGCCGCCCCGCGCGGAACGCCGATCATCGCCTCGGGCAATGGCGTGGTCGAAAAAGCCGGCTGGGATTCGGGCGGCTACGGCAACCAGACGCTGATCCGCCATGCCAATGGCTATGTCACCTCCTACAACCACCAGAGCGCGATTGCCAAGGGCGTGACCGTCGGCGCCAAGGTCCGCCAGGGCCAGGTGATCGGCTATGTCGGCAATACCGGCCTGTCGACCGGCCCGCACCTGCATTACGAGCTGATCGTCAACGGCACCAAGGTCGACCCGTTGCGCGTACGCCTGCCGGGAGGCAAGTCGCTCGAGGGCGAAACGCTTGCCAAGTTCGAGGCCGAGCGCCAGCGTATCGACGCGCTCCTGACCGGCGGCAAACCGGCGGAAGTCGCCAGCAACTGACGCCGGCCGCGAATGCGGGCGCCGGATCGGCGCCCCGCCCGCTTGCGACGACGGCTCCCGCAGTCTCCCCGCCCGGGCAGCAAAAAGGGCGGCCCCCGAAGGGACCGCCCCATTGTCTTCGATGCTGACGCCCGGTCAGGCCGCTTCGCTCACCGTGCGTGCGGTGGAAAACAGCAGCCGGTCGGAGCCGGCGCTCACCGTGACCGTCGAGGCATCTGCGATCTGGCCCGACAGGATCTGCTCGGCGAGCGGGTCCTGGACGAACTTCTGGATCACCCGCTTCAGCGGACGCGCGCCATAGACCGGGTCATAGCCCTTGTCGGCCAGCCATTCGCGGGCATCGGGCGTGAGGTCGATGACGATCTTGCGCTCGGCCAGCAGGGCCACCAGCCGCTTCATCTGGATATCGACGATCGCGCCCATTTCCGTGCGCCGCAGGCGGTGGAACAGGATGATCTCGTCGACACGGTTGAGGAATTCCGGCCGGAACGACGCCTTGACCACATCCATGACCTGCTCGCGCACGGCCTCGCTGTCCTGGTCGTCGCTGAGACCCGTGAGATACTCCGCGCCGAGGTTCGAGGTCATGATGATCATGGTGTTCTTGAAGTCGACCGTGCGGCCCTGGCCGTCGGTCAGCCGACCGTCGTCGAGCACCTGCAGGAGAACGTTGAACACGTCCGGATGCGCCTTCTCGATCTCGTCGAACAGCACGACCTGATAGGGCTTGCGCCGCACCGCTTCGGTCAGCGCGCCGCCTTCCTCATAGCCGACATAGCCGGGAGGCGCGCCGATCAGCCGGGCGACCGAGTGCTTCTCCATGTATTCCGACATGTCGAGGCGCACCATCGCGGTTTCGTCGTCGAACAGGAAGCGTGCAAGCGACTTGGTGAGCTCCGTCTTGCCCACACCGGTCGGCCCGAGGAAGATGAACGAGCCGATCGGCCGGTTCGGATCCTGCAGCCCGGCGCGGGCACGGCGCACCGCCCGCGACACGGCCTGGACCGCATCGCCCTGGCCGACGACCGATTTCGCCAGTTCGTCTTCCATGCGAAGCAGCTTTTCGCGTTCGCCTTCCAGCATCTTGTCGACCGGAATGCCCGTCCAGCGCGACACGACATGGGCGATCGCATCCGGCGTGACGACTTCCTGCACCATGGCATTGGTCGTGCTGTCCTGGGCTTCGGCCTCGGCCAGCTGCTTTTCCAGCGCCGGGATGACACCGTAGGTCAGTTCGCCCGCGCGCTGGAATTCGCCCTTGCGCTGGGCGATCGCCAGTTCGTTGCGGGCCTCGTCCAGCTTGCCCTTGAGGTCGGCAGCCAGACCGAGCTTCTGCTTTTCGGCCTGCCAGCGCGCCGTCAGCGCATCGGCCTGCTCCTCAAGCGAGGTCACTTCGCTTTCGAGCCGGTTCAGCCGGTCGGCGGATGCGCTGTCGGTTTCCTTCTTCAGCGCCTCGCGCTCGATCTTCAGCTGCATGATGCGCCGGTCGAGCTCGTCAAGCTCCTCGGGCTTCGAGTCGACCTGCATCCTCAGCCGAGAGGCGGCCTCGTCCATCAGGTCGATGGCCTTGTCCGGCAGGAACCGGTCGGTGATGTAGCGGTTCGACAGCGTCGCGGCCGCGACGATCGCTGAGTCGGAGATCCGCACCTTGTGGTGCTGCTCGTATTTTTCCTTGAGGCCACGCAGGATCGAGATCGTGTCCTCGACATTCGGCTCGTCCACCATGACCGGCTGGAACCGGCGGGCTAGCGCCGCGTCCTTCTCGACATGCTTGCGGTACTCGTCGAGCGTGGTCGCGCCGACGCAGTGCAGCTCGCCGCGGGCCAGCGCCGGCTTCAGCAGGTTGGAGGCATCCATCGCGCCGTCGGCCTTGCCGGCGCCGACCAGCGTGTGCATCTCATCGATGAACAGGATGATCTCGCCGCTTTCCGACTGCACTTCGTTGAGCACGGCCTTCAGCCGCTCCTCGAATTCGCCGCGATATTTGGCACCCGCGATCAGCGAGCCCATGTCGAGCGCCATCAGCTTCTTGTCTTTCAGGCTTTCCGGCACGTCGCCATTGACGATGCGGAGCGCTAGGCCTTCGGCGATCGCCGTCTTGCCGACGCCGGGTTCACCGATCAGCACCGGATTGTTCTTGGTGCGGCGCGACAGCACCTGGATGGTACGACGGATCTCGTCGTCACGGCCGATGACCGGGTCGAGCTTGCCCTCGCGGGCTTCCGCCGTCAGGTCGCGGGCATATTTCTTCAGCGCGTCAAAGCCCTGTTCGGCATTGGCGTTGTCGGCCGTGCGGCCCTTGCGCACGTCGTTGATGACCTGGTTCAGCGCCTGCGCGGTGACCCCGGCCTTCTTCAGCGTCGCCGAGGTCGAGGCGGAGGATTCGATCGCCAGCGCCAGCAGCAGGCGCTCGACGGTGACGAAGCTGTCGCCGGCCTTCTTGGCGGCTTCTTCCGCGGTGGTGAACACCTTGGCGAGCGGCTGAGACAGGTAGACCTGACCGTTGCCGCCGGACACCTTCGGCAGCTTGGCGAGCGCGGCATCATTGGCGATGCGCGCTTCCTTCGGGTCGCCGCCAGCGCGGGAAATCAGCGACGAGGCCATGCCCTGGTCATCGTCGAGCAGGACCTTCAGCACATGCTCGGGGGTGAACTGCTGGTGGCCGTCGGACAGCGCATGGGTCTGCGCCGACTGCAGGAAGCCACGGACGCGCTCGGAATATTTTTCAATGTTCATAGTGAACCTCCACAAATCGCCCCGCCCTTGTACGGCACGGACCGATGGATTGAGATTGAGCTCCCTCAAGAGGCGAGCCCGTCACCGAAAATTCCGGTGTTGAGCATGATATGGGAGGTGGTTTCGCAGATTTAAAGGACCCTTTTCAGGTCAGACGGTCGCAGGTCGAACGGGCGCCCGCAACCCGGTGGAGGGTGGTCCCCTGGTTGGCCGGCGGGCCCCATGGGGAACTCGCCGGCCGGACCGTTCTTCAGTGGCGCACACCCTCGCCGCCGACGGCGACGATGTTGAAGGGAAGTCCCTCCACGGCGACGCTGCGCGTCTCCTTCAGGCTCTCGGCATCGAGGATGCGGATGCGCTGCTGGCGGGGATCGGTCACGGCGATCTCGTCACCCATGACGGCAAGCCGCGGACGCGGATCGCGCCAATGGCCATCCTTGCTGTAGGCTTCCGTGACCTGCGCCGAACGCACGAGCTCGCCGCTCAGCACATCGAGCACGTGCAGCTTGCCGTCCTCGGTGAAGACATAGGCGGTCGAGGTCCGTTCCGGGTCGAGCGCGAAGTCCACCCGCCGGACCGGCAGCGGCACCACCTGATAGGGGTCCTTGGACGAGGGATCGATGACGACGACCTTGTCCTCTCCGTAATTGCCGAGGAAGAACTGCATCGCCTTGCCGCCGAGCAAGGTGCCGACCTGCCCCTCGGGCATGTCGTCGCGATAGGGCAGTAACTCGGGTTTCGGCACGCCGCCTTCGCCGCGGCGCACGATCATCACGCCCTCCTTGCAGCCGAAGGCGACGATCCCGGCCGAGCTCGCCTCTCCGTGCAGCCCTGTGCAGGTCGCGACATCGCCCATCTGCCTTCCGTCCTTGTCCACGACCTTGAGGCCGAGACGCGGCGGCAGCTCACCTTCCTTGACGGTGACACCGAGGTTAGGCTCCGACACGAGAAAATACGCGCCCATGGGAACCGCCACCCCGTGATGCGGGGCGGAGGCCTTCACCACGTCATAATCGGTTTTGCCGTCGAGAAGGGCCGCCTCCTCGAAGACGCGGGCCTCGCCCTCGAGGTCGAAGAACTGCAGGATCTCGTCGCCGTGGGGAACCGCATGAACCGGCCGCCGGCCGTCGAGCCGAACGGCCGGTACCGCATCCTGCAACTCGACGTCCCGGTGCTCGCCATGATCGGTGAAATTGACGCCGGTCTTCACCACATCCACGGCGTCATGGTCCATCTGGACGGCAAAGACCGTCCTGCCGCTATCGCTCGCCACCAGATGCGTGGCATAGCCCTTCAGCGCAAATTCGGCGATGCGTTCGCCCTTAGCCCCATCGACGACAGTCAGCTTGGCCGCGCTCTGGTCACCGACGAAGAGCCGCCAGGGCTCCACATCATCGGCAAGGACGGGCGAAAAGGCCGCCATCAGCATGGTCGTCGAGAGAAAAAGGCGGGTTGGACGCAAAGTCATGCTTCTATCTCCTGTTATGTAATAACGTTACATCTACGGGAGGAAGCTGGACCTGTCCAGTGCCCTGCATCGCTCAACGGAACAGCCAGTCGCCCGTCCCTTCGGGCTGCCTTTGCGCTACCGCAGGAGCCAAAAACACAGAGGCTCCGGTCTTTCGACCGGAGCCTCTCAATGCCCTTGGGCAAAATGACCTATTCGGAGGCAGCCAGTTCCGGCTGCGGGGCCTCGCCCCCGGCGGCAGCTTCGCCGCCTTCGCCACCCTCTTCACCGGCGCTGCGGCGCGGCTGACGACGCGGGCGTCCGGCGGCGTTGCGGCGGCGCGGCTGACGTTCTGCGGCACCGTCGGCAGCACTTTCAGCCGCGGCGGCGACCGCCTCGGCCGGCATGTCCTCGATCACCGGTTGCGGACCGCTGCCGGCAATTTCCGGCTGCTCGCGTTCCGACTGGTCACGCTCCGGCTGTTCACGGCGCGGCTGCCGCGGCTGCTGCTGTTGACGCGGCTGCTGGGGATGCTGGCGCGGCTGCTGGCGCTGTTGCTGCGGCTGTGCGACCGCTGCCGGCTCGTCGAGGCCGTCGATGTCGTCACCATCGCGTTCGCCGAGGTCATCGCGTTCGTCGCGATCGTCCCGATCATCACGGTCGTCGCGCTGGAAGCGCTCCTGCATCTGCGCCTGGGCGGCGGCAATGATGCGGTTATAGTGTTCGGCGTGCTGCAGATAGTTTTCCGCCATGACGCGGTCGCCGGAGCTCTGGGCGTCCCGGGCAAGCGTCGTGTATTTTTCGGCGATGTGCTGGGCCGTACCGCGGATCTTCACGTCTGGGCCGGAGCTGTCATACGTCCGGGTCAGTGGGTTGGCACCCTTGCGGTTGAAATTACCGCCACCACCACCGCCGCCGCCGCCGCTGTTACGCCCGCGACCACGCTTGTTCTGCTGTCCTGGCCTCATCGATACTTCACCTGAATTCTTCTGTTGTGCTGATAAATGGCAACGCTGTTGGTTCTGGTTTGGACCGGACCAAGGCTGTGCGTGCCGCGGGCAAACTGCGCCATCGCTTTCGTGCCGCTGGTGATAGTCAAGTTTACTGAGTTACGCACCGGGATTTGCTCGTCCCGTGAAGCCCAGTCACAGGCTGAAATCGTGGCAAACCCAGACCCGAGCGAATCTCGCTCATCCCTGCTGCCCGTTGCGTGACGGCAAACTATTACGCTTCATTGGGAAAACCAAGCCTTTTCTTTCAAAAGCACGATTATCCTTAGCACATGCAACAAAGCCGAACCTATTCGGGGCGGCCGAACAGCAAGACGCGATCGTTACCTCCGAAGTCCCTGTGCCACTCCAGCAAAGAAAACCCGGTTGCTTCAAACAGTTGCGTCACGCTTTCACGCTGGTCGTAACCGATTTCCAGCCCGACGAGACCGCCTGAAACCAGGTGTTGCGCCGCGCCGTCGGCAATCGCGCGATAGGCGGCGAGGCCGTCCTTTCCACCATCGAGTGCCCGGCGCGGATCGTAGTCGCGCACCTCGGGTTCCAGCCCCTCGACCACGTCGCTCGGTATATAGGGCGGATTTGACACGATGATGTCGAAGCGCTCGTCGATCGTGTCGAACCAGGCACTTTCGCGCGTCTCGAACCGGTCCCCAAGGCCCAGGAGATGGGCATTGGCGGCGGCCGTTTGAAGAGCACCGGGCGCAATATCGCTGCCGAGCGCCCGCGCCGTCGGGCATTCCTTGAGCAGCGCCAACGCAATCGCCCCCGTGCCGGTCCCGATATCGAGAATGCTGACGCGCCCCGTCTCGGCGGCGATCCTCAGAACATGCGGCAGCACGGAGTCGACCAGCACCTCGGTATCGGCGCGCGGCTCCAGCGTGTCGGGCGACAATTTGAGATCAAGCCCGTGAAATTCCCGATGGCCGAGGATGCGGTGCACCGGCTCGTGCCGCAGCCGGCGGGTGAGCGCGTCCTTGATGCGCGCCTGCTCCTTGTCCGTGACGACCCGATCCGCCCTTGTGAACACCTCGGTCGTCGACAGCGACAACAGCCCTCCGACGAGGATGCGTGTCTCGATGGCCGCGTCCGGAACGCCCGCCCCGTCCAGCGCCGCGCGCATCTCGGCAACCACCGCGCCGAGCGTCGTCTCGCTGTTCACGGCTGCTCCCCGAGCTGCGCCAGCTGGCCGGCCTGGTAATCGGCGATCAGCGCATCGACCATTTCGTCGATGTCGCCTTCCATCATCCGGTCGAGCTTGTAGAGCGTCAGGTTGATGCGATGGTCGGTCACCCGCCCCTGCGGGAAGTTATAGGTGCGGATGCGCTCCGACCGGTCGCCCGAGCCGACCTGGCTCTTGCGGTCTGCCGAACGCTCGCTGTCGGCCTTCTGCCGTTCCATGTCGTAGAGGCGCGAGCGCAGCACCTGCATGGCCTTGGCGCGGTTCTGGTGCTGCGACTTCTCCGAGGAGGTGACGATCAACCCGGTCGGCAAATGGGTGATGCGCACCGCCGAGTCGGTCGTGTTGACGTGCTGGCCGCCCGCACCCGACGAGCGCATGGTGTCGATGCGGATGTCTTCGGGCCGGATCTCAATGTCGATCTCTTCCGCCTCCGGCAGCACGGCCACGGTGGCCGCCGAGGTGTGGATGCGTCCGCTCGCCTCGGTCTCCGGCACGCGCTGCACGCGGTGCACGCCCGATTCGAACTTCAGCTTGGAAAACACGCCGCGCCCGGTGATGGTCGCGATGATTTCCTTGAAGCCGCCGGCCTCGCCCTCGCTCGCCGACAGGACCTCGACCTTCCAGCCCTTGGTGGAGGCGAAGCGCTCGTACATGCGAAAGAGATCGCCGGCAAACAGCGCCGCTTCCGATCCGCCGGTGCCGGCACGGATTTCCAGGATGGCGCTTTTTTCGTCGGCCGCATCCTTCGGCAGGAGCAGGATCTGCATATCCTTCTCCAGCCCCTCGATCCGCGCCTCGACCTCCGGCACTTCCATCTCGGCCAGGTCCCGCATCTCGCGGTCGGTCCCCTTGTCGGCGAGAAGCACCTTCAGCCCGGACAGCTCGCCGGTCGCTGCCTCGTATTCGCGGATCTTCTTCACCACCGGCTGCAGCTCGGAATATTCGGACGCCAGCTTCACATAGACGTCGGCCGCCGGACCCGCCGACATGCGCGCCTCTATTTCGCCGAAACGGCGTTCGAGTTCGCGCATTTTCTCGACAGGAAGCTTCGCCACCCTTTACTCCACGTTCAATTCGATCAGAGGGGAATATTGTTGTCTTCGGCAAAGCCGACCAGGACATCCCTGAGCGGCAGATGCGAATGATGGTCGTCGAGCGCAGCATGGAGCTCGCGCCCGAGCTGGTCGACATCGAGCCCCAGAAGCATCGCCTTGACCGGACCGATCGAGGTCGGCGACATCGAGATCGAGCGGAAGCCGATGCCGAGCAGCGCCATCGCCGAGAGCGGCTTCGAGGCCATCTCGCCGCACAGCGTCACCGGCGTCTCGTGCCGGTCCGCGGCGCGCACGATATCGCGCAGGATCCTCAGGAACGGCCGCCCAAGCACGTCGAACCGGTCGGAAACCCGGGCATTGCCGCGGTCGACCGCCATGGTGAACTGGAACAGGTCGTTGGAACCGACGGAGACGAAGTCGACTTCCTGCATCAGCTCGTCGAGCTGCCACATCAGCGCCGGCACTTCGAGCATAGCGCCGAACTGCAGCTTCTTCGGCAGCGGATGACCGAACTTCGAGAGGTGCTGCACTTCCTTCTGCATCAGCTCGCGCACCGCGCGGATCTCGGCGACTTCGGTCACCATCGGCAGCATCATTTTCAGCTCGGCGCCGGCGGCAGCCTTGAGCAGCGCCCGCAGCTGCGTGCGCAGCAGGCCCGGCCGGTCGAGCGAAAGTCGGATGGCCCGCCAGCCGAGCGCCGGGTTTTCCTCTTCATGGCCGCGGAAATAGGACACGACCTTGTCGCCGCCGATATCGAGCGTGCGGAAGGTCACCGGGCGTCCGCCCGCCTGGCGCAGCACGCTGCGATAGAAGTTTTCCTGCTCCTCGCCCTTCGGCATGGTCGAGGAAATCATGAACTGCAATTCGGTGCGGAAGAGGCCGATGCCATCCGCGCCCGATTCCGACAGCTGCGGCAGGTCGACCAGAAGGCCGGCATTCATCTGCAGCGTGATCCGCTTGCCGTCCTTGGTGATCGGCTCGACATCGCGCAGCGCGCGAAACTGTTCCTGGCGCTTTGCCCGGAGCTTGACCTTTTCCTCATAGGCCTTCTGCAGGTCGGCCATCGGGCGCACATGCACCTTGCCGTCATCGCCGTCGATGATGACAGGGTCGCCGTTTTCGGCAAGCGCCACCGCACCGGCCGCCTGGCCGACCACGGCAATGCCCATGGCCCGCGCGACGATCACCACATGGCTCGTCACCGCGCCTTCCTCAAGCACGAGGCCGCGCAGGTTGGCGCGCGGATAATCGAGAAGTTCGGCGGCCCCCATGGCGCGGGCAAAGACGATCGCATCCGCCGGGAAACCTTCGGTCTGGCTGTGCGACGAAAAGCCGGTCAGCTGGCGTAAGAGCCGGTTGGCGAGATCGTCGAAATCGTGCATCCGCTCGCGCAGATAGGGATCCGTGAGGCGGATCATGCGCGCCTTGGTGTCGCTCTGCACCTTCTCCACCGCGGCTTCGGCCGTCAGGCCGTTGTGGATCGCCTCCTCCATGCGCCGCACCCAGCCCTGGTCGTGGGCGAACATGCGGTAGGTCTCGAGCACTTCGCGATGCTCGCCTTCCATCGACACCTCGCGGCGCGACAGCATGTCGTCGATCGAGATCCGAAGCGAGCCCAGCGCATCGGCGAGCCGGCGCAGTTCGGTCTCGGTATCTTCGTTGAGCAGGTTGGTCACGACGATGCGCGGCTCGTGCAGCACAACATAGCCGAGGCCGATGCCTTCGTTGTAGCTGTCGCCGTCGATGGTCACTGCGCGCGTCAGGTCGAGTTCGAGGCCGGGCCGCGTGATCTTCTTGAGCTCGCCGGTCGCAATCATCTCGGCGAGCACCATGGCGGTGGTCTCGAGCGCTTCGAGCTCGTCCTCGCGGTAATTGCGCTGCGCCTTGTTCTGAACGACGAGAACGCCGAGGCTGCGGCCGGCCCTCAAGATCGGCACGCCGAGGAAGGAATGGTAGATCTCCTCGCCCGTTTCCGGCAGGTAGCGGAAGGCGGGATGCGCCTGGGCATCGGAGAGGTTGAGCGGCTGGGCGGAGGCGGCGATGGTGCCGACGAGACCCTGGCCCATCTTCAGCTGGGCAAGGTGAACGGCGTCCTTGTTCAGACCTTCGGTGGCGTAGAGTTCGAGCACGCCGTCGGCACGCAGCACGTAGACCGAACACACTTCCGCGACCATGTTGCTCGCGATCTGGCGAACGATCTGGTCAAGGCGCTCCTGCGGCTCGAGCGGTTCCGCCATCAACTCGCGCAACCGCTTGAGGAGGACGCGCGGACCCGCGGAAAGGTCTCTCATCGCGTGGCTGCTCCCGAATGTGTCATTGGTCGGGCGGACTCGCCGCCCGAGACGTCAAGTGACGGGAGGCGATTCTGCTCTACGGAATCAATTCTTATCGAGGCCGTAGCAGGAATGCAAAGTGCGAACGGCGAGTTCGGCATAAGCCCCGTCGATCAGGATCGAAATCTTGATTTCCGAGGTGGTGATGGCCTTGATGTTGATGCCCTTGTCGGCCAGCGCCTTGAAGGCGGTGGCGGCAACGCCGGCATGGCTGCGCATGCCGATGCCGATGACCGAAACCTTGACCAGGCCCTTCTCGCTCTGGGCGACGTCGTAGCCGATCTTGTCCTTGTTGTCGGCGAGCACCGACAGCGCCTTGTCGATGTCGCCCGACGGAACCGTGAACGTCATGTCGGTGCGGGTGCCGTCTTCGGAAATGTTCTGGACGATCATGTCGACATTGATGTGCGCCTCGGCGAGCGGCCCGAAGATCGCGGCGGAAACGCCCGGCCGGTCGGCGAGCCGACGCAGCGAGATCTGCGCTTCATCCTTGGCATAGGCAATACCGGTGACTACTTCCTGTTCCACGATCTCATCCTCATCGCAAATCAACGTACCGGGCGGGTTCAGGAGGTCACCCATGCCCGGCGCATCGGGATCCTCGAAGCTCGAGCGCACGAAGGTGCGCACCTTATGGACCATGGCCAGCTCGACCGAGCGCACCTGCAGCACCTTGGCGCCGAGCGAGGCCATTTCCAGCATTTCCTCAAACGCGATCTTCTTCAGTCGGCGCGCCTTCGGCTCGATGCGCGGGTCGGTCGTGTAGACGCCGTCGACGTCGGTATAGATGTCGCAGCGGTCGGCCTTGACGGCCGCAGCGATGGCAACGGCCGAGGTGTCGGAGCCGCCGCGGCCGAGCGTGGCGATGCGATTGTCCGGGCCGATGCCCTGGAAGCCGGCGACGACGGCCACCTGGCCCTCGCCCATGCGGCGGATGATGTCGGCACCGTCGATCTCCTGGATACGGGCGGCGCCGTGGGCGTTATCGGTCTTGATGGCGATCTGCCAGCCCTGCCAGGAGCGGGCATTGATGCCCATCGACTGCAGCGCAATGGCGAGAAGGCCGGAGGTAACCTGTTCGCCCGACGCGACCACCGCATCATATTCGCGCGCGTCGTAGAACGGCGAGTCGGCACCGGCGACCTTCGGCATGGTCTGCACCCAGTCGACGAGTTCGTTGGTCTTGCCGGACATGGCCGAGACCACCACCGCCACCTCGTGGCCGGCATCGACCTCGCGTTTCACATGCCGGGCAACATTGTAGATGCGTTCGAGATTGGCGACGGACGTACCGCCGAATTTCATCACGATGCGAGCCATGCCTTCGATACCGTCGCTGCGGGCGCCGTCAGGACGCCCCTTTCAAGGACCGCCCGGCAATGGTCTCGCCAGGCGAAGCTGCGGTCTCTTAGCGAAAACGACGGGTAAGTTCAATGGCCCCATCCCCCCTGCCTTGGCAGCAGGGCAAGGCTGTCCGGCCCTCACCTTTCACCCCTCTCAGAAGGAGCGCGGCGGAGGTTGAGGATGTCACGGCGACGGCGGCCTTGAGGCCGCCGTCGATCGTGTTCCGAAAAGAGCAGGGCGAGTGTCGGCTCAGCGGGTCGGCGGGCATTCCTGACCCTCGGGGCAGACCGGAAGGCGGCGGATCGGATGCCGTTCGCGGT
>FWPV01011832.1_pt1 | contig 13719 bp, 10 predicted proteins | sample 2228371 | NCBI WGS metagenome assembly FWPV01 (sample SAMEA103939776, study PRJEB20133) | metagenome | reverse complement strand
CCCATTTGCTCATTTCCCCCATTTGCTCATTTCCCCCATTTGCTCATTTCCCCCATTTGCTCATTTCCCCCACACCAGCGCCAGGCGGCTTCGTTTATCCTTCTCCAGCGCCGTATACAGGATGGTTTGCCCCCGGATGACCACCAGGTCCGCATGTCCCACGCCGATATTGCCCGGCAAGGGGACCAGGATCGGATTGCCGGGAAATTTTTCCCACGGGCCGTCAATCTGCTCGGTCAGGCTGCGGGCCAGCCCCAGCCCGAACTGGCTGTCGCCGGGATCGCCACGGCCCGGCCCGCGAGTGCCCTCGTACAGCATATAGTAGCGCCCACCGATCTTGACCACTTCTGCCGAGCTGATCATCCGAAAGTCGAAATAGGCATTGGTCGAGGGGCCTTTCTCCTCCAATGGACCGTACTCGTCGGCGCCGGTGAACAGCGGATTGTGCCGACACGGCTTGAATCGCCTGGCGTTTCCGTTCACCGGGCCATAGTAGCAGCCCATCCCGCCCGGATTCTGGCCCAGGCCGACGAAAATATAAGCGGTCTCTCCCTCGATATACACTCCTGGCGGCCCGCCGGCCAGGCACTCGTAGTCGTAGCGGACAAAGGGATGCCGGCCGATGGCCCCACCCGGCGCGCACTCGTCCAGCCACAGCTTCCAGATGCCGGTCTTGTCCACCTGCTGCGGGTTGCTCCAGTCCAGCCCATCTGACGAACGGCGCAGCATCACCCGTCCCAGGTACTCATAGACCAGGATCATGATCTTTCCGTTGTAGGCAACGCGCGGGTATTGCTGCTGGACCACATGATCTTGTTCTGGATCGCAGGGACAGCGGCGGCATGCAAACTGGCAGACCGGCGGATCGTCATGCTGGAACGTATAGCCGCCATCGTAGCTCTTGTAGATGACCGTGCAGCCGGGAAACTCGACCGGATTGCCACACCGGTCCACCGTCCCCGCCGACCGGTCGCTGGCGTGGAGGTAGGACCACAGCTCGCCATTGCCCATGACGATCGTGTCCGACTCGCCGCGTGGCAGGCCGGTGTCCTCAACCTGGACAACAAACTCTGCCCGGCCCTCCCAGAAATCGGCCAGGGTTGGGTGCTCGTTGCTCCCTGGCTCCTCCTGGACGACGAGCCAGGGGGTGGGGGTTGGGCCAACGTCGGGGTGGGTATAGGTGATGGTGGGTGTAGGTGCGGGAAGGTTCCCGCTCAAGCCGCAGCTCAGCAGCGATAACAGGCCCAGGCAGGCCAGCAGGGCAAGGAACCTCCGAGGGCGGGCGGGCCTTTGGCCTTTCTGAGTTTTGGCAAGGGCATCATCGCCCGGCAGCGGCAGGGCAAAGCCGGCTTCAGCGCCCCCTTCGGGTCGGGGCTTTAGCCAGATCTGCCCGCCGTGGGCCTCGATGATCTCGCGGGCAATAGTCAGCCCCAGACCGGCGCCGCCCCCCGGCCCCCGGACGTACGGCTCGAAGGCATGGGCTGCCTCTTCAGGTGATAGCCCTGTGCCGGTATCGGTCACGGTGAGGATTACGCTGGCGGGGTGGGCAACTGCCTGCACCTGGATTGTACCCCCCGTTGGCGTGGCCCGCAGGGCGTTGTCCAACAGGTTGAGGAGTACCTGCTGGAGCCGGTCAGGATCGGCGGACACAGAGGGCAGGTGGTCAGGCAGGTCCAACAACAATGCCACACCCAGTCGCCTGGCCTTTTCCCCGGCCAGGGCTATCGCCGAACGGGCTGCAGCCGCCAGGTCTGTCTTGATCCGTTGCAAGCGCAACTCGCCGCGTTGTAAGCGGGAGAGGGTTAGCAGATCATCCACCAGACGGATCAGACGGTCAGTCTGCTCATCTATTGTTGCCAGGGTGGGCTGCATTGCAGCCGGGGCTGTATCCTGGAGGTTGACGACCAGGCCCTTGATGGCTGTCAAGGGGGTGCGCAGGTCGTGTGACACGCGGGCAATAAAATCGCGGCGGGCGGCCTCCAGGCGAGCCAGGTCGTCGGCCATGCGGTTGATGCTGATCACCAGTCGTCCGATTTCGTCGGTGCGGGCGATGTCGAGGCGCTGAAAGTCGCCGGCAGCGATGGCCTGGGCGGCCGATTCTATCTGCCGCAGAGGGCGGATTATCTGCTGGGCCAGAAGCAGGCTGATGACCAGGGAAATGAGCAGAAGCGATCCGCCGGCCACGGCAAGGACCAGGCGCAAAATGCTCAGGAAAGCCTGGATTTCGCTCATATCGCGCGAGACTTCGATGACGGCCAGGATCTGTCCGGCCTGTGGGAGGGAGGGGCGGGCGACGTAGATGCGGTTTGGCAAGTCCTGGCTATTGGCAAGGAACAGGGTGGATCGCCGGTAGCGAAGCTCGGCCAGGGCGGCACTGCTTGGCAGCTGACCCATGTCGTGGGTAGCGGCCAGCAATACGCCGCTGCGGGCGCTGAACAGGCGTACATCATAGCCGGCCTGGGGCGCAAAAAAACCGGTGATCTGGGGGGCCAAAACAGCCAGGTGCGCTTCATCGGGGGCGACGGCGGCGATATAGGCCGCATAGAAATCGGCCAGGGCGCTCAGGTCCTTTTTTGTGCGCTCGAGCAGGTGGCGGCTGGTCAGCCAGTACACACCCAGGCTCAGGGCGATGATCATCACAGCGCCGGTCAGCCCGTAGGCCAACGATAACCGCGCGGCCAGGTTGCGCCGCGGGAGAGGAAGGTCTTTCATGGTTCGAACCGGTAGCCGATGCTCCGTTCTGTCTGTATTGGATCGGCATCGGGGTCAATCTCGGCCAGCTTTTGCCGCAGACGGTGGATGTGAACGTCCACGGTGCGCTCGTCAATGTACGCCGCGCTGCCCCACACCCGGTCCAGCAACGTAGATCGGCTGAGCACCTGGCCGGGGTGCTGGGCTAGAAAGTAGAGGAGGTCATACTCGCGGGTGCGCAGGTCAAGAGGTCGCCCGGCGAACCAGGCCCGTCGGGCACTGGGATCAAAGTGAAAGCCCCGTGGTGGGACCTCTTGGGGCCTGGCCTGGTCGGGCGGGGAGGCCTCTAGCCGGGCTTCCAGGCTGGCCAGGCGGGCAGCGAGGGCCAGGGCTTCTGCCCGGCGGCGGATCACGGCCCGAACACGGGCGGCCAGCTCGCGCGGGTTAAAGGGTTTGCGCACATAATCGTCGGCGCCCAGCTCCAGGCCGACGATCACATCTACGTCGTCGTCGCGGGCCGTGAGGACAATAACCGGCGTGTCGTATCCGCCCTGCCGCAGATGGCGGAGAAGGTCAAAGCCGTCCATGTCGGGTAGCATCAGGTCCAGCACGATCAGGTCGGGCGCTTTTTCGACAATAGCGGCCATAGCCGCTTCGCCGCTACCGGCGACGCACACCTGGAAAGCCTCCTGCTCCAGCCGTTCGCGGATAACCTGAACGATGGCCGGCTCGTCGTCCACCACCAGGATGGTCTCGTGGGCCATGTAGCCTTCCTCCTAACCTGGACGAACCGGAAAAGTCACCAAGGCACCAGGTTATTTTTCTCTTCGTTTCTTGGTGTCGTGGTAGATTTCCTTACTCAAGGGTCAGAGCAGCTTTAGCCAGCGATACCCGTAGCCCTCTAGCTCCAACCGATAGGGGGCTGAAGTGCAGGGCGGCAACCTGTCAGCGCCGAACAGATCGGCCGGTTGACGACCGGCATAGCCCTTCAGGTCCAGGTCGAACCTTTGTGGTTGAGCCGACAGGTTGTTGATGGCCAGGATCGTCTCGTCACCGTAGGATCGCAGATAGGCCAGTATGGCGCGGTTTTCGGGAGTCAGAAACCGGCAATCCCCCCGGCTCAATGCCCGTTGCGACTTGCGGACGCGGATCATCTCCCGTATCTTGTTCAGCAATGAACCGGGATCGGCGCGCTGCGCTTCGACGTTCACCTTGTGGTAGCCGTACACCTCGTCGTCAATGACCGGCGTATAGAGAGCCTCTGGGGCGGCGCGCGAAAAGCCGGCATTGGGGCCGGCCGTCCATTGCATCGGCGTGCGCACCCCGTCGCGGTCTTCCAGCCAGATATTGTCGCCCATGCCGATCTCGTCGCCGTAATAGAGGACCGGTGAGCCGGGCAAGGTGAAGAGCAGCGAGTTGGCAAGTTCCAGCCGGCCCCTGTTGTTGCCAAGGAGAGGAGCCAGGCGGCGGCGGATGCCCAGATTAAGCCGCATCCGGGGTTCAGGGGCGTAAAAGTCCCACAGAAACTGCCGCTCTTCCTCGGTGACCATCTCCAGCGTCAACTCGTCGTGGCAACGGAGAAAAGTGGCCCACTGGCACGATTCGGGAATAGGGGGGGTGCGGGCCAGGATCTCTAGAATCGGCGTTCGGTCGGCGCGGGCCAGTGCCAGGTAGATGCGCGGCATCAGGGGAAAGTGAAAGTTCATGTGGAACTCGTCGCCATCGCCCAGGTAGGGGCGCACGTCCTCAGGCCATTGGTTAGCCTCAGAAAGAAGGAGTGTGCCGGGGGCGATCTCGTCCACAAAAGCGCGCAGCCGCTTCAGGTAGGCGTGGGTTTCGGGCAGGTTCTCGCAGTTGGTGCCTTCTCGCTCGTAGAGATAGGGGGTCGCGTCCACCCGAAAGCCATCAATGCCCTGTTCCAGCCAGAAACGGACGACGTTCAGCATTTCTTGCTGGACTTCTGGATTGTCATAATTCAAGTCAGGTTGGTGGTAGAAGAAACGGTGCCAGTAGTAAGCGCCCCGCAGCGGGTCCCAGGTCCAGTTGGATGGTTCGGTGTCCAGAAAGATGATGCGCGTCTGCCGGTACTTTTGGTCGGTGTCGCTCCACACATACCAATCGCGGTATTTGTGATGCTCAGGGTGGGCGGGGTCGCGGGAGGCCTGGAACCAGGCGCACTGATCGGAGGTGTGGTTGGGTACCAGGTCGGTGATGATGCGCAGGCCACGGCGGTGAGCTTGGGCGACCAGGGTGCGAAAATCGTCCATGGTGCCGTAATCGGGATGGATGCAATAGAAATCGGCCACATCGTAGCCGTCATCGCGCAGAGGCGAGGCATAGATGGGCAGCAGCCACAGACAATCTACCCCCAGGTCTTGCAGGTAATCGAGTTTGTTTGTCAGGCCTGGCAGGTCGCCTCTGCCGTCATCGTTGCCGTCGGCAAAGGCGCGGACAAAGATTTCGTAAAAGATGGCGTCTTTGTACCAGAAAGGGTTGTTGGAGATCATGTAGCTATGTTGTCAGGCGGCGGAAGGAGAGAAACCCCTCCGACAGGTCATTGCCGACTTTCCATTGAATAGCGCGGGTTTCAGCCTGCTCTCGGCTCTCCAGTCCGGCCCACTCCTCGCCGATGACCATCCCCACGGCTTGTACCCCGGTGCGTCGCAAAGTCTCTGCCCGGCGGGCAGCACGAACGACATCGTGGCTATTGACCTGCCGGGAGATCTCTACGACCAGGAACTGGTCATCCTTCCACCACACCAGGTCTGCCAGCAGGGGGTTCTCATCATCGGTCAGCATGGCCATATCGGGCAAGGACTTGAGCAACCGCGAGATGCGTTGTTGGACGAAGGGTTGGTCGGTAAGCCCACCTTGCCCGTCTACAAAAAGGACCGGCGCTCGCTTCAGGATCAGCCGCTCGTATCGCTCTCCCTCGCGGAGGCCGGCTTCACCCCGTTGCCAGTCTGCCAGACGGCGCGTTTCTGCGGTCAATTCTTGCAAGCCGGCTTCGGTGCGCCGCTGGGCCTCGGCCAGGGCCAGGACCACGGTTTCCAGACGTTCCAGCCGCTCTTCGGTGCGCTTTTGAGCCTCGATCAGAGATTGGACCGTGGCCTCCAGCCGCTCCAGCCGCTCTTCGGTGCGCCGCTGGGCTTCGGCCAGAGCCTGGACCGTGGCTTCCAGGCGCTCCAGCCGCTCTTCGGTGCGCCGCTGGGCTTCGGCCAACTGTTCTAGCCGCTCGTCGGTGCGCCGCTGGGCTTCGGCCAACTGTTCCAGCCGCTCGTCGGTGCGCCGCTGGGCTTCGGCCAACTGTTCCAGCCGCTCTTCGGTGCGCCGCTGGGCTTCGGCCAGTTGCCCGACGATCCCGGTGAGGTGCTCGAACTGGGTAGACAGTATCTGCAACTCGTCTGTTACCAGGAGGAGGCGAAACTGCGCCCGTAGGGATGGCTGGTCTTCCAGCAGGTGCAAGAATGTGTGTACATCGGTTGTTGTCAGAGCCATTGCTCACGATCTCCTGGGTGTGCCAAAAACACCCGCCCGAACTGCAGAGGCAGAGAACGCGGACATTTCAGCCTGGAGCCTTTCGGTTCTTTGTACCCTCTCGCCTCTCGATCTGGATTATAATATGAGATAATCAATCGGGCAAATCTCCAGCACTTGTGTGCCTCAGGCGGCTATCGGCTTTGCACCAGCCACAAAAACTGGTAGGGCTGCAATGTGTAGCTCCGTCCCAGGTTGACCTCTTGTTCGCTTACCAGATCGTGCAATATGTTCCTCAGGCCGTAGGTGCGAAAGCGCATCATGTCCACCTTTTGCGGCCGCTCCGAGAAGTTGGCCAGCACCAATAGGCCCTCGAGCTGCTGCCAGTGGATGTAGCCAAAGACGCTTGGGTTATCGGTATCAATTACCTGCGTCTTGTTGCCGCCAAATACGGGATGGCTTTTGCGGATCTGGATCAACCGCACCAGGGGTTGGAATACCCGGCCCTCGATGCTGGTTGGATCGTGGCGGCGAGCGGCGCGCTGCCAATCAAAGTAGGGGCGATGTACCCAGCGGCTATCATCGGCCTTGTTCACATCCTGCTCGTAGCTATAGTCGTTCAATGTGCCCAGCTCGTCGCCCAGGTAGAGCAGCGGGATGCCGCCGATGCTGAGGATGATGCTGTGCAACAGCAGGATGCGGCGGATGGCCAGCTCGATCTGCTCTTCGTCACCGGCCTTGAGGGCCTTTTCCAACCCGGCCAGCGAAGCACAGGTGCCGTTGATCCGCGCGTCTTTGGTGACCGGGTTGTAGTTGAACAGCAGGCCGCTGGCAAAACTGCCCTCGAACTGGCCGGTATAGAAGCGGTTGAGAAACTGACGATGCTCAAAGGGCGTGATCCACAGGGCCTGGGCATCCTCGTCGGCAAAGCTCCAGCCGATGTCATCGTGGACGCGCACATAGTTGACCCAGGCGCAGTTGTCGGGGATGCGGAAACGGCGCTGCATGGCATATTTGAGCAACCGTACCTCGCGGGTTGCCAGCGTCTCCCACAACAGGGCCATCAGGGTGGGATTGTAAGAGATGGCGCACTCGCGCCCCGCCTTGTCGCCCTGCCCAAAGTAGCGGGCTACGTCGTCGGGGTGGACAATGGCCTCCGACTTGAACTCCAGGGCCGGGGCTGCGATCTTGACCAGGGCACGAAAAGCCTGGATGATGGTGTGGGCCTGGGGCAGGTTCTCGCAGTTGGTGCCCATCTCTTTCCACAGAAAGGGCACAGCATCCAGCCGCAGAAACTCGACGCCGACGTTGGCCAGGAAGAGCATCTCGCCCAGCATGGCGTCGAACACGGCTGGATTGTGATAGCGCAGGTCCCATTGGAACGGGTTAAAGGTTGTCCACACCCAGCGGTCAATCTCTCGGCGGTAGGTGAAATTGCCCGGCGCGTGTTCTGGAAAGATCTGGCGCAGGTGGCGCTCGTACTGGTCGGGCAGGGTGCGGTCGGGGAACATGTAGTAAAAATCCTGATAGTCCTCATCGCCGGCCAGGGCCCGGCGTGCCCACTCGTGCTCATCGCTGGTGTGGTTGACCACGAAATCGAGCACCAGGCTGATGCCGTTCTGCCGCAGCGCTGCCGCCAACGCCCGCAGGTCGTCCATCGTGCCCAGGCGGGGGTTTACCTCGCGGTAGCTGCTGACCGCATAGCCGCCATCGTTGATGACCGGCACCTGATAGAGGGGCATCAGGTGCAGGTAGGTCAGGCCCAGCTCTTTGAAATAGGGGATTTTTTCGCGGATGCCGTCCAGTGTCCCGGCAAATAGGTCAACATAACACACTCCGCCCACCATCTGCTCCGACTGGAACCAGAGCGGATCGGCTTCTCGCCGGGCATCCAAGGCCCGCAGGTCAGGGGGGCGCTCGATGAAAGCCTGGGTGACGGTCCTGAGGATCACCTCCAGGTGGTAGAAAAAGGAGTAGTAGTTGCCATACAGCTCTAGCAGCAGGGCAAAGGCTTCGGGAAAATAGGTGTTCATGCGCTGCCAGAACAGGTCCTGAAGCTCTGGGGCAACTGTAGACAAAAGTGGTTCAAAGCGGGGCCGCAGGCGTTTTATGGATTTTTCTGCCTTTCGCTCCATTTCAAACCCCTTATTCGGACACGATTTGCCCGGCGTGCTGTTGCAGGAATGCCTCTGTCTGGCCGGCTGTGGGCAAGGCTGGGATGGCGCCGCGCTGGGTGGTGGTGAGGGCTCCCACAGCGTTGGCATAGCGGCAGATGTCGCGCAGCGTGGCTTCGTCGTCGAAAGCAGCCGGCTGCTCCAACAGCCCCTTGAGCAGCCCGGCCATGAACCCATCGCCCGCGCCGGTGGTGTCTACCGCTTCGACGGCAAAGCCCGGCACATGGCCGGCGAATTGAGGGGTGAAGTAGCGGCAGCCAGCTTTGCCCAGGGTGACCACCAGCAGGCGCAGGTCGGGGTGCCACACCTTGCGAACCGCAGCCTCCACATCTTCAGTCTTTGACAGGAAGGCCAGCTCTTCTTCGCTGACCTTGATGACCTGGGCCAGCGGCCAGCCCATCAGAATGCCCTCGTGGGCAGCCTGGGCGTTGGGCCACAGGCTGAGGCGCAGGTTGGGATCATAGGAAACCAGCAGCCCTGCTTCTCGCGCCACCTCGACCGCCCGCAATGTGGCGCTGCGCGCCGGCTCGCCGATGAGGGTGATGGAACCATAATGCAGGAGCCTGGCACGCCGCACATAATCGGCATCCACCTCGGCGGATGTGTAGAGCATGTCGGCGCTGGGATGGCGATAGAACATGAATTCTCGCTCACCGTCGGCTCGCAGCGAGACAAAGGCCAGCGCCGTGCGCGCCTCGGTGGAAAAGCGCAAAGCGGAGGTATCTACGCCGACATCGGCCAGGGTCTGGGCCAAAAAGTGCCCAAAGGCATCGTCGCCGACCTTGCCCATGAACCCCGACGACACACCCAGCTTGGCCAGCCCGGCAGCGACATTGGCCGGCGCGCCGCCAGGCGCTTTTTTGAAGGCCGGCGCTTCGATGAGCGTTACGCCAGACACCGTCGGAACAAAGTCGATCAGCAGCTCGCCTAACGCAATGGCCTCTACCATATCCTTCCCTCCGCCGTCCGCCATCAGCCATTTGCCATCCGCCATCCACCATCAGCCATCCGCCACGACGCCGTTTTGCCAGATCACTTCCCGATACCAGTGGGCGCTCTGTTTGGGGATGCGCCGCCCGGTGTCGTATTCGACACGCACCAGCCCAAAGCGCGGCTTGTAACCCATCGCCCACTCGAAATTATCCATCAGGCTCCAGACATAGTAGCCACGCAGGTCCACGCCTGCCTGAAGGGCCTCGAACGCTGCTTCCAGGTGGGCGCGGAGAAAGTCAATCCGCCCCTGGTCGGCAACAAACCCGGTCGCGTCCGGTTCATCGCGCAGGGCGCAGCCGTTCTCGGTGATATACACTGGTGGGTTATTGCACCGCTCTTTTACGTCCAGCAGCACAGCCGTCAGGCCAGGTGGGTTGATCCCCCAGCCCATTTCGGTGCGACCCCAGCCGGGCGCCGATACGGGGCTTGATCGCACCTGCAACGGTGGCCTGTCCGGATCGTGGGCGATAGAGCAGGTCATGTAATAGTTGACCCCCAGGAAATCTATCGGCTGTCGGATCAGGTCCAGATCACTCGGCTCAATGCGGGGTTGATAGGGGGCGATCCAGTCCATCAACGCTTGTGGGTAGCGCCCGTGGAACAGCGGCTCAAGGAACAGGCTGGCGTTTTGCGCATAGGCTCGTTCGCAAGCGGCCTGGTCTTCCTCCCGGTCATCGGCAGGCACATGGTGGCTCAGGTTGAGCACAATGCCGATCTTGCCGGGGTAGCCGCCCTGGCGGAAGATCTGTACCGCCTGGCCGTGGGACAGCAGCAGATGGTGGGCCACCTGGTACGCCTGGGCCAGGTCGCGGATGCCCGGCGCGTGGCGGCCTTCCCCATAGCCGACAAAGGCCGCCACTCCCGGCTCGTTGTGGGTGGTCCACAAGGGCACCCGGTCGCCCAGACGGTCGAAAACGACGCGGGCATAGTCGGCAAACCAATGGGCGCTGTCACGATTGAACCAGCCCCCTAGCTCCTGGAGCGCCTGGGGCAGGTCCCAGTGATAGAGGGTGACGTTGGGCAGGATGTCGGCTGCCAGCAGGCGGTCTACCAGCCGGTCGTAAAAACCCAACCCTTTGGGGTTGACCTTCCCCCGGCCCGATGGCAGGACGCGCGGCCAGGAGATGGAGAAGCGGTAAGAGCGCAGCCCCAGGTCTTCCATCAGTGCTACATCATCGGCCATGCGGTGATAGTGGTCACAGGCGACATCGCCGGTGTCGCCGTTGAGGATGTGGCCGGGTTGGTGCACAAACCGATCCCAGATGCTTTCCCCCTTGCCATCCTCATTCCAGGCACCCTCGATCTGATAGGCGGCTGTGGCCGCTCCCCACAGAAATTGATCTGGAAACGATAGCATCTTTTCCTCGAACCCTCCGTTGTGATGAAGGAATATCAGGGCCTTCCCCTGGCAGGGGTTGGATGCCCGGCGCGTTTCGGGTTGTGCAGCAGCAAGCTGAGAGCGATGCCGGTCATGGCGCTGGCCAGCGCGCCTGTGCTCAGGATGCCCGGCAACAGGGTCAGGCCGGCGATCCACGCCAGGGCGCTGACGATGATCCACCATCCTGCCCAACGGACCTCGCGGCGCAGGATCAGCCATTGGGCCAGGCCGGTGCAGAGGCCAACGATCGGGCCGGTTAGCAGCAACTGCAGGTCAGAGGGGACGGTAACCAGGAGGATCACCGCCCCCCCGATCCAGGCGATGGCCGTGAACAGCGCCCACCGCCACGCCTGCGGGATGCAACGGTAAAGGACCAGGCACTGCATGATCCCGGCCCCCACGCCCGCAGCAACAGCGGCGATATGGGGTAGCAGCAGGCTTCCCAGCAACCAGCCCAGGGTCGTGGCCATGATCCATTGGAACCAGAAGGCAGCGTCAAAGGCTGGTCGGCTTTCAGACATGTGTAATGGCGCGTGGTCGCGGCGTGCCCTATCCTTTTACCGAGCCGGCCAACAGGCCGCGAACGAAATAACGTTGCAGCGAAAAGAACACGATCATCGGCAGGATCATAGCAACAAAGGCGCCGGCCGTCAGCAGGTGCCACTGGTTGCCAAAGGTGCCGGTGAGGTCGGCCAGCCGCTGGGTAAGGACTTTGTAGGTGGGATCGACGCCGAGGAAGGTGAGGGCCACCAGATAGTCGTTCCACACCCATAGGAACTGAAAGATGGCAAAAGAGGCCAGGGCCGGTACCGACAGGGGCAGGATCAGTTTCACAAAGATGGTAAAGTGTGAAGCGCCATCAATAAACGCCGACTCGAGCGTCTCCCGTGGCAGGGTGCGAATATAGTTGAACAACAGGTAGGTGGCCAGGGCCAGGCCAAAGCCGGTGTGGGCCAACCAGACGGCCAGGAAGGTGCCGTTTAGTTTCAAAGTGTTATAGTCGCGCAAGATGGGCACCAGAGCGATCTGCAGCGGGACGACCAACAACCCGACCACCAGAATGAACATGGATCGCCGGCCCGGAAAGTTCATCCAGGCGAAGGCGTAGGCGGCAAAGGCCGCGATCAGGATGGGGATGACGGTTGAGGGAATAGATACGGCCAGGCTGTTCAGAAAAGCCTGCGACAGGTTCTGACCAGGGCTCTTTTCCACCGTGCCGTCAGGCTTGATGACATCAACTTGAGTTCCTAGCAGAACCTGCTTATAGTTCTCAAGGGTAAAGTTCCAGGTAGTGGTCCACACCCGCTTCTGCACCTGGATGCGGCCCAATCGCTTGTTGCCGACCCAGGTGACGCGCGTATCTCCATCTGGCGATAGGAGCCCATCTCGCAACTGCTCGAATGTTCCCTGCACGCCTTCCACACTCATCACGCCGTCGGGATCCAGGCCGAGCTCCTTGGGATCCAGCTCAGACACCATTCTCCATTCCCGATGAGGAAAGATGTTCCACCACCCCGACGTCTGAATATCAAAGCGGTTGCGGAAGGAGGAGACCAACAGCCCCAGCGTGGGGATACTCCAGATGATGACGATGATCAGCAGTACCCCATTGACCAGCAACGGACCAACCCATTTTCGGCTTTTCATGCTAGAATGCCTCCTGTTCCCTGAACTGCCGCAGGTTATAGATCATCACCGGGATGACGGTGAGGAGCAGGATGATGGCGATGGCCGAACCGTAGCCCGAGTTCCGAGCCGTGAATGACTGACGGTAGAATTGGGTGGCGATGACGTGAGTGCCGAATTGCCCGCCGGTCATAACCCACACAACGTCGAAAATCTTGAGGGTAAAGATGACGATGGTCGTCCACACGGTGATGATCGTGCCCATGATGTAGGGGATCATGATGCGAAAGAAGGCTTGTATCTCGGTAGCGCCGTCCACCCGGGCTGCCTCCAGAATCTCCTCGGGGATCCCCTTCAAGGCAGCAGAAAACAGCACCATCGCGTAGCCGGATTGCAGCCAGATGACGATAAGGATCAGGAACAGGTTATTCCACGGGGTGATTGCTACCGCTTTGTCCCAGGCAAAGGGGGTGCCGCCCAGGCTTACGAGCAGGGCGTTCAGCAAGCCGATCTGGGGCTGACCGACCGGTCGGATTTCGTACATAAAGTTCCAGATGATGCTGGCGCCCACGAACGAGATGGCCATAGGTAAAAAGACCAGTGACTTGGCGACCCGCTCGAATTTGCTCCGGTCGGCCAACGTGGCCACAAGCAAGCCCAGGATTACAGAAAAGGTGCTGCCAAAGACGATCCACATCAGGTTGTTGCGAAAGGCCTCTTGGAGCAGGCGCTCGGTGAATATGGCCACATAGTTCTGGAGGCCGACAAAGGCGTCGGAGGCAAAGGATTGGAAAAAGCCAACGCCCCGGGGCGGGCCATCGCGGCCAAAGAGGCTCAGGTAGAAGGTGCGCAGCGATGGGATGGCCAGGTACCAAAGGAGGATAGCCATGGCCGGGCCGACGAATACAAAGGGCTGGAGCCGCTCGGTCCACACGTCGGGCAATCGCTCGACGATGCCGTTGAACACCCAATACAGGAGCGCCACCCCGCCGACGCCCCAGACGATGGCTACCGCAGCCGTCACCCAACGGGGTGCCTGGCTGTCTCGCAGAAATACAAACCCCGCATAGATCACAGCAAAGGCGATCAGCGGAATGATGACGGCCAGGAACAATCGCCCCAACCAGGCCAGGAACCTGGCCCATATGTTGAGTTTGCGCTCTTCAAAGTGTGCCATTAGCCAGCTCCTTTTGAGCAAGGCTGCCAGCCCACAAGGGGCTGGCAGCCTTGGCTTGTAGAGCCCTATCTGGGCCAGGAGTCGTCGATCTCTTTGAGGACGGTATCGAGGTTGGCGGCGCCGGAGACATAGTCGGTCATGCCGGTCCAGAAGGAGCCGGCGCCGACCTCACCGGGCATCATATCGGAGCCGTCGAAGCGGAA
>FWPV01003279.1_pt1 | contig 13719 bp, 11 predicted proteins | sample 2228371 | NCBI WGS metagenome assembly FWPV01 (sample SAMEA103939776, study PRJEB20133) | metagenome | reverse complement strand
TTTCCTCGGATGACTGGTCGTGGAAAACCAATATCCTACGAGATCGGAAACGCCACCAGTGTTTAATTGCGGCTATGCCGCGCTGTGCTACATCCCCTGGCTTGGCTGGATCGCCTCGATCGTCGTTCTCGCCACCGAGCGGTTTCGCGGCAACAGGACGGTCCGTTTTCACGCCTTCCAGGGTTTGTACCTGTTCGTGCTGTGGCTTTTTGTCGATTGGGTCTTCTCGCCTTTGGCGCAGTACAGCGATTCCACGCGGGGTATCAGTTCGCTGTTCAAACTTGGTGTGCTCGGCGTGTGGATCTACCTGATCGTCAAGACCAGCCAGAAACAGCTCGTGCGCTTGCCCCTGCTGGGCGAGCTTGCCGACCGTTCGGTGGCCGAACAGAAATAGCGCGCCCCCAGTTGCGTTGGGGCTCTCAGGAAGAACCCGGGCATGGACTGCCGACGGTGCGTGCCCCGGCGAAGCGCTCGCGGAAGTAGCCGAGGACGTTCATCACAACGCTGGCGGCCATGAGCACCGACACCGCGAGCGGGCGGCGTAGTCCCTTCTGCCGGAACGGGTACCGGATCATGCCCGTGAGGAACGGCACAAATTCGATGGGAACGGGCGCCTGCCCCCGCTCTGCCCGAGCCCGGTGATAGTGCCAGGCGCCGCGGCCATAGGTGTAGTGCTGGCGAAGGAACCCAAGCAGGCTGAGCGCGTGCGCGTGGTGGACGACCGCGTCCGGCACGTACACCGTGGGCCGCCCCGCGCAGATCCAGCGGTCACAGAAATCGCGATCTTCGCCGCCCGCCAGTTTAAAGCGGGGATCGAATCCGCCCAATTGCCTGAACAACTCCGCGCTGACCGCGAAGTTGCAGCTCGCGAAGAACCGCATGGGATTTCCGTTCGCATGGAAATAGTCGTAGAGGTAGGCGAGCAGCGTCTGGCTGGCCTCGGCGTACACATTCCCCGTTAACGAATTCACGGTGCGGCCTCCGGCGATTGCGGCCGGGTGGCGGCGAAGCGTTTCACCCAGGCGGGCCAGCCAGCCGGGCGCGGGCGCGCAGTCGTCGTCGGTGAAGGCCAACAAGCGCCCCCGGGCGGCCGCCGCGCCGGCGTTTCTGGCCTGGCCGGGACCACCACCCTCGCGGCGAAGCAGCCGCACGGGCAATTTGCCGGCATATCGCTCGATGACGCTTTCATAGGGTTCGCGGCTTCCGTCGTCAACGACGATCACCTCGAACTGATCGTGAGGCGTTTCAAGCCGGGAGAGCGCCGCCAGGCACCTCGCAAGCTGGCGGGGCCGGTCGCGCGACGGGATTACGATGGAAAACTCCGGCCCCTGCGGGGGCGATTTAGGATCAGACATCGGTTCCCGCACCGCCCCGCGGATCCACGCGGGCGGGCGCTCCAGTCCTCGCCGAAACGGCGGACGCCAGCGCCACGTGCAGCGCGCTGAGACCATCTTCGAGCGTGCAGCCCACGGGCATGCCTTCTAGCACGGACCGGCCAAAGCTCCGCCAGCAGGCGGCGAATGTGGCCTGGAAACCGCCGCCATTGCGGACGTCCGAGATCAGCGCCGGCAGAGCCAGGACTGCGCGCGCGCCGCGCTTCAGCCGGTCCACGGAATTGCCCGGATACGTACGCGAGGAATAGAACTGGAGGCCATCGAATCGGTAAAGGGAGATCAATAGCCGGCCCCGGTCGCCGAAGACTTCCACTTCGCTGTTCGGGCCGCTGAGGAAACTGAAAACTCCAGTGGCAAGCACGCCGCCGTCGAGCGAAGCGGAGATCACGCTAGTCTCATCCTCATACACGGATGACGGGCGGCTGAGGACGTGAACCTGGCGCACAGAGCGATCCAGCAGGTAGCGCCACAAGTCGTAGTGATGGACGCCTTCGTTGAGTATCACGCCACCGCCCAGCGAAAGCTGCCGGTGCCAGTCCGGAGCCGTCTCGCCGGTGCGGTCATGCGTGTAAACGCTGCGGATAGCCTTCACCTGGCCCACCACGCCTTGCCGGATGAGCTCGCGTGCCTGCCGGATCAGCCGGTGCCAGCGCAGGTTGAAGCAGACCTGCGCGACGCGCCCTGAGCGCTCCCGCGCCTCAATCAGCCGGTTGGCATCCCCGGCAGTCAACGCAATAGGCTTTTCCAGGAACAGATGCTTGCCCGCTTCGAGCACGGCCACGCCTGTTTCGGTGTGTGCGGCAGTCTGCGTCAGCACGGCGGCGGCATCGAGTTCGCACTCCTCCAGCATCGCCCGGTAACTGGTGAACGAGCGCGAAGCGCCGAAGAGCTTTCCGATACGGGCCGCGCGGTCCTGATCGAGATCGCAGACCGCTGTGACTTGGAATTCGGGCAATCGTCGCAATGCGGGGTGGTGTCTCTCCCAGGAGACCCTGCCGCAGCCGATGATGCCGAGCCGGATGGCGCCAGCCATTACTTCGAGGACCTGTGCATTGTCACGCCGGGCACAATTATCCGCCTACAACAAGCCCGGCATAGGAGGCGGCCGCCACGAGCGGGCGGGACTCGATACTGCAATCCGACGTGGGGCGGTCCGCGTAGGGGCAATTGCGGCAGAAGCTCAGTTTTTCGTGTTCGTCCCGGATGAGCTTGCGGACTCGCGCCGCCTGTTCGCTGAACCAGATCCGGCGGAAGCTCGCGCCATCCGCCATCGTGCCGAACCTGTGCTTGCCGCTATGATCCTGCTCGCATGGAACGACGCCGCCGTCCGCCTGAATGGACGGGAACCAGAAAGGCATTGTGCAGATGAAGCCCGGCCGGTGCTGCCGCTTGCCTTCCTTGTATTGGTAGGGCTGCAGGATCTCGTTCAACGGAACGAAGCCGCTTTGCACTTCTTCAGCGTCATTGATGTCGTGAAGTGAAATCGAGCGCAGCGTCAAGAGCTCGAATTCGTGGCGGCGGGCAAATTCCTCGACGTGATCCACTTCATGCTCATTGTGCCGCATGACGATGTATCGCAGTTGGAGGATGGGAAACTTTGCCTTGCGGCGGCGCTTCAACTCCGCCAGCTTGTGCATGCCGTCCAGGATGGGCTCCAGTTTCGCCCCAACGCGATACTTTGAATTGGTTTCGTCCGTAAGGCCGTCGATCGCAACGATGAGCGTCGTTGGCGGGTGCTCGATGAGCGCCTCGCGCACGGCTTCATGCCTGAGCGGCATGCCGTTGGTAGAGAGCAGCGTCGCCACGTTGTGGCGCGACGCGATGCGCAGCATTTCGCCCACGCGCGGATGCATGAGCGGCTCGCCCCAGCCCCACAACGAAGCCGTCAGAAGGTACGGAGCGGTCTCGTCCCACGCGCGTTCGAACAACTCCGGAGACATGGGCATTGCTGCGCGCTCGAGATCCTTCGTCCCCGTGGGGCAAACCGGGCAGCGCAGGTTGCAGTAGCTGGTCCACTCGAACTGAATGTGGAGCGGCATGTTGCGCGGCCGGATCTGCCGGTGCAGCAGGTGGGTGCCGGCGAGCAGAAGGTTCACCCGCTTCGCCATGCTCATGTTCTTGATGGTGACCGGCAGGCGGTCGTAGATGAATTTGTAGTGGCCGCGCGCCATGACGTCGAACAGTAATTTCGGGCTGCGCAGCAGCCCGCGCCTCCGTTCGTGGTCCCTCACACCACGAAGTCTAGCATAGAACCCAGAAGAGGCCGCCTTTTGGTCTGGCCGAGCCGGTTGCCTTGTTCGGCTATTGCGGATGGGGCGGCGGAACGGGAACGATCCTGCCCTCGGGACGCCGCAGCAGGCCGGGGGAGCGCGCAAGCAGGCCCTCCGGCGCAAGCGCGAACAGCGGGCGAGGCTGCGCTTCGATCACCATTGCCGCCGGACCCGCCGGCCGCGGCGCCACGGCGGAGACGCTCTAGGGGCAATTCGGCTTTGGCGCCGGGGCGTTGAGTGGATTATCAAGATAAAACCATTGCGCACCGAGGTCCGCTTCAAGCGGCGGATTACCGGCAGCATGCACGTGCGGGGGCGGCTGGAAGCCATTGAGCACGGTGAGTTCCCGCAACGTCAACGGGTCCGTCACGAAGACCGCGTCCGGATGACGGCTCACGAATGGCTCCATGCGCCTGGTGATTTCCACTGATTGCCCAAAGCCGCCGGAGCCGCCCAGCAGGATCAGATGCGATCCGCAGAGAGCGGCGGCGGACATCAGCGCCCGGCGCGGAAGGGCGGCCAAGGCGGCGGAGAAGGCCAGCGAAAACGGCAGCACCAGCGGATACGCGAAGCCGGTGAGACGCCAGAACGGTTCGTACGTGTTAGGCTTGGCCTTGCCATAGCCGAGCCAGGGCGCCGACCGGGACGGCCTGACGTGGCACTTTCGCGAATTTCACGAAGGTGTCAGACCGCTCTGCTGCTTTCGTAAATTTCGCCGTTTTGCACCCCTGGGTCGATGCCTTTCTCCCTGGCAAGGCCGATCTGCCCAATGCCCGCCAGAATCTTCTTTTTTACATCCCTTCCGGTCAATACGGTCCCCGGAGGGCCGGGGCCACCTCCTTCCGGTGATGCGACAAGGATAGTACTTGCATTCAAGCTCCCATTGGCCCCAAGTTTCTCAGAAATCGCGAAGGTGTCAGACGGGTCTGCTGTTTTCGAGCCATTTGCAAAAGCGCCACATCAGGCCGTCCCTATCAGCCCGCCCATCAGCCCGAGATCAGCGGGTTTGATTCTCTTTGGAGTATTGCCAGAGGGCGCGGTCGAGCTCACGCATAGATACTCCGGACTTGTGAGCCAGGTTCCGGCAGAACTGGACGTAAGCAAACCAGAACTCGAAATTGAAGTCGCGCTGAGAATCGAGGTCCCAACCCAACGACCACAGCGCCCTAAAATCCAGAATCGGGTACGGGTCCTCGTGGGCGAAGTGCAGGAGCACGGAAGCCACTGGCCACTGCACTCCTCGCAACAGTGTGGGAGCTTTGATGCGCAGCTCTTCACAAGGCGTGGTGAGGGCGGACTCGGTGACGCAGCGAATGAACTCTTCGGAGTTGTCCTCACATAGACGAATGATCCTCGGGCTCTTCCATCGGCAGATCGCGAGGAAGTCGGGCTTGGTGAAGTAACGGTTTTCCCGGCTGCGAGGTCCGATCTTTTCTTCGAGATCGGCATCACTTGCGTACGAATAGCGGGCGGCCCAGTACGGAATTTGGTCCTCGGGGAATCGGAGGCGGAACTGAGATAAAGGGTTTGTCATTGGTATTCGTTTAGGAGCAGATAAAGTATAGCGGGAGGCTCGTTTTCGGGCAAGATAATAGATTTTATCTTGCGTGGGCAGGCCAGGGCAGTATGGGACCTTCCACCGACGGCATCAAGTCGAGTCCGGCTTCGGTCCGAGGATGGCCCTTTGACGCCTGATAGCGCGCGAACGCCTCCCTGGTCTTTTCCGTAAGAACGCCGTCGGTTGCCACGTCATATTCGAGGATCTTGAGGGCCTTCTGAATCGCCAGCACGGTTTTATCGGACCCAGATGACGGAGAACCCGGCGGGGAAACGCTGGGTGGCTGGTAGGAAGGGCGGACAAGTTCTGATCCGAGCAATTCGGAGCTCCAAATTCTGCATTGCTGGTCAGCGTCGGGAATCAGCAGACGTGAACCGACTCCCAAGAATTGCCTCGGTGAACTGACGTAAACTCGCCTCCCCTCGAAGCGCCAAAGAGAGAGACATCCTACGCCTTTCTCTATGAGGTACACCTCGCCATTCGCACGAATGATGATGGCCCTGTCGTCCATTACCTTCTTGACGAAGACCGCTTCGACCGCGCCCTGGGCAGCAGAGCCTGCCCACAGCGCAAGCAGGACACCCACACCGGCGTTCACACCGAATCCTCCTAAAGCAGAATACACCTCCCGGTGAACACAGGCAATCCCGGCCGACTAGGGGCCGACCGGGGCCCGTCGGGACGGCCTGATGGGACACTTTGGCGAATTTCACAAAGGTGTCAGACTGCTCTGCTGTTTTCGCAAATTCCGCCGTTTTCCACCCCTGGGTCAAGGGCTTTATCCCTGGCAAGGCCCATCTGACTCACGCCCGTCAGAATCTTCTCCTAAATCGCTTCTGATCGATGGCGCCCCCCGGAGGACCGAGGCTACACCTTTCCGGTGATGTGACAAGGATAGTGCTTGCATTCAAGCTCCCATTGGCCCCAAGTTTCTCAGAAATCGCGAAGGTGTCAGACGGGTCTGCTGTTTTCGGGCTTTTTGCGAAAGTGCCACATCAGGCCGTCCCCATCAGCCCCCATCAGCCCCCATCAGCCCAGAGGACTGGCGCAACCGGCGTCAGATACGCCGCAAGAGGCTACGGGCGACGAGCAACACCAGGTGCAGGCGGAAGGTAGAGTCATCTTCATCCGAGAGGCCCGGGTGCGCGCCTGCCGGGTGCAACCTCCTGAAGAAGGCTTCGATGAATCCGCGACCTTGGCCGTCCCATTCGTTAAGGTTAGGGACGAAAAATGGTGGGTTACGGTTCGCTAGCCATATCCGTCGCTGATGGCCGGGAGGAGGGATCGCGGCTCCACCCGCGAGATGTTGCGCGATTGTATCGAACAGGCTCTCGATGAAGGCGCGGAACTGCGCATTTGCCGCAGCCCAATCCCCGCGCGCATGTGCAGCGATTCCCTGATCGAGATGACCTCTCGACACCGCAAAGCCGTACCGATCCAGCAGTGCGTGCACCTCATCGTCGGTGTTCGGTAAGTCCAGCGCCTCGGGTAGCGCCCTCCGCAACTGCCCGTCTTCCACCGTGAAGCCGTCCCGTTCAAGTGCCCGATGGAGCGCCGGGTAATTCTGCCTGAAATGGTCGTAATTGAATGCTCTGGGGTAACCGCCTTCTGAAGCACGAACCGCGCCCCTGACAAGCTCGCCTACGATGGAATCTGTCAGGTTCTCACCATCTTCACTGCGCGCGTCAGGATTGGCCACCAGATACCTGCCGAGCGCATTGGCCCGATCAGCTCTGGAGTAGCCTTTCACGACATCCTCCAGGCCGTACTCCAGCATGAAACGGTCGATCGCCGTGTGACCCCAACTCGCCATGAGATCTGTGGCTGCAAGAATCGTTCGCCGGGAGAACTGTGCCATCGCTGTAGCTCTTAATTCTAGCCCGTTGAGGACAATCCCGCGTGCCTCGCGCGAGTTTCAGCTGTCCGGCCTGAGGCTGGACAACCTGCGCCGCCCCGTTAACCAATTCCTGGCCTGGGGCCAGAGACGGGGAGAAACGGCCTCCGGCAAACGTCGCCGGGGCGCACGGGGGGCGGTTCAAGCGGGATTCGGCCGGAAACGGAGAGACGCGGAAGTGCCGAAAATACGGCCAGTTGCGGAGTTGCAGACGGAGAGAAGGCGTTAACGGGTGGGCCGGAATCGTTGCGGGGAATAGGTTTGGCTCCTCAGGCAGGACTCGAACCTGCAACCCTTCGGTTAACAGCCGAATGCTCTACCATTGAGCTACTGAGGAGCAGTGCGCTCTTCCTCATTACAGCAAAAGGATAGCGCGGTGTCAATTCCTCGCTCGCCGGGCGCGGGGCGCGGTCAGACCGTCTTGACCACTTGGTGCTTCTTTACCCAGTCGGGGTCGAAGTCTACGCCCATGCCCGGACCCGTGGGCACCTTGATCTTGCCTTTCACCACCTTGAGCGGCGAGGTCTTGCACTCGAACTTCACGTGCGTCCGCAGTCCCTTGAATTCATGATGCTCGCCCGCGTTGGGAACCGCCGACACGAACTGAATGTTATACAGATAGCCCAACCCCCCGCCGGACATGTGCGGGATGATCTGCTTGCCGAACGCCGCCGCCATCCGCGCCACTTTCATCGACCGGATCATTCCACCGAAATAGTAGTTGTCCGGCTGCACGATGTCGATGCCGTCGTGCGCCAGCAGCCACCGGAAACCATAAAAGCTGTAATCCTGCTCTCCGTTGGCCACCGGAAGGGCGAGCGCATCCGCCACCTGCTTGATCTCCTCCAAATGGTCAAACATCACCGGCTCTTCAAAATAGCGGTACTTGTACTGCTCGAGCAGCTTACCCACCCGGATCGCTTCCGGCACTGTGTAAAACCCGTTGGAGTCCGCGTATAAGGCCATATCATCGCCGAAGGTCTTGCGCACCAAAGGGATGATCTTTTCGGTTCTTCCCGGGGGTCCCACGGCGTACATGTCCGCCGTCATGAACATCAATCCGCCCACTTTGATCTTGAGCGCCCGCGCATCATACTGCGCCACGGCCTCCCGGATCAGTTGGATCGATTCCTCAACCGGCTTTTCACGCCATTCCGTCGCCACATAAACCCCCACCTCCGGGTTGTGGATTTCTCCAATCAACTGCCCGACCGGCTTTTTCGCGATCCGCCCGAGCATGTCCAAAATGGCGAACTCGATGGTCGCCAAAGGCACGCCGAGCGAAATGCCGCTGAAACGGAAGTTAAAGCGGTAGACGAAAACCTTCTCCAGAATCAGGTCCAACTCCCGGGCGTCCTTGCCGATAAAGAACGGCTGCAACCGCCTCAGGAAGATGGGGAACAACATGCTCATCTCGCTGTGACCCACGGAGATGCCCTCCGCTCCATCGCGGGAGCGCACCCGGCAAAGAAAGCTGTTGTCGAGGCGAAGCAGCTCGAGCGTTTCGATAATGACGGGCGAGGGGAACAAGTGCTTCTTTAGCACCGGTTGCTTCAAAATCTCATCGAGCCGCGCGAAGCGCTCCTGCACTTTGCGGGGCGCGCGCTCCGCAGCGCCGCCGCTTGCGGCGTAGCTTGGACAAGCCGCCAAGCCTCCGCCTACCGTGGCCGAAATCATTCTGCGCCGGTTGACTTTCACGGGTCGAAACTCCTGTGACGAAATCTGCGGAACGCCTCCGGATGCGCCGGAAACTCTCCCGCCAAACGCACTCAGATTATCACGATTCCGGGTATGCCGCCCTCCTCCGGCGGGGGATTGCGAGCGGATCGGAGTGGGTGTATGCTGGGTTTGGAAGGCGAAAAAAAGGCGAATATGCTCCTCGGTCCGGTGCATTGGCGGGTGGCGGCGGCAAAGCAGGAGATGCTTGCGACCGGTTTGGAGGAAGTGGACCGGCTCACGGGCGGAGGGTTTCCAAGGGGTTCTCTGACCGAAATTTGCGGTCCCGCGTCTTCCGGGCGCACCTCTCTGGCGATGGCGGTTCTGGCGGCAGCCACGGGCGCCGGGGAATGCTGCGCTTATGTGGATACGGACGGGGTTTTCGACCCGCAGTCGGCGGCGGCAGCCGGGGTGAAACTGGACCGGTTGCTGTGGGTGCGATGCGGGGGCAATCCCGAGCACGCGCTCCGCGCGGCGGACTTGGTGGCGCAGGCGGGCGGTTTCGGGGTGGTCATTTTCGACTTGGGCGGCGTGCGCCCTGAAATCGCGCGCCGGATTCCCGCCGCCCAATGGTTCCGGCTCCGCCGGGCGGTAGAGGGCACACGCACCGCGCTGGTGCTCATCGAGCAGCAGCCCAACGCCAAAGCCGCAGCCTCCCTCATCTTGGAAATGCGCCCCGGCGGGCTGGCGTGGGCGGGGAAATTGCTGCGCGCCGCACGCCGGGAAGCGGCGCTGCGGAAACCGCCCCGCCCGGAAACGGTATCTCTCGAATGGCGGGCTACGGGGTGAACCATGTATGCGTGCGCGCACGCTCCCGGTTGTCCGGAAGCGCTGGAAGCCTTGGCGGAATTTTCGCCGTTCCTGGAACGGACAGAGCAGGGAACCGCCATCGCCGATTTGCGGGGCATGGAAACGCTGCTCGGCTCGCCACGGCAAATGGCGGAGGCGATATGGCGAAGGCTGAGCGCTGTGGACGCCGCTGTCCGCGTGGCGGTAGCCGCCAATCCGGACACCGCCTACTATGCGGCGCGGGGGCGGGAGGGGATCACCGTGGTTGAGCCGGGGCGGGAATCCGAAATTCTGGCGCCGCTGCCGCTCACGCTGCTCATCGAAGACGAAAAGACGCTGGACACGCTGCGGCAATGGGGTCTGCGCACCTTCCGCGACTTGGCGGCGCTGCCCGAGGACGGTTTGGTGGCGCGGCTGGGAGCGGATGCGGCGCGGTGGGCGCGGCGCGCCCGGGGCGAGGAGGCGCGGACACTGCGCATCCGCCGCGCGGAGCCGGCGCTTGAGGAACGCCTGGAACTCGAGGACCCGGTGGAGCTGCTTGAGCCGCTGCTGTTTCTGCTGGCGCGCCAATTGAACTCCCTGTGCGGCAAGCTGGCGGGACGCGGGCTGGCGACCAACGAAATCCGCCTCATGTTGAACGATCAGACGCGCTTCTACCGCCCGCCGGTAGCGATGCGCAACCCCCGGACTTTCCTCAAACTGATGCAGCTTGACCTGGAGCGCCGCCCGCCGGGCGAGCCCGTGCGGCGCATTGTGATGGAAGCCGTGCCGGCGGATCAGCGCGTGGCGCAGTCGGGTTTGTTCACGCCGCCGCGCCCGGAGCCGGAAAAGCTGGAGATCACGGTGGCGCGGCTGGCGGCGCTCGTGGGTGACGGCAACGTTGGCGTTCCGGAAATCCTGGATACGCACCGTCCGGATGCTTTCCGCCTGCATCCGCCGGCTTGGGGGGAGGATCGTGCCCCGGCGCCCGCGCCGCGGAGGGAGAGGCGCCTGGCGCTGCGCCGGTTCTGTCCGCCCAAGCCCTGCGACTGGCGCAGGATGATGCGGCAAGCGGCTCGCATTGCCGGACCATGGCGCACGTGCGGCGATTGGTGGACGGGCGATCCTTGGGATCGCGACGAATACGACGTGGCGCTCGCCGGCGGAGCGGCGTACCGGGTTTTCCGGGATAACCGCACTGGGCTGTGGTATTTGGACGGGCAGTATGACTGACGGCTATGTGGAATTCCGCGCGCGCTCGGCGTTCAGCTTTCTGCGCGGGGCTTCGCTGCCGGAAGCGATGGCGCAGCGCGCCGCCGAACTCGGCTACCCGGCTATGGCGCTGCTCGATTGCGATGGGGTTTACGGCTCGCCGCGGTTCCACTTCGCGGCGAAAAAGGCGGGACTCAAAGCGCACGTGGGCGCGGAGGTAGGCGGCGTGCCGCTGGTGGCGCTCAACCGCGCGGGCTACCGCAACCTGTGCCGCTTGATCACCCGCTTGAAGCTGGAAGGGCGCTGCGATTACGAGGAGTTCTCCGGCGGGCTGGCGGCGCTGGCGCGGGCGGACAACGCGGAGGCGCTGGCGCGCATCTATGGCCGTGAAAACGTCTATGTCGAATTGCAGCGGCACTTCGAACGGGAAGAGGAGGCGCGCAACCAGGCGGCGATTGAGACGGCTCGCCGCCTCAAGCTCCCGCTCATCGCGGTCAACGCTCCGGCGTACGCCACGCCGGCGAAACGAGAACTGATGGACGTGCTCACCTGCATCCGGCATCACGTGCCCATCGAGCGCGCCGGACGGCTGCTCGAGCGCAATAACGAGCGGCACTTAAAGCCGCCTGCGGAAATGCGGCAATTGTTCGCCGATGTGCCCGAAGCGGTCGCTAACACGCTGGAACTCTCCTCGCGCATTGAGTTCGAGTTGCAGGATCTGGGCTATGAGTTTCCGCGCTACCCCGTGCCGGAAGGCGAAACCATGGCTGGTTTTCTGCGGGCGCGCACGTATGAAGGCATGCGCCGGCGCTACGGAGACAACAACGCCAAGGCGCGCGCGCAAATCGACCGCGAGCTGGCGCTGATCGAAAAGCTGAAGCTCGAGGGCTATTTCCTGATCGTTTGGGACCTGGTGGAGTTCTGCCGCCGCGAGGGGATTCTGGCGCAAGGGCGCGGTTCAGCCGCTAACAGCGCAGTCTGCTATTCGCTGGGCATCACCGCCGTGGATCCGGTGGGCATGGATTTGCTTTTCGAGCGGTTTCTCTCTGAAGAGCGGGGCGAATGGCCGGACATCGACTTGGACCTGCCGAGCGGCGAGAAGCGCGAGCGGGTGATTCAGTACGTGTACGAGCGCTATGGACCGCGCGGCGCGGCGATGACCGCCAACGTGATCACCTACCGCGAGCGGCTGGCGCTGCGCGAAGCCGCCAAAGCGCTGGGCGCGCTGCGCGGCGCGCCGAAGTTCGAGCAGATTGTCGAGGCGATGCAAGATTTGCCGCGCCATCTGGGGCAGCATTCGGGCGGCATGGTGATCTGTCAAGGGCAGCTCGACGCCGTGGTTCCGCTTCAGCCCGCCACGATGCCCGGGCGGGTGGTGGTGCAGTGGGACAAGGACGACTGCGCCGCGCTGGGGCTCATCAAAGTGGATCTGCTGGGATTGGGCATGATGGCGGCGCTCGAAGAAATGCTCAAGCATGTGCGCGAGCATTACGGAGTGGAAATTGATCTGGGCAAGCTGCCGCAGGACGATCCCGCCGTCTACCGGGCTTTACAGGAAGCCGACACCGTGGGCATGTTTCAGGTGGAGAGCCGCGCGCAGATGGCTACGCTGCCGCGCGTCCGTCCGGAGCGGTTTTACGATCTGGTGGTGGAGGTGGGGCTGGTGCGTCCGGGTCCGATTGTCGGCCAAATGGTGCATCCCTACATCCGGCGGCGGCAGGGCAAAGAGAAGCCCGAATCCCTGCATCCGTCGCTTGCGCCGGTGCTCGACCGCACGCTGGGCGTGCCGCTTTTTCAGGAGCAGCTTCTGCGCATGGCGATGATCGCCGCGGGCTTTTCGGGCGGGGAAGCCGAAGAACTGCGGCGCGCCTTTTCGCACAAGCGCTCCGAGCAGCGCATGAAGGAAGTCGAAGTGAAGCTGCGGCGCGGCATGAACCGCAACGGCATTACCGGCGAGGCGCAGGACCGCATCGTGCAATCCATCACTTCGTTTGCGCTGTATGGTTTTCCGGAATCGCACGCCGCCAGCTTCGCGCTGCTGGCTTACGCCAGCGCTTATATGAAGGTGCATTATCCGGCGGCGTTCGCCGCGGCGCTGTTGAATTGCCAGCCGATGGGGTTCTATCACCCGGCGACGCTGGTCAAAGACGCGCAGCGCCACGGCGTGCATTTTTTGCCGGTGGACGTGAACCGTTCTGAATGGGAATGCACGCTGGAGGACCGCTCCGTCCGCCTGGGTCTGAACTATGTGAAAGGCATCCGGCGGCAAACGGGTCTGAGCATCGCCGCCGGCAAGCCGTATGCTTCGATCGACGACTTGGTGCGGCGCGTGCCGGAATTGCACAAGGATGAACTGTCGCGCCTCGCGGCTGCCGGGGCGCTGAACTCGCTGGCGGCGCACCGGCGGGAGGCTTTATGGGAGGCGAGCCGGGCGGTGCGGCGCGGCGGTCCGTTGCTGGAGTCGCAGCCCGGGGAAGGGTCTTCGCCTTTAAAGCCGATGACGCCCGAGGAGCGGGTGTGCGCGGATTTTGAGCACGCGGGGCTTACCATTGGCCCGCACCCGATGGCCTACCGGCGGCGGGAATGGGACCGCATGCGAATTGTGCGGGCGGCGGACTTGCGGCGGCTGCCGGACGGCAAGCGGGTGCGGGTGGCGGGGTCGGTGATCGTGCGGCAGCGTCCGGGCACAGCCAAAGGTTTCGTCTTTTTGAGCTTGGAGGATGAAACCGGCATCGCCAACGTGATTCTCACGCCGGCGATGTTCGAGAAATTCCGCACGGCGGTGATCACCGAGCCGTATCTGATGGTGGAAGGGGTGTTGCAGCAACAGGAAGGCACGACCGCCGTCCGGGGCGACCGTGTACAACCTCTCCCCGCCCCCCAACCCGGCCCCGCCTCCCACGATTT
>FWPV01011831.1_pt1 | contig 13720 bp, 10 predicted proteins | sample 2228371 | NCBI WGS metagenome assembly FWPV01 (sample SAMEA103939776, study PRJEB20133) | metagenome | reverse complement strand
CGAGTTCGGCGTCATCGTGCGCTCCGACATCAAGGGCGGTGGCCTGGGCCACATGCTGATGGACAAGCTGATCCGCACCCTGCGCGCCCAAGGCACACAGCGCATCGTGGGCACGGTGCTCAAGGAGAACAGCCGCATGCGCGTGTTGGCCAAACGCCTGGGGTTTGCCGAGTCGCCGTCGGACGACGACCCGGGCCTGGTCCACATCGAACTGCCGCTTCACACCCAGGGCGGCCAGGAACCCTGAGCCGCGCCGTGGATCGCACTGGCCTCAACGTCCTTGGAGTGTTGTCATGAGCCTGTTGTTGTCCCGCCGCCGCTTGTTGGGCCGTGTGGCGTCTGTGGTCGCCGCGCCAGCGTTGCTCACGCCCGCGCTGGCACAGGCCAGGCGTTTGCCCACACCCGCACAAACCGAAGGCCCGTTCTACCCGCTGGACCTGCCCGACGACACCGACTTCGACCTGCTGCGCAACGGTGCTGCCACCTACGCGCAGGGCACACCCGCCTGGGTGGAGGGCGTGGTGACCGACACAGCCGGCGTGCCCGTGCGCGGCGCCCAGGTGGAGATATGGCAGTGCGACCACCAAGGCCACTACCACCACCCAGGTGACGGTGGTCGCGCCGACCAGGCCTTCCAGGGCTTTGGGCGCGTGGCGGTGGACGCGCAAGGCGCTTACCGTTTCCGCACGATGCGCCCGGTGGCCTACAGCTCGCGCACAACGCACATCCACGTCAAGGTCAAGCTGGGCGAACGCGCCGTGCTGACCACCCAGCTGTATGTGCAAGGCGACCCCGGCAACGAGCGCGACTTTTTGTGGCGCCGCCTGCGCAGCGATGCCGAACGCGCCGCGCTGACCGTGCCTTTTGTGCCGGGAGCCGACGGCCTGCGCGCCCGTTTCCCCATCGTGCTGGCGCTTTGACCCCGCGTCACATGGGTGCACGCCGAGCCTGAGAACATCGGCGCATGGATTCTTTGTCTCAACTGGCGCTGGGCGCTGCTGTGGGGGTGGCCGTGATGGGCCGGCGCTCCGCTGTCTGGAAATCGGCCGCCTGGGGCGCCGTGCTGGGCACACTGCCCGATCTGGACGTGGTCATCGACCACGGTGACGACCTGCTCAACATGGTGCTGCACCGTGCTGAAAGCCATGCGCTGTTCTGGCTCACTCTGGTGGCGCCGTTGGTGGGCGCCGGCATCGCGCGCCTGCATGGCGAGTGGTCACATTGGCGGCGCTGGTGGCTGGCGGCCTGGCTGGTGCTCATCACCCACCCCTTGCTGGACACCATGACGGTGTATGGCACCCAGCTGGCGCTGCCCTTCAGCAACCACCCGTTTGGTGTGGGCAGCATCTTCATCATCGATCCGCTCTACACCCTGCCGCTGCTGCTGGGGCTGTTGCTGGCCCTGGGCGTCGCACGTTGGCGGCCGGTCGGTGCCTTGCACATCAACGCCTGGGGCCTGGGCTTGAGCACTGCCTACCTGCTGTGGGGCATGGTGGCGCAGCAGCATGTGACCGCCATCGCCCAGACCTCGCTGGCGCGGCAGGGCATCGAGGCGCAAGCGCTGCTGGTCACGCCCACCGCCTTCAACACCGTGTTGTGGCGTGTGGTCGCCACCACACCCACGCATTACCACGAGGGGTTTTATTCGCTGCTGGACGAAGGCGATGAGCCGCAGTGGGATGTGTTCGATCGTGCCCCGGCCTTGCTGGCGGCCTACGCACAAGACCCGGCCTTTGTGCGCCTGAACGCCTTTGCCAAAGGCCTGGTGGCCATGCGTGTGGTGGATGGCCGTGCGCACTTGAGCGACCTCCGCATGGGGCAGACGCCTTTTTTCAGCTTCACCTTCGATGTGGGCCCCGCCAGTGGCCCGCTGCCCGTGCCGCCGCCCGCGCTGCAGCTGGGCGGGCGCCCTGACGTGGACCGGGCTTTGCCTTGGCTCTGGGCTCGCATCCAGGGCCAGGTGTTGCCGCCGCCACGCTGAAGGCTGGGCCCGGTTTGGAGTCCACTCCCTAATTCATTTGCTGCACTGCAACAAAAAACGCTTGCATGTGCCTAGGGGTATCCCTATACTTCGAGTCATGTTGCAGTGCAGCAAAGCCGAATCCCCGGCGATGAACGCGAAAGCAACACCCTCAACCCTTTTGAAGGAAAACACCATGCTGACCGTTGAACAAATCGCCGCCGCCCAACAAGCCCAACTGAACACCCTGTTTGGTTTTGGTGCCAAGGCCGTTGAAAGCGCTGAAAAAGTGATCGAGCTGAACCTGCAAGCCTCCAAGGCCCTGCTGGCCGACAGCGCCGAGTACACCAAGAGCCTGCTGTCCGCCAAGGACGCCCAGGAGTTCCTGAAGGTCCAAACCGGCTTTGTGCAGCCCCTGGCCGAGAAGTCGGCTGCCTACGGTCGCCACCTGTACGACATCGCGGCTGGCGCCAACGCCGAGTTCACCCAGGCCGCCGAAGCCCAGACCGCCAGCGCCCAGAAGCAGTTCGCTTCGGCCGTGGAAGCCGCTGTGAAGAACGTGCCCCAAGGTGGCGAAGCCGCCGTGGCCGCCATCAAGAACGCCATGACCGGCGCCAACAGCGCCTTCGAACAAGTGCAAAAAGTGGTGAAGCAAGCCACCGAAGTGGCCGAGTCCAATTTCAAGGCCGTGACCGCCACCGCCACCGCCACCAAGGCCGCCAAGGCCAAGTGAGCGTTAAGCGCCGTTTGCGGCGCTGTGCATTCCAAGGTTGAAGAAGCCGCGTCCTGTGAAGGGTGCGGCTTTTTTTTGTGCCAAGCGTGGCTGTCACCTCCCCGACGCGCCACGGGCAGGCCACCCCACACAATCCCGCGCATGATCGAACTGCGTGCCCCCCTGCAAGCCCAACTCGTGTCCTGGCTGGTCAAACCCGGTGATACGGTGGCCGCCGGCCAGCCTCTGGTGATCCTCGAAGCCATGAAGATGGAACACGAGCTGCGAGCCGAGGGCGACTTGTGTGTGGTTGAGCTGCTGCTGGCCGAAGGTGAGGCGGTGCAAGAGGGTGAGCTGCTGATGCGCGCCACCGCCGCAGCCACGCAGGCCATCCCCACGGCGGACGCGCTGTCTGCATCCCGCCCACACGGCACACGCCCTGACCTGCAAGCCGTGCTGGACCGACACGCCCTCACGCTGGACGCCGCCCGCCCCGAGGCCATGGCCAGACGGCACGCCTTGGGGCAGCGCAGTGCACGCGAGTTCATCGCGAGCGTGTGCGAACCCGACAGCTTCATCGAATACGGTGCCCTCGCGGTGGCTGCCCAGCGCAGCCGCCGCAGTGACGCCGATTTGCAGAAGAACACCCCGGCCGACGGCCTGGTGGGGGGCATCGGCCAAGTGGGCACGGCGTCGGCCGTGGTGATGGCCTACGACGCCACCGTGCTGGCCGGCACCCAGGGCATGCGCAACCACCAGAAGACCGACCGCCTGCTGGGCGTGGCGCTGGCGCAAAAGCTGCCGGTGCTCTTGTGGGCCGAAGGTGGGGGCGGCAGGCCTGGCGACGTGGACATGCCCATCGTCGCCGGCCTGCACGTGGGCACCTTTGCGGCGTTGGCGCGTTTGAGTGGCCAGGTGCCGCTGATCGGCGCCACCGGCGGGCGCTGTTTTGCGGGCAACGCGGCCCTGCTGGGTTGTTGCGACATCGTGATCGCCACCCGGCAAAGCAACATCGGCATGGGCGGCCCGGCCATGGTGGAAGGCGGGGGGCTGGGCGTGTTCAAGCCCGAGCAGATCGGCCCCAGCGGCGTGCAGCACTCCAACGGCGTGATCGATGTGCTGGTGGACGACGAGTTCCAGGCCGCCGCCGTCGCGCGCCAGGCCTTGTCGTACTTTCGAGGGATGCAGCCGGCCGGCGAGGCGCCCGATCCACAGGCACTACGCGACGTGGTGCCCGAGAACCGCCTGCGCGCCTACGACAGCCGTGCGGCTGTCACAGGCCTGGCCGATGTGGGCTCGGTGTTGTGGCTGCGCGAGGGTTACGGCCGCAGCCTGCACACCGCGCTGGCGCGTGTGGCCGGCAGGCCGGTGGGCGTGGTGGCCAGCAACCCGCAGCACCTGGGCGGTGCGGTGGATGCCGATGCGGCCGAAAAGCTCACCCGTTTCTTGCGCCTGTGCGACACACATGGACTGCCCGTCGTGAGCCTGGTGGACACCCCCGGCTTCATGGTCGGCCCCGAGGCCGAAGCCACCGGCCTGGTGCGCCGCGTGGGCGATTTGTTCAACCAGGCCGCACGCGTGCGTGTGCCCTGCCTGGCGGTGGTGCTGCGCAAAGGCTATGGCCTGGGTGCGATGGGCCTGACGGCCGGCGGCTTTCACGCCCCGGTGTTCACTGTGGCTTGGCCCACGGGCGAGTTTGGTGCCATGGGGCTGGAGGGCGCGGTGCGCCTGGGTTTTCGCAAAGAGCTGGAGGCGGTGCCCGAAGGGGCCGACCGCGAGGCCTTGTTTGCGCAACTGCTGGCCCAGCAGTACGCGGCCGGCAGCGCTATGAACATGGCCGCCACGCTGGAGATCGACGCGGTGATCGACCCGGCCGACACGCGGCGCTGGGTGGAGCGCGGTTTGGCCGCGTACTGATCTCAGGGGCGCCAGCGCACCAGCAGCCAGTAGCTCGGATCGGTGTCTTTTCTGGCCAGGCCGAGGGCGGCCGCCACCAGGCTCCAGCGCCGGTCGGCCGATTCCCAGCCCCACGCCACCGCCGCGCCCCAGCCCGCTGGCCTTTGGAGGGTGTTGTTGGCATCGGCCCAGCGTGTGCCGCGCCACGTGGCGCGTAGCAGGGCGAAATGGCGTGGGCCCAGTGCGTAGGTGGTTTGTGCGAGCACCGTGTGGCGGGCGAAATCGGGCAGTTGCAGGCCCTCCCGGCCGGGTGCGGTGTTGCGGGCTTGGGTGTGGATGTAGCTGCCCAACAGGCTCCAGCGCGACGTCAATACCCGATTGATGCTGGCCGACCACTCGCGGATATCGCCGCCGGCGAACAGCGCATTGCCTTCATGGTGGGACAGTGTGGTTTGTGAGTTCAGCCGCACCGGCGCGATGGCGGTGACCGCATCGAGCATGGCTGCGGCGTCTTGTGCGTACAGTCGCCCAGCGCGGTTGGTGGCGTTGCGCACCTGCAGGTCTTGTGCGCGCAGACCCAGGAAGGTCGCACCATCGATTTCCCAGTCGAGCTGCAGCACGTTGCGCCGGGCGTAGCTGCCGGGCAGGGTGTGGGTGTTGTCGAGCGCGATGCCACCCGTCTGGGTGGGGGACAGCGTGTGTGTGCCCGGCGCACGGATGTGCTGCTGGTGCGCCCAGTGCAAGGCGCGTGCCGCGCCCCAGCGGTAGCTCAGGCCGGCGCGGGGCAGTGTTTTGGAGGGGGCCCGGTACGCCTGCGACTGTGGGGTCACGAGGTCTTCGTCGGTGAGGCTGTCGGTGAAGCGGTCGAGTTGTGAGAAGCGCAGGCGTGGCCAGTAGGCCTCCAGCGCCAGGCTCCAGGGTCCGCTGCGCCATTCGCCGGCCACCCAGGGCATGTGGTAGTTGGCGGTGTTGGTGCGTGGGCTGGCCACCAGCGGGTCGCTGATGTTGCTGTTCACCGTCTGGCTTACCGCTTCCCAGCCCAGGCTCAGCCGGTGGGGGCCGAAGAGGTGGGTGTGGCGCAGAAACTGCCCATGCTCGCGCGAGTGGAAACGGTAGTCCTGCGGGCCCCACTGCATGTCGTCGAGCGTCAGCGCCGAGCGGCTGTGAGCCCCATGTAGCTTGAACCAGGTCTGGGCGTGACTGCCCCAGCGCCAAGACAGGCCTGCATCCAGCCGTTGCGCGCGGTTGCGCGCCACCTCGCCAAAACTGACGCCGTTGCCCAAGTCCAGGGGCGTGTCGAACTGGTACCGCAGGGGCGTGGTGTTGGCCAGCACAAACAGCGACAGGCGTTCGGTGGGGCGCATCCCCACTGCCAGGTCCAGCCCCGGCGAGCTGAGGCGGTATTGGGTGGCGGCCGGGCCCTCGCGCGGCCGGTACTCGACGTCGGAGGCACGCAACAGCCACGCGGTGGGCGATGGCGCCACGGTCAGGCCACGCCAGCTCAGATCGGTGGTGAGTGTGTGCCGCAGGCTTTCTTGCCCCACGCTGCCCGCCATGGACACCTGCTGCTGAGGTTCCAGCATCAGCGGCGGCAACTTTTCTGACGCACCGAGCGCCAGCGGGTCGGTCAGGTAGCCCTGGAACAGCTCGGACTTGCGGTCGTGGTCATTTTCGGCGCGGTCGGCCAGGAAGAAGTGGCTGCCGCCCCACAGCGGGTAGTACGACGCCTGGGCATAGGCGCGTGCCCAATGTTCCAGACCAAAGTCGCCCAGAGCCTTGCCCAGGTTGGTCGATCCCTGGCTGTCGGTGGCCAGGGCGTTGAGCGATTTGAGGTAAGGCAGGCGCACCAGCGCTTCGCGCGAGGCGGCGATGGCCTCGGCCGGGCGGCCCTGGTCGTTGAGCACGGTCGCTCGCATCTGCCAGGGCAGCGGGTCCAGCGGGTCGGCCAGGCTGGCGCGCTCCAGCGAATCCAACGCCGCGTTCACATGGCCCAGTTGCAGCTCGGCCACCGCCAGCCAGACCTGGGCGCGGGCGTGGCGTGGTTCGATGAGTGTGGCCTTGAGCAGTTCCTGACGTGCGCGTTCCGGGTCGCCGGCCCGCAGCGCCACCTGGCCGGCGCTGGCCAGGCTCAGGTAGTCGTCGCTGGTGTGTTGCAGGGCGCGTTCCAGCAGCGCGCGTGCCGGTGCCAGTTGCCAGGCTTCGGCCAGCGCGGTGGCCCGTTCGCCCATCACCGGCGGGTGGTTTGGGTGTTCTTGGTCGGCTTGCGCCAGCCGTTGCAGGGCCTGGGTGAGGTCGCCCCGCTCACCGAGTGCGCTGCCCCAACGGGCCAGCAGTTGTGCACGCAGTGGGGCATCGTCGGCGGGCACCTGGTCCAGCGCTTGCCGGTAGCGGGTCAGCGCCTCTTCACCCCGGCCTTGCAGGCGCAGCAGCTCGGCATGTGTGGCCAGCAGTTCGGGGGCGTTGGGATGGCGCTGCAGCGCTTGGTCGAGCAAGCTTGCGGCGCCGTCGGTGTCGTCCAGTGCCAGCAGCAGTTCGGCGCGGCGCGCGGCCACGCGGCCTTCGGCGTGTTGGTCCCAGCGCTGGCCCAGCAGGACTGCCGCAGCGGCCGGGTCGCCGGCCTGGGCCAGCAGGTCGGCCCGCAACAGGTGCAACACCTCGGGGGCATCGGGTTCGCGCAAGCGGGTGTTGATCAGGGCGCGGGCGCGGGCAAGGTCGGCGCGCGCCAGCGTCTGAGCGATGGCGGCCAGCGCCGGGTCAAGGGGCGTGGCGCGAAATTCGCGGTAGCGCGTGGCCGCCACTGGCCACGCCGCCACCCATTGCACGCGTTCGCGCGGGCGCACCAGCATGCGTTTGATGGGCGCCTGGCCGGGCCGCACTTCGGCCTGCTCGGACGCGCCCACCACCACCGAGCCTTGTGGGTTGCTCACGGCGATTTGGCCGGACAACACCGTGAGCAAGGTGCGGCCATCGGCATCCACTTCCACGTCCCAGTCGGTGCCACGCACGGCGGCCACGGCGGCAGGGGTGCGCAGCTCCAGGTCCGCCGGTTCGCGTTTGGTGCGCGACCACAGGCGTCCCACGCTGAGTTCAAGTGCCGTTTTGCCCTGGGGCTGTGGGTTCAGCCGCAACAGCGACAGCGGCCCCAGGCGCAGCTGGGTGCGGTCGGCCAGCAGCAACGCGGCCGACGATTGCGCCAGGGTGCGCATGTCGGCGCCTGTGTCCAGCGTCTGGCGCAGTTGCGCCGCTTGCCAGGGGCTGCTGGCGGCAGGGCGGCTTTCGCCTTGGCCGCTGAGGCTGACGATTTCGGCCGCTGGCTGCGCCCACGCGCTGCCCATGCCGCCCCAGAGAAACGCAACCAGCCAGGGGGTGTGTTTGTGGCGCATGGCCCAACGATAGGTCAGCTCAGGGCGGCAGGCAAGCGCCGCCGCCGGGCGGGAGTGCGAAGTAAAAACAACTGCCTTCGCCGGGCGTGCTTTCGGCCCAGATGTGGCCACCGTGGCGTTCCAAAATGCGGCGGCACAAGGCCAGGCCAATGCCGGTGCCTTCGAACTCGCTGGCGCGGTGCAGGCGCTGGAACACACCAAACAGCCGGTGGGCCTGGCGCGGCTCGAAGCCCACGCCGTTGTCGCGCACCCAGTACACACAGCCCCGCTCCGCATCGGGGTGCCAGCCCACTTGCACCACCGAGCGCTCGCGCTGGCGCGAGTACTTCAGCGCGTTGCTCAGCAGGTTGTCCCACACCTGGCTGATCAGCAGCGGGTCGCCCAGCACCGCCGGCAAATCGGGTGCGACGGTCCAGTCCACTTGCTGGGCGCCAATGTCGTGGGTCAGGCGGTTGATGCTGGCGCTGACCTGGGTGGCCATGCCCACCTCGCGCTTTTGCAGCGGTGCCAGGCCCAGCCTTGAAAAGGCCAGCAGGCCTTCGATGAGCGCGCCCATGCGCTGGGCGGCGTCGGCAATGGTGTGTAGGTGTTTGCGTGTGGTGTCGTCGGCCTGCTCGGCCAGGTGCTCTTGCAGGATGGCGATGAAGCTGCTGATGTGGCGCAGCGGCGCGCGCAAGTCGTGCGAAACCGAGCTGGAAAACGATTCGAGATCGCGGTTGGCTTCCAGCAATTGGCGGGTGCGATCCTGCACGCGCACCTCCAAGGTCTGGTTCAGATCCTGCAGCAATTCCTGCAGACGCCGCACCTCGGTCATGTCCCGCGTGAGGGCTGAAAAACCCAAGGGTTCGCCATCTGCGCCACGCAGCGCGGTCAACACCGTGTGGCCCCAGAAGCGGCTGCCATCCTGGCGCTGGCGCCAGCCCGTGCTTTCGAATTGCCCAAACAGCGCGGCCCGCTCCAGCGCCAGCTCGGCGTCCAGGCGTTCGTCCTCGCGCACATCGGGGGCGTCGAAGCGGCGCGCGTCGGTGCCCAGCACATCGTAGGCGGCATGGCCCAGCAGCCGTTCTGCACTGGAGGTCCACTCGCTCACGCGGCCTTCGGTGTCCAGAAAATACACGGCGTGGTCGCGCAGGCCTTCGAGCATCAGGCGCAGGCGGCGTTCGCCGTCGGAGAGGTGTTCACTCAGGGTCTGTGCGGGCGTCGTCAGCGGTGCCGCCGGGGCGTCGGGCAGGCGCTCCGCGCTGATGTCGGCGATGTGGCAGTACAGGCCCAGCACCTGGCCCTGGTCGATATCGGGCACCAGCTGCCCGCTGGCCACCCAGTGACCGCGTTGGGCGTGGCCCACCCGCGCCTCAAACGCCTGTGGCACGCCTCGCAAAGCCTGCGCCAGCCCCGGCAGCATGGCCTCCAGCAGCTCGGGCACAAACACCTGCTGCACGTTCAGACCCACGGCGCTGCTGGCCGGCTGGGGCAGGTGTCGCAGCTGCGCGTGGTTGGCGTAGTGGCACACCAGATGGCGATCGAAATAACTCACCAAACCCGGCAGGTGATCCAGCACCCGGCTCAAAAACCCGGCCCCGCGCAAGCGCTCGTTTCCACCCGGCGACAGCGTGGCCGCCGGTTCGTCGAACAGCTCGGTGAAAAAGTCCTCGGGCAGGTGATCGGCTGCTTCGGGCAGGCTCATGTGAGCGACTGTAACCGACCCCTCGCCGCGTCAAAACCGGGGCAGATCCGCGAACTTCAACTGCCCGCCCCGTACCAGCTCCTTGCCATATTCGGCGCAGCGGTGCAGGGTGGGGATGACTTTGCCGGGGTTGAGCAGTTCGGCGGCTTCGAAGGCGCGTTTGATGGCGAACATCTGTTCGTTCTCGGCGGCGCTGAACTGCACACACATGCTGTTGAGCTTTTCCACGCCCACGCCGTGTTCGCCGGTGACGGTACCGCCCATGGCCACGCTGGTTTCCAGGATGTCGGCGCCGAACAACTCGCAGCGGTGCAGCTGGTCGGGGTCGTTGGCGTCGAACAGGATCAGCGGGTGCAGGTTGCCGTCACCCGCGTGGAAGACGTTGGCGCAGCGCAGGCCGTACTTCTTTTCCATCTCGGCAATCGCCAGCAGGATGTCGGCCAGGCGCTTGCGTGGGATGGTGGAATCCATGCACATGTAGTCGGGGCTGATGCGCCCGCTGGCGGGGAAGGCGTTTTTGCGCCCGCTCCAGAACTTCAGGCGCTCGGCCTCGCTGTTGCTGACCGCAATCGCGGTGGCACCGCAGCCACGCAGCACATCGCTCATTCGGCCGATTTCTTCCTCCACTTCTTCGGGCGTGCCGTCGCTTTCGCACAGCAGGATGGCTTCGGCCGTGAGGTCGTAGCCGGCGTGCACAAAGTCTTCCACGGCGGCGGTCATGGGCTTGTCCATCATCTCCAGCCCGGCCGGAATGATGCCTGCGGCAATCACCGCCGCCACCGCATCGCCGGCTTTGCGGACGTCGTCGAAGCTGGCCATGATGCAACGCGCCAGTTGGGGCTTGGGCACCAGCTTGACGGTGACTTCGGTGGTCACGGCCAGCATGCCTTCGCTGCCGATGAGCAGGCTGAGCAGGTCGTAGCCCGGCACGTCCAACGCATCGCTGCCGAACTCGATGGGTTCGCCTTCGACGGTGAAGCCGCGCACCCTCAGCACGTTGTGCACGGTGAGTCCGTACTTGAGGCAGTGCACGCCGCCGGAGTTTTCGGCCACGTTGCCGCCGATGGTGCAGGCGATTTGGCTGCTGGGGTCGGGCGCGTAGTACAGGCCAAAGGGCGCGGCGGCCTCGCTGATGGCCAGATTACGCACGCCGGCCTGCACGATGGCGGTGCGCGAGACCGGATCGACCTTCACGATTTTGTTGAACTTGGCCAGCGACAGCGTGACGCCCAGCGGGTGTGGCATGGCGCCGCCGGAGAGGCCGGTGCCCGCGCCGCGTGCCACCACCGGCGCGCCCACCGCGTGGCAGGCCTTGAGCACGGCGGCCACCTGGGCTTCGGTCTCGGGCAGGGCCACCACCAACGGGCGCTGGCGGTAGGCGGTCAGACCGTCGCATTCGTAGGGCGTGGTGTCCTCGTCGCGCCACAGCAGGGCGTGGGCAGGCAGGGCGGCCTGAAGCGCGGCCACGATCTGGCGCTGGCGCGCGGCGGTGTCCTGAAGGGCGGCGGGGTCGGCGACGGTGTTCATGGCGGGCAGTTTAGGCCAAGGCCGCGGCGCATGGTGTTGAAGAAAACCATGACCTCTTGAAATCTTCTGAGGGCGTCTCTATTTACCTGTCACAGGGCAGCGATGCCCGCCTGGCCAGGGCAAATCACCACTGTTTTCACTCAAGCACTGAGGAGTTTGTCATGAACCAACTGATCGCCCGTTCCGGCTTGCTGGACGACTTTTTCAAAGACGTTGCACCCGGCTTTTTTGTCAAGCCGCTGCACGGTGAGGGGCTGCCGGCGCAGATCCGCGTGGACGTGAAAGAGACGCCTGAGGCCTACCAGCTGTCTGCCGAAATCCCGGGCGTGAACAAGGAAGACATCCACGTCCACATCGACGGCAACACGGTGAGCCTGCGCGCTGAAATCAAGCAGCAGGACAGCCAGACCGACAACGGCAAGCTGCTGCGCAGCGAGCGCTATTTCGGCGCGGTGTCGCGCAGCTTCCAGCTGCCGGTGGACATCGACAACACCACGGCGCGTGCCAAGTACGAAAACGGCATCCTGAGTCTCACGCTGCCCAAGAAGGGCGCCAGCGTCAGCCAGCGGCTGGCGGTGGAGTGATCAGAGGGGCCAACTGCCGGGCCGTGGGGGCTAGAGGGCCTTGGTGATCCAGTCGGCAAACGCCGCGCACTCCCAGCGGTCCATGTTGCCAGGGCGCCAGCACAGGTAGTGCGCGTGGGGGCTGGGCACGTTGCGGTCAAACAGGCGCACCAGGGTGCCGTTTTGCAGCCAGGGCGCACCCAGTTTCAGCCGAACCAGGGCCACACCCAGGTGGTGGGCAGCGGCGTCGCACATCAGGCCCACGTCGTTGAACTGTGAGCCGTCGCTGGGTTCGGGCCAGTCGAGTTCGTGGGCGGCAAACCAGGTCCGCCAGGGCTCCAGCGGCGAACACAACAGGGGCACACCCTGCAGGTCTTGCGTGTTCTCGAAGGGGCCATGTTCTTCGATGAAGGCGGGTGAGGCCAGCGGCGTCACCTCGTCTTTGAGCAGGCACACGTGCTCCACATCGGTGTAGCGCCCGACGCCGAAGCGGATGGTCAGGTCGGCGTCCTCGGCCACCACGTCGAGCTTGGGGATGCTGACCTGGTGCAGCACCAGGTCCACCTCCGGGTGAAGCTGGGCAAACTGTTTCAGGCGTGGCATCAGGATGCTGCGCGCAAAGGTGCTGGTGACGGCCACCCGCAGTTTGCGCCGGCCGCTGCCGCGCGCGCTGCTCGGAAATTTCTGCAATGTGGCCAGCCCGTCGCACACATGAGCCAGGTATTCCACGCCTTCCGGCGTGAGCGAAAAATCCGCCCGTGCGAACAGCGGCGTGCCCAGGATTTGCTCCAGCTGCTTGACGCGGTGGCTCACCGCGCTGGGCGTCACGTGCAGCTCCTCCGCCGCCTGCGTCACGCTGCGCAGGCGCGCCAGCGCCTCAAACGTCAGCAGGCACTGGATGGGCGGAATCCTGATGGCGGCCATCGCTTAAATTACTTGAAGATCACGGTCTTGTGGCCGTTCAAAAGCACCCGGTGCTCGCTGTGCCACTTCACCGCACGCGCCAGCACCTGGCTTTCGGTGTCGCGGCCCATGGCCGTGAGGTCTTCCACGGTTTTGCTGTGGTCGGCGCGGGCCACGTCCTGCTCGATGATGGGGCCTTCGTCCAGGTCGGCCGTCACGTAGTGGGCGGTGGCGCCGATCAGCTTCACGCCACGGTCGTGCGCCTGGTAGTAGGGTTTGGCGCCCTTGAAGCTGGGCAGGAAGCTGTGGTGGATGTTGATCGCGCGGCCCGCCAGCTTTTTGCACAGGTCGTCGCTCAGGATTTGCATGTAGCGCGCCAGCACCACCAGCTCGGCCTGTTCGTTCTGGATGATCTCGAACTGCTTGGCCTCGGCCTGCGCCTTGGTGGCGGCCGTCACCGGGATGTGGTGGAAGGGCACGTTGTAGCTGGCGGCCAGCTGGTAGAACTCGCGGTGGTTGCTGATGATGGCGCGGATGTCCAGCGGCAGCAGGCCACTTTTCCAGCGGAACAGCAGGTCGTTGAGGCAGTGGCCTTCCTTGCTCACCATCAGCACGGTGCGCATGGGCGCGCTCAGGGGGTGCAGGCCCCAGCTCATGCTGAAGCCCTGGGCAAACTGCTGCAGTTGGGCGCGCAGGTCGTCCTGGGTCAGCTGGTCGCAGGCAAACTGCACCCGCATGAAAAACAGGCCGGTGTCGTGGTCGTTGTACTGGGCGGCTTCTTCGATGTTGCCGCCGCGCTCGAACAGGAAGCCCGACACCGCGTGCACGATGCCGGGGCGGTCGGGGCAGGACAGGGTGAGGACGTAGGTGTGTTGCATGGGGCGTGATTGTCGCAGGCTGTGCCAGGTTCCCCCTGCGACGCCTGCGGCGTCACCGCCCAGGGGGGGCGATGCCGGCCGACTGGCAGAGCCAGATCGGCGGCATCCCCGGCGGCTGACTGGCGCGCGCCCAAAGTGACACAATGGCCGACGTTCCAACGTTTTCAGAGCAGGAGACCCCCATGGCCTACAACGATTTCCGCATGGACAACCA
>FWPV01008828.1_pt1 | contig 13721 bp, 12 predicted proteins | sample 2228371 | NCBI WGS metagenome assembly FWPV01 (sample SAMEA103939776, study PRJEB20133) | metagenome | reverse complement strand
ACTTTCCGGCTTCCGTATTCCAGCACCCCCTCTTTCAGGCTGTAAGACCTCCCATTGAACCCGATATCGCTGTCCTCCGGGAGATGGATATAAACGTAGCTCATGGACTACAGCCTTCGATACTCAGACCCCTCAACGCTGCTGCACCCTTCTTTTTGATTTCCACATTTTAAGCTAACGCCCCTCTGCAATCAAGATTGCCCGGGTACTTGTTGTCCCTGCTTTTTCAGGGAATGCAGCAATTGCTGACAGGACACATCTCGCTCTAGAATGTTTTTCAATTCCTCGAGGCTCAGCCCCTGAATGGCCATCACCTTGTTGCGACTCGTCTGCCCCCGAATGATAGAAAGTGCGCTCCTGGATATGCCCAGCGTGTCAGCCATGAGCATGAGCAATGCCTGATTTGCGCGTCCTTTCTCGGGCGTTGCGGTTACCCTGGCATAAAGAATGTTGTCTCTGAAACCCAGAACTTCGTTTCTTCTAGCACCGGGTTGAACTCGCACATCAACAGTTATCTTTTTGTCCATGCCCTTTAGAAATGCCTGTCTCAAACTGGTTCTGAGCACACTAGGCTGCTAGCCGAGGACGATGCCGCAGATGGACACCAGTGAAGTCCCTTGCTGGTCAGCCGGGCACTGCGCGTATCCTGTCAGCTCACCCTTCGTTTTCCCCAGAAACCGCAGTGCCAGATATATGGTGGATAGACCGCAGATTCGCCTCCTGTCGCCCTCCGCTCTCACCATTTGGAAGGCACCTTCGGCATCGCCGTTGACTACAGCAGTTATGAACTCACTATCAGCAGCCGACAGCCTGGCCCTGCCAACCGCATCCACGGGATGGATATCGCCGAAAGCAGGTCCCACATGAGCCAGGTCGCCAGCAGCTACTACAAGCGTGCGCCTGCCCTCCGTCGCCGTTTTCAAAGCCCGGACAAAGCAATTGATTTCCTCGTCTTGTGCGGGCTGCCTGTCCCCATCAATAAACCCCTGGAAAGAGCCGCAAAGGATGGGCACCAGTTCGCATTTCTTGCCCCTGACAAAGTAGTGCAACCAGACAGCAGCAGACTCCACGGAGTGCTCATTGCGATGGCTGAATTCCTCCTCAAAGACCTGTCGTTCTCCCAGCGCATGCGCCAACGCGTCCACCACATCACAGGCGACCGGAAGCTCACCCCATGGCGTAGCGTAGCTCTTCTTTGTCAGCGTGAACAGCCTGTGTCCTGCCTGATGATTGGTGCCCAGGATTATGGCAACCTCTGCCTCTCGTGCTGCTTCTGCTGCCCGATGCCATACTCCGGCATAGACAGGGCCGCCACGCTGATAATCGATGTGCGGGCTTACCAGAGCCCTCACGCTAGCGACTCTCTGCTCGTTGTCAACTTCGTCTGACATACCATCAAGGTACTGCTTGATGGTCTGTTCCAGCAATGCCGGGTCAGCGGGGTAAACTCTGTCCGCCAGGATTGGAGAACGCACGGGCGAAGCCCTGAACACCTGCACAGCTTGCTCATAAGCCCTGGCAAAGCGTTCGTTGTCTATCATCAGGGCGTTATCAAGAGCCGCAAACAGTTTCTCCAGATAGCCAGGGCCCGCTCTCAACCCAGTCCTAAGCTCCAGGGCTGCCTTGATAGTGGCGACGTCCCTTGTACCGTCGCAGAGTTCGAGCACTGGCAAGATATTTGCAGGTAGAACCACGGTGAACTCGCTTATTCCGCTCGGATCCTGAAGCACAATCACCGGCTGGCCATGCTGATGGCTGCGACTGATGTTCACATGTCTCAGTTTCGGTCTCATTTCAGCAGACATACCGCATCACCTCAACAGCGCAACATAACTGTTCAGCGCCACGCCCAGCGACTCCGCCACAGGCTTGCACTTAGCTTTCAGGAGATAGAACACCTTACCCTGCGGTTCCAGCTCGGAAAGAGTTTCCCAGTAACCCATGCCCTTGGCTAAAATAATGTCAGCAGCTTCGAACTCCGATTTGAATTCATCTGAAGCCATCGCCATATCCACGCCCGGCGTATCTGTTCCCGTAGTAATAACTGTGGACAGCTCTTTCTCCAGGCTGAATCTTTTCAAATCGGCGAGCGTGATATCATTCTGGACAGGGGACTCCTTCACCACATAGGTTACATGAGCAAGACCTTGCAGCTTCTTCACCAGCGGAAGGTCGAAGAACACCTCACCTGCGTTATCCGCAAGATACAGGATTTGCCTTGCCGTCTTTAGCTTGTTCTCAAGTCTTGCCACATGGTCTATGGCGAACTCAACCGGCGCCCTCATATCCTTCCTAATCTGCTCAATGTCTTTGAAGAAATCTATGTTATTCCCCAGGACAGCAAGGACTATTAAGTCCCTCAGACTGGTTTTCGGGTTATTCTTCCAGTCCCGACTAAGGCTTCTTGCCAACTCCACCTCAGCTTCCTTCATGCCTCGATAGGGGTCAGAGTTACCGGTCACTCTTCTTACCACGCGGTGAAGCAAAGTGGCAACTGCAATCGAGGTCTTGCTTGTTGAAAACTCCTTTTCAAGCAGTCTAAGGCCCTCTTCGATAGCCTTCGCTTTCAGGTCCGGGTCATCTGTGGAGAGACCGGCAGCCTGCCGCACCAGGTTAGCCAGGCAGGGATAACATTCTTCGGTAGCCTTCATCGCCTTCTAATTATATCTTATATCGGCTTATACTCGCTTCTCCAAAATTACCATAACCACGTTTCTCTCAGAACTTTTCCGGCTTCAGTTCGGCATCGTTTACGCCCGCCATCATGAATTAGGGAGATTAAGAAAATCCTCCTACTTCCTTCAAAATCATATCCACCGCTTGGGGTATAGCCAGCTCCACCTCGGGACTGCACTCCTCAGAGAAGGTAGCTATGTCCTTAGCCTCAATGGCGAAAATGACCATCTCCCGGGGCACCTCCATATCGAGCTTTCGTGCCAGCTCGAGAGCGCTGAACAGTCCGATATCGTGGATGACAGCCATTCTCCCCACCTTGAAATCAGCAGGGAACAGCCTGTAAATATCTCCGGGCTTACCTCCCTTCGTCTGTATGGCATCTACGATTATCAATCGCTCGTAGCCCATCAATTCATCCAGAAGACTGAGGCCAGAAAGTGAGGTCTCTTTGACCGCGACATCTCCCCGATTCTTCAGAGCTGTCCTGAGCTTTTCGACCACCCTGAAGCCGACTCCGTCGTCGCTAAGAATAGGATTTCCTATACCCAGAATTAGTGTTTTCACCTATCTATCACCCATCCCTCAGGGTACTCTGGCACGCCTGCGCTGTCAAGAAAAACAGTCTGAGGCGCATTGACACCAGGCGATGATTGACGATAAAATTCAACCGGGGCTGGGCGGTGCAGCAAAAAAACTGAGGAGCTCTATTTACCATGCAGTTCAGCGGCTTCACAGTCGACATCGATACCGGCGGCACCTTCACCGATGGTTTCATCACCGCAGGTGACAGGTTTGAACTGGTCAAGGTCGATACCACTCCTCATGATTTGACGGTCTGCCTCATTAACTGCATCGACGAAGCTGCCAGAAGATTCGACCTCAGCACAGCGGATTTTCTATCGCGAACAGCGATTATCAGATACTCTACCACAGTCGGAACTAATACCCTGCTGCAAAGGAAAGGTCCCAAGCTAGGGCTTATCGTCACCGAAGGCTTCACCGACTCGCTGTATGCTACCTCTGTCAAAGGCGAGGCTTCTGATTCTGACGTTTTGATGTCTGCTATTGTCCAGCCCGGCATGAGGGTCGGGCTTAAAGAGCAGATAGACGGCAGGGGAAATGTAGTTCAACCCCTCGACAAAGAGAGCGTGCGGCAGGCTGTGGAATACCTGCTGGATTCAGGCGCACGCAGCATTGTGATAAGCCTGCGCAATTCGGCAATCAACCCCCTGCACGAACAGAGCGCCAAAGCAATCATAGACAGCGAATATCCGCGCCATTATCTCGGCTCTGTGCGGGTGCTTCCCGCAAGCGCTATCACCTCGCACCACGATGACTATGTCCGCACCTGTACGGTGGCGCTGAACGCGTATATTCATCGCGATATGGTCCGCTATCTATATCGCGCCGACGAACTGCTGAGACAGCGCGGGTATCGCAAACCTTTGCTGGTAGTACATTCAAGCGGCGGCGCTGCCAGGGTCGCCAAGACCACGGCGCTCAATACCTATAACTCAGGACCGGCGGCGGGGTTTATCGGATGCAACAAGATTGCCGGAGAGCTATACGGAATTAAGGAATTTGTCTCAGTCGATGTCGGCGGCACCAGCGTGGACATTGGGGTGTGTTCGGGGGGCAGGGTAATTGCCGACAGAGAACCTCTGGTCGAAGGAGTTCGCATCGGCATGCCCATGATAACACTGGGTACAGCGGGCGGTGGAGGTGGCTCCATAGCCAGGGTTGACTTCGGAACCAGAAGCATCAAGGTGGGACCCGAGAGTGCAGGGGCATTGCCAGGGCCCGTGGCATATGACCTCGGAGGCATTGAGCCTACCGTGACGGATGCAGACCTGGTGCTGGGCTATCTCGACCCCAACTACTTCCTGGGCGGCAAGAAGAAGCTGAACAAGGACAAATCGGTTGCCGCCATAGCCAATTTCATAGCCAGCAGCCTAGATATTTCAGTCGAGGAGGCAGCCTGGCGGATTGTTCAGTCCAGCGAGGACGATGTCTCGAGGCAAATTAGGAAGAATATAGAAGGCAAAGGTTTAAAGTGCGAGAAGCTGACCATGTTCGCCTTCGGCGGTGGCGGCGGCACACGCTGCTGCGGCTACGCCTCGCGTCTGGGCATTTCGAAAATCATAGTGTTCCCGTTCAACTCAGCGGCCAGCGCCTTCGGCGCCTCCACTATGGATATCATGCACCTCTATGAAACACCGACCCGCATCACGCTCAGAAACCAGTCCGGCGCTTACCCTGTTGCGGAATGGCATCCTTTCAACAAGGCTGTTGCCGAAATGGTAAACAGCGCTCAACGCGATATGAGAGGCGAGGGCTTTGCGCCCGAGCAACTCGTATATACGCTTGAACTGGGCGTGAACGGCACTGACGGACTTAGTTTCGTCGAATCGCCCTTGATTTATCTGGAGCGAGAGGAAGAAGCAAGAAAGCTGGCTGAGCTTTATGCCTCAAGCTCAGGCGCCTATTCGGGTGAGCTGATAATCGAAAGCATCACTTTGAAAGCAGTGTGTCCCACGCATCATTATGAGTTACGCCAGCACAACGACAAGGGCACTGACCCATCGCAGGCTCGGAAAGGTGCCAGAGATGTGTACTGGGGCAAGGGATTTGTCAGAACATCGATTTATGAGCGCGACCTGCTTAAATGCGGTAACTGTGTAAAGGGACCGGCTATTATCGAGTCGCCCGATACCACCTATGTTGTCCCTCCGAACTGGAGCTACACGGTGGACAAATACCTCAACGGGATACTGGAGGTGAGTCCGTGAAGGTCAGAATCACGGAGTACCTTGATATAGATTTGAACAAGGAGCTGTGGTGCTGTCATAACTGCGGCAGGGAACTGGGGGCAGCGCGGGAGAACTATAAACACTTTACTCTGGTATACGAACGCGACCCGCGTGAGATTCACAAACCTTATATCCCGCCCGAATCAAGCCCATTCGGTCACAACACCAGCCCCGACCCTGACTGGTGCCGGATACTGGAATTCTACTGCCCTAACTGTGCCACCATGTTCGAGGTGGAATACCTGCCGCCGGGGCATCCGCCGACCCACGACATCGAACTGGACATAGACGCCCTTAAATTAAAGCACGAAATCCGAAGCACGAAATCCTAAACAAATTCAAATTTTAGATGAATAGATGAATAAATGTTTGCACAATTAGAGTTCGGGTATTCGATATTGTTTGGGATTTAGAAAAAATTAGTATTTAGGATTCCTTAGGGGTTCTGATGGAAGCAACTATTGATATAGATGTAGGCGGAACCTTTACCGACTGCCTGGTGGTGTACGGCGACCAGATAGCCAGAGCTAAGGCAGCTACCACCGGCTACAATCTGAGCGTCGGCTTCAGAAAAGCCGTTGAGGAAGCTGCGAGACAACTGGGCCTATCATTAAGCGAGCTTTTGCAGAAGACAGCAGTAGTACGTTACTCCACAACTATCGCCATGAACACCCTCATCCAGCGCACCGGTCCCAAATTGGGCTTAATCACCACTGCAGGACAGGAGCACATGCTGCTGGTGGGCAGGTCGAGGTCGTGGGCTGACGGCTTGCATCCCAGAGAGCACCGTTACATGTACCTTGCGCAAAAGCCGGAGCCCTTGATTCCCTTCGATATGACAGTCGGCGTGAAAGAGCGCATAGACTGCTTCGGTAACGTGGTAATACCCCTGAATAAAGAAGAGGTGCGCCAGAAAGTGCAATATCTGGTGGATAGAGGTGCGCGCGGCTTTGTGGTGTCGCTGCTGTGGTCGTTTATCAATCCCGCCCATGAGCGGTTCATACGCGATGTGATTCAAGAGGAATACCCAGACCGCTACCTGGGTAACATGCCCGTGCTTCTCTCCAGCGAGGTGCAGCCAAAATGGCATGAGTATCCCCGAACCAACGTGGTGATACTCTCGGCATACCTGCATACCGAGATGACAGAGCAACTCTCTGCGCTGGGCGAGGAGCTGCGTGACTACGGCTACAAGAAACCACTGAGCATCATCAACAACCTGGGCGGCGTGGCGAAACTATCCCGAACACGCGCTGTGGATACCTTCGGCGCTGGACCCGTGGCAGGGCTGCTGGGGGCAAACTGGCTGAGCAAGCTCTACGGCTTCCCCAATGTGGTGGTCTCCGATATGGGGGGCACAAGCTTCGACTACGGCTTGATTATCGACGGCAGTTGCCGCTTCTATCAGGACTGGCCGGTGATAGACCGGTGGGCTACCGAGAACTCCATGGTCGAGGTAAATACCATCGGCGCCGGCGGCGGTTCCATAGCCTGGCTTAACCAGCTTATGGGCAATAAGCTGGAGGTAGGACCGAGGAGCGCCGGCTCCAATCCCGGTCCCGTATGTTACGACCTCGGGGGAACCGAGCCTACAGTCACCGATGCCGATGTTGTGCTCGGCTATATCAACCCGGACTACTTCCTCGGCGGCAAGATGAAGCTGTCGAAAGATAAGGCGTTTAAAGCTATGGAGAGAATCGCCAAGCCTCTGGGTTTGACACCTGTGGAAGCTGCTTCCCATATCCGCACCGTGGTGGATGCCAACATGGGCAACACCATACTCAAAGAGGTGGTGTTCAGAGGCTATTCTCCCGAACAGTTCGTTCTTTTTGCCTACGGAGGGGCAGGTCCTACGCACTGCGTGGACTATAACAGCTATCTCAAAGCACCGAAAGTGGTAACCTTCCCCTTCTCCAGCGTGTTCTGCGCCATGGGCGGCGCTACTCTGGACTTGAAGCAGTGCTACGAAACATCCAAACATGTGATACTCTACCATCCCATGAAATTCCCACCCTACCTTGAGGAATACGACCAGTTCAATAAGGTGATTGACAGCCTCAAAGAGATAGCGTTCCGTGATATCCGGAGCGAGGGATTTCGCCCCGAGGATGTTATATTGAGCCTGGAGCTGGATATGCGCTACGGCGACCATCTGAGACTGACGCGTGTAGCGTCGCCGCGCCTCTATCTGAGATCTGAGGACGATGTAAAAGCCATATGCAACACATTCACCGGCATCCACGAAGCCCGATACGGAAGCCTTGCCGCCATCCCGGTGACAGGCATCAATATAGAGAACTTCTACCTGTTTGCCACGGTGCCTTTGCATAAACCGAAGCTGCCCATCTTCCCTCTCGAGGGCAAGAGCCCGCAGAAGGCACTCAAAGGCAAACGGCCAGTGTTCTGGAAACAGTTCAACGATTTCAGAGAGACCGAAATCTACGATGCAGACCTGCTGCGAGCGGGCAATGAAATCCCGGGGCCGGCGGTGATCGAAGCCAAGGATACCACCATCGTGCTCCCTCCTGGGATGAAGTACAGCGTAGACAGATATCTGAGCGGGATAATCGAGAGCTTGTAGGGAGACAGTTATGCCGGTTGATGAAGAAGTCATAAATCAAGTCTATCCCGAAAAGCCTACCAGGCTCGAGAAACAGTGGATGGACAGGATTGCTGCGGACGAGTTCTCCGTCTATCTTACAAAGCTGGAGCTTATTTGCGAGGAAGCCAAGCAGAACATGATGATGACCGGCCTCTCCCCTGCCATCCAGGGCATGGACTGCGGGGTAGGAGTCTATACTGCGGGAGGCGACCTTGTTGCAGCTTCAGTGGGAACTTACCTCCATATCTGCAGCGGACAGGTGCCCATCAAATACATCCTCAAATACTATAAAGACGACCCCAGCGTGGGTATCCGCGACGGCGATGTCTTCTTTGTCAACGATGTCCTCTACGGCGGTTTCCACAATCAGGACATGCTCAATATCGTGCCCGTTTTCTACAAGAAAAAGCTCATCGCCTGGGTGGTGGCTGCCGCGCACGAACCGGAGACTGGCGCGTCCGAGCCGGCAGGTTATGTGCCGGCTGCCAGAAGTCGCTACGAGGAAGGCATTAAAGCCCCGCCAATCAAGGTGGGCGAGAATTTCAAAATCAGGGAGGACTTTTTCAATTTCTTCTCCAATATGCTGAGAGACAAGGTAACCCCACACGATATGAAAGCCAAGACCGCCTGCTGCTTCAAAATGAGGGAGAGGCTGCTGGAGGTCGTGGAGCAAAAGGGCGTGGGCTTCTTCGTCGGTCTGATGCGCAGGGCGGTGGAGATAGTTGCCGATGCAGCCAAACGGCGTATTGCCAGCCTTAACGACGGCACCTACCGCCACGTTATCTTCTTCGATTTGCAGGGCAATGAGGAAGCGCTTGGCTGCGTTCACATAGCTATTGTCAAAAAGGGCGAGACGCTGACCGTTGACCTCTCCGGAAGCTCTCCACCCACCATGTCCTTCCTCAACGCCAAGCCCCACGTGGTCAGAGGACTTTTAGCGGGTTTGCTGATGCAATATCTGTTTGCCGACTTCCCGGTCAGCACCGGCGCACTCGCTCCCTTCCGCTTTGTGGCACCAGCAGGCACCATCGTCAATGCCCCCAACGACCAGGCGATGTCAGGCTCCATGAGAATCGCAGCGCCGGTGGTCAACGGCGTCATGGTCTGTCTTGGCAAGCTCATTTTCGATAGTGATTTGCGTGAACGGCTGACCTCCCCACCCGCCATGAGCGGGGTAGGGCTTGCACCAGGGGGCGGCGTCGACCAGTACGGCGGACTGGTTATTGGTGCTTTTGGCACCATCATCATAAACGCCTGCGGCGGTCCTGCCACCCCCACCAGAGATGGTATGGACGCGGGACAGTTCTGGTTCTCCGGGCTTGCTGACTGCCTTGATGTGGAGCACGGAGAGGTGCAGACCCCCGTGCTACACCTGTTCCGCAACATCATGATGGACCAGGGAGGCCCAGGCAAGTTCCGCGGCGGCTCTACCGTCTGCCAGGGCTATGTATTCCACAACTCGTTGGGCGGGGCGAAGTTGATTTTCAATACTGCCACCTCACGAATGCCCCACACCCCGGGACTCATGGGAGGCTATGCCGGAGGGCTTAACCCGTTGCTGGAAATCAGAGGCACCGACTGGAAACCTCTTTTCGAGGAGGGCGGTGAGGCTGTCCCCTCTGCTTATCACGAACTTGCCACGAACAAACAGATCAATTTTAGGGCAACGCAGTTTGTGCCTCAGGACTTCTTTTCTAATGGCGATGGCATCGCTTGCGGCTCAGGCTCATCGGGGGGATACGGCGATGTGCTGGAGCGAGACCCCAGGTTGGTAGTCGAAGATGTCAGAAAAAAGATTGTCTCGCCATGGGCCGCCAGAAATGTTTACCGCGTGGCTTTCAACGAGGAAACATTCGAGGTTGACCATGCGGAGACGCTGAAGCTCCGAGAACAGGAACTTGAGCGCAGAAAAAGAGAAGGAAAGCCTTATCACGAGTTCATGAAAGAATGGTCTCAAAAACGGCCCAGAGACGAGATTATCCGCTCCTATGGCCCCTGGCCCGAGGGAATAAAATAAACATGCCAGCAAACTCCAGAGAGTTGGTGCGCTCTGTTTTCTCAGGCAAACCCGTGAGCAGACCTCCGTTCATACCATTTATGGCTGTTGCCGCTGCCCGGTTCATGCAGGTAGCCGTACAGAGGCTGTTCTCCGACCCAACCACGCTCGCCAACTCACTGCAAGCCTGCCAGCGACTCTTTAAATACGACGGCATACCCATTTTGCTCGACACGACGCTGGAGGCACAGGCGCTCGGCTGCCGGCTGGAATGGCGGGAACAGGAGCCGCCTGAGGTGGTTTCACATATTTTTTTAGAGGGGAAAACTCCAGATAATCTTGATATATCCGGAATAGAAAGCAAAGGCAGAATCCCCGTACTGCTTGAGGCAGCAAGGAGACTATCACTGACGGCAGGACAAGATGTGGCGCTGCTCGGTGTCATCACGGGACCGATAACTCTGGGCAACCAACTGACGGGCGATGATTTCGTGCACCTGCTGGGTACGGATACACAGACATCACAGAAACTGATTGACATGTGGGCAAAGATAGCCCTAGCGCTGGCAAGAGCATTTGGTGAACTTAAGTTCGATGCTATAGTCCTAGCTGACAAGCATCTGACGTCATTATCCCCCGTCTATTATCCCCAGATTCAGCCTTCTCTGAAGACCCTGCGCAACCTAGTTAATTTTTACAATGCGCCGCTTATAATACTGACAGGGCTAGTTCCCCCTGTCCCTCTCGATAGATTCACAGCATTCTTCAAGCTGGAGGCAGACGGATTTTCAGTGTCAAACCCCATGTCAGAACTGAAAAGCTTGCCTTCATCACATGAAAAACTTTTCGGCAGATGCATTCCCGTGTCCGCCTTGGTCGGTTCCGTTGCAGACATCGACAAAGCCATCTCCGAGTTGATGGACAATGGCATGGGCGACCGCTTTTTCATCACATCCGATTGGGAAATACCGCCGACGACGCCGGCCTTGAACCTTCACCGGGTAATGCAGAAGTTGACACCAACTGCGCCCAGATAAATAATCGTGTTAAGGAGGAAAGATGGCAAAGATAACTGAAGAGATGAAAGCCTTGATAAAGGAGCAGCAGGCATTCGTCGCCACCGCCACGCCCGATGGCATACCCAGCATCGCTCCTAAAGGCAGCACCAGGGTGCTGGACGAGGAGCATATCACCTTCGCTGAATCGGCTGGGAAACGCACTTATGAAAACATCAAGAAGAACCCCAGAGTAGCCATCGTAGCCTGCGACAGGGCACAGATGAAGTGCCTGCGCTTCGAGGGCAAGGCCGAGATTATAACCAGCGGACCGCTTTTCGACAAAACTCAGGAGGCAATGAAGAGGATGGGCGCCCCCGGCTCAGGCTGTTATAAAGGTCAAGGTAGAGGAAATCTACGACCTGGGCGTCCCCGGCTTCGGAAAGAAAGTAAGCTAACAGGGGAAACTCCAAATCACAAACGCCAAATTCCAAGACAGCAGGAGTTAGATAAAGAGCTGATAGCTGAGTGCTGAAGGCTTTACAACTGTGAAGCAGCCGGGAATTAGTATTCTGGCTTTCCCCCTGCTAGATTCGAGTAAACTGAATGCTTATTGGACTTATATCGGACACCCATATACCGGAGATAGCGAAAGAGCTTCCACAAAGGGTGAAAGAGGTCTTCAAGGGCGTAGACCTGATTCTACACGCTGGCGACATATTTGTTGCGTCCGTGCTCGACGAACTGGCGACCATAGCGCCGGTCCTCGCTGCCAGGGGCGACGACGATTACACCGTCAAAGACAAGCGTGTCGACGAGGTGCAGAATCTGACGCTCGACGGGCTTAATGTCTATGTCATACATTCCTCGCAGTATTTCGCTCGTGACCTGATTGAGCACCCGGAGCGGCATAATCTGGAGAAACCGCCCGAAGTCGTGGTATTCGGGCACACTCACAGGGATGTAGTTCAGATTGTTGGCAGTTCGCTGCTGGTAAATCCGGGCAGCGCCACTTTTCCCTATTACCAGCATCGACTGGGTACAGTGGGTCTGCTTTCCATAAACGGCGGCAAAGCCGAGGCGAGAATAGTGCATCTTGCGCAAAAGGAAAAGCCGGAGAACGGTAGCTGATGTCAGAGGAGCCGGGACCCGAGGTGGAGGAAGAAGCAAGGCTTACAGGCTATGAGGCGCGACTGCGTGCGGAGCAGAGGCGCGAGAAGTTCCATAACCTGGTCGAGAAGGCTATAGAACGGCTACCCCCTATTTTTCAGGAAAAGCTGGAGAATGTGGATATTGTAGTTGCAGACTGGCCTACCCCGGCGCAGCTTGCCAGGAGCAACATCAGAAGCCGCTTCGGACTTCTCGGTCTCTACGAGGGTGTGCCACATACCAGAAGAGGTCACGGATACAGCATGGTGCTTCCTGATAAGATAACGATATTCCGCAAACCCATTGAGGCGCGATGCCGCTCCTGGAAAGAGGTCGAGGCTGAGGTGGAGAAGGTGGTACGACACGAGATAGCGCACCATTTCGGCATAGACGAAGGCAAACTCAGGGAGCTTGAGGAGCACAAATAGGGGATTACAGGTATCCAGAGAGCGGAGAGGCTGCCAGGTGACTGGCAGCCTCTCCGCTCTACTTCGACCAACCGGCTGCGTATCCGAGATACGCTACTCCACAGTAACCGTCAGGACAAATGTCCAGACGCCCTCCTCCCCACCTTCCCATGGCCGGCTGTACTCCATCGACACAGTGGTTGTGCCCTTATTCAGAGCTGCAAAAGTCCAGATCTCGCTGCCGGCTACTCCAACTGCTTCCTGAGCTTCGGGGCCTACAAACTTATGCTCAAGCTGCTCCAGTATGGTCAGGTCGCCAATCTGTGCTACCTCAGACCACTGAAAGCCGGTGGAAGGATTGGAGCACAATGCTACGATAATTGTATCTCCAACATCTGCCTCTTGATTTCTGGTGATATTCCCCTGCGCAAAGAAATCATCACAGGACACATTGACCTGCCATGTGTTTGATTCCGAAGCTCCTTCAGCCCCCGTACACGCCATCGCGGCTAGTGCAAGGACTGCCATGACACCCAGCAGAGCCAGCTTTGCTCTCATTTTCTCTCCTTTCAATTAGCAACTTGCCTGATTTCCACTAAGTTATACGAAGAAGCACAGGACATATCACAAGAACCACCAAGAAGAGGATAAACCGATCGACCTGACCGCGGATAGAGAGAAAGAAGGAAGCGGAGCTACTGGATTTCAAGCTCGAACAGCGGAACGGGCTCGGTGAAGGCATTCCCGGACGCGGTATCTTTCACAAGGGCAACATTCTCGACCACCACAATGTATTTCCCGGCGCTGACCGGTTGCCCGCTGTCGTCACGCTGGTCCCAGACCAGCGGGTAGATCAAGCCTTCCGAAGGCGCTATTTCCCGCTTATCAGTGCCCCATTCAAAATGACGAACCACATCTCTGGTCTCAGCCCTCTGAATCTCAATCGCAGGGGGGTAGGGGTCAATTGTGATGTAATCATTGCTCACATTCTTGAATATAATTCCGACCTCAAAATTCTCTCCGACCGAACGTACCGTGCTGTCAAGTGGCACAGCCTCCACCTGCAAAACGCCCGAGTAAGAGGCA
>FWPV01011828.1_pt1 | contig 13722 bp, 9 predicted proteins | sample 2228371 | NCBI WGS metagenome assembly FWPV01 (sample SAMEA103939776, study PRJEB20133) | metagenome | reverse complement strand
GTCGGCAAAATCTCCGACCCACCCGTGAGTTTCCCTTGAGAAATCGTATTCAAACACCACAGGCCCTTTCGCCCCGCTGCATGCCGCCACGAACATCACCGCCACGAACAGCATCCCCAGAACCCATTTGCTCTTCATCACTCTGTCTCCCTGTGTAATCCCAGTCGGAGGTGCTAGTGCAAGTACGTCTTTCAGGCTAGACCTTATTCATTTCTTATGACGTCCAAAAACGATTAATTGTTCCCGTCTTCACAATTCCCAATCACCCGCCCAACTCGGCCAGGAGTTCACGCGCCACACGGATTCCACCCAGAGCCGTCGCCGCCACCGACTGGCCGGGAAAGATGCTGTCGCCCACCATCCACACGCCCGCGCCCAATCGGGGCCCTCGGAAGCGGAACAGGCTGGTCTGAGGGAACCCGCCCACCCAACCGCCCATACGGCGGGCGAAGCGCTGAAAGGTAACCGGCGTGCCCGTCAGCACAAATTCGGCGGCATCGCGCAGACCGGGGATCGCCGTCTCGGCGGCGGCCAATATGCGCGCCGCGTACTCCGCCCGCCTCGCCTCATAGGCTTCTCGGTCGGCGCGGTAAAGTTCCCACCATGCGTCAGGCCGCGTGTGTGCGCTGATGGTAACGGCGCGGCGTCCCGCGGGCGCGCGGGTCTCATCCCAGGGCGGGCTCAGCGACAGGAACAGTGCGTTGCCCTCGCGCATCGGTTCGCGCACGACGACTTGGTGATGGAGCGCGGCGTCCCGGGGGACGGCACCGCCATCCAGGCCCACGTACAGCATGAACGCGCCCCAACCGTCGGGCGGGTAGGGCTGTCGTGCAGGCACGTCATTCCCCAGAAGCGCCGCCGCATTCCAGGGCGGCATGTTCAGAACCACACGGTCTGCCGCGAAGGAATCGCCGCTCTGCGTCTCCACCGCTATCACACGACCCCGCTCCGTTCGCACGCGCACCGCTTCCTGCCGGTACAGCACACTCCCACCGAATCGCACCACTGCGTCGGCAAGCGTCGCGGCGACAGCGCCCATGCCGCCCGGCAGGTGCGTCGGCCCGCGCCGGGGCAAGTCCAGCGCCGCGGCGCCGTACAAAGCCACCGCGCGGTCGCTCGTCGTTTGCGCCGATATCATCAACTGCGCATCCACGAACAGCCGCAGTCGCTCACCCGCACTGCGCAGGTGCGCCGCCACCGGGCGGAATGCATCCACGGCCAAGCCGGGCGCCAACCGACGGCCCATACTGCGAAGCCAAGCCAGGCCCACGGCGCCGAAACGGAGGACATCACGGGGAGACTGCATCGGCCAGGGCGGCAGTCGCAGTGCCAGGTTCCACAGCGCGCCGGCGGCGGATTCCTGCCAGCGCCAGAAGCGGTCGCCCGCCGTCCCGAACGCCGCGCGGCGCTCATCCCATCGGGACTCATCGCTCCACTGCGTAACCGCTGAACCGTCGGGCAGGTGTACGGTCATGATGCGGGGGTCATGTCGCGCGGGCCACACAATGTCCAGCGCCCGGGCCAAAAGGTCCATCGGCCCGCCCGGGTAGAACCCCACGGGCAGGGTCGCGCCCGCGTCAAAACGGTAGCCGCGGTGCGGGAAGGTGCTGGCGCATCCCCCCGGCAGGGCGTGAGCCTCCAGCACAACCACCTCTGCCCCTGCGCGGGCGAGGAGAGCCGCTGTGGTCAGCCCACCTACGCCTGCGCCCACGACAACCACTCGGCTCACGGAAACCCTCGCGGCCCATGCGCCCGCGGTCCGAGGCATGCCGTTGCAGCGCCCTCCGTCACCGCGTCAAGTCCCTCAGCGCGCCCTCCAGCGTCGGGAAGCGGAACGCATAGCCCAGTTCCCGAAGGCGCTCGGGGACGGCCCGCTGGCCCTCCAGCAGGAGGGTGGCGACCTCGCCGAACATCAGGCGCATGATGAACGCCGGCAGCGGCAGCCACGACGGACGGCGCAGCACCCGCGCGATGACGCGGCTTACCTCGGCATTTGTCATCACCTCCGGCGCGACCAGGTTGAACGGGCCGCGCGCGTCCGGGTGCTCTATGAGGAACCGAATGGCACCCACCTCGTCGGCGATGTGAATCCAGGGAACGTACTGTTTGCCGCCGCCGATGGGCCCGCCGACGAAGAGGCGAAACGGCAGGAGCATGAGCGGGAGCACGCCGCCCTTGCGGCTGAGCACGACGGCGGTGCGAATGACGGCGCGGCGCACGCCCATCGCCTCCACCGGCGCGGTCGCCAACTCCCACTGCACGGCCACCTGCGCCAGCCAGTCGCTCCCCGCAGGCGCGCTCTCGTCCAGCACGCGGTCGCCCGCGAAGCCGTAGATGCCGATGCCCGACGACTGGATGACGACAGCGGGCTTGCGGGCAGCCTGCTGTACCGCCTCCACCACGGCCCGGCCCGCGTCCAGGCGGCTCTGGAGAATTAGCCGCTTGCGCTCGGGCGTCCAGCGGCTGGGCAGGAACCCCTCGCCCGCGATGCTGGCCCCGGCCAGGTTCACGATGGCGCCCGCGCCGTCGGCCAGGTGCGCCCAGCCCTGGGCGGTGCGCCCGTCCCAGCGTTCGGCGCGGACGCCCACCGGCAGGTCGCCAGCCCTGTCGGGGTTGCGGCTCAGCACGATGACCTCATGCCCGGCCTGAGCCAGTTCCGCCGCGAGCGCCGAACCGATCAGTCCTGTCCCGCCTGTGATCAGAATGCGCATGGTGAAGACCCCCCTAACCTTGACCTTACTGTCAGCGCCTTACCACTTCCGCATGCTGGAGAACAGGCTCCAACGGCTTGGGCCATGCCCCCACGCACGTGAGGTAAAGTCGCCTGCGCGCCCTGGTCATGGCTGTGTACACAAGGCGACGCTCCTCTGACAAATACTGCGGGGATGGGTTTGCCAGCGTGAAGGTCTCCTGCATCCCTTGCAAGAAGACCACGTCGTACTCCAGGCCCTTCAGTTTGTGAAAGGTTTCGTTCGTAATTCCCAGGCGTTCCAACTCGTCGCGGAGGCTCCCGTACTGTTTCTTGGTGCGCCGCAGGACAGCGATTTGCTCTGGACGTATATTCTTGGATAGAAGGTACTGAACCTCTCGTCGTATGAAGTCGCACTCGTCCTTTTGCGACGAGAAGATTTGCACCTGGGGGCGGTCGCCTTGCTGAAGGTGCCCAAGAACCGTTCCTATGTCCTCGGGGACGCTCATCTCCTCGCGCAAGACCTCGGCCAGAACCTCATCAGTCTGTATCACCGCATAGGCCGCCTGGAATATCTCCCGAGTGTTCCGGTAGGGGATGCGAAGCCAGCGCGTGCGTCCTACAACTGGGACGCCCTTTTCCCGCCAACTGAAATACCGGTAGATGCTCTGCGATGGGTCATCAGCCAGGAATAAGTAACCGGTGCGAGGCGCCAGCAGATGCTGAATCACACGAATCCAAACCGGCGCAAAGTCCTGGGCCTCATCAACCAGAATTGCGTCAAACTCGGCATTGCACCGGGCCGGTTGGATTTGGCCTGATTCAATCCCGCGGAGCACTTCTAGGGGCACATCCTCCCAATCATAGGCCTTTTGCGATTCCAGCCACCCCTGGTAGCCTTCCAACACATCGTAGATTTGCTCACGCTGTTGCCGCGCAAGCGAACGTTCGCGCCCCTTACGCGCAGAGGCTAGATACTCCTCGCGGCTCTCTATCGGCACCTCCTTGATCCACTTGATTTCGTTGGCGATGAACTTAGCGCCCAATGCGCCGACAATCGGATACTGAGCCTTGTTGTGATTTAGCCACCCTTCGGCTCCATCGTGCGGTTTTTCCCAGGCACGCAGGGAAGTAAAGAGGTTCTTACACAGGTCGTGAAACGTGCAGACTCGCACGTTGGAAATACCACGCAGGTGCGAACGCAAGATGCCCGCAAGTTGATTGTTGTACGTCAGCACCGCAATGCGCCATTCTGGATACACCTTGGCCAGATATGCCGCGCGCCGCTCCAGAACGAGGGTCTTGCCGCTGCCCGCCAGCCCTCTGACAAGCCGAACTTGGAACGAAGCGGCGATCTTTCCCGCAGCCGCGGGCAGTTCTTCATCGGTCTTGGCCATGCCTTCCAACTGCAACTGCGCTCGGAGGAGCCTGGCCTTTTCCGCTTCCGCCTTTGCTTCCTCCTCCCGGTCAACCCCACGCACCGGCTCCATGGCGATCTTTTCCTGCTCCTGATCCAGCACGAACGCAGGCCGATCCTTGCCGGGAGTGGCAATGACTAGGTCCGGACAGATGGTGGCCCGTATCGCATCAAGTTCTCGCTTCGTGAGACTCTTCTTGTGAGGCAAAGTTTCGCGCAGTCGGTTGAGGAGGTGAGGAGACTCTAGGTCGGCATGTCCCAGGACATACGGCTCTCCCCACGCCTCTCGCAACTGTGTGATAACCGACATGGGAACGTTGGGAAGCACCACGGCGTAACCCCACGGGACGTCCAAATGACGTCTCTCGTCCTGCGTTAGGAGAATGTCGCTTTGTTGGAGTTGCGAGGCCAGGATCGTAGCATACTCACGGGCGGATCGGACCGGGCTCTTCTCTTGTCTCTCCTCATCTCTTGCACGCACGGTGGCACTATGCGGGTCCGCCCTCACAATCTGGGCCCAATCCTTCACTTCCAGCACGATAACACCGTAGTTCGTCAATACAATGAAATCGGGAAAACGTTGACCCTTCCTGCTGTTCAATGGATGTTCAACATACACGCAGAAATCATCGGGCAAGCCGTACTTGAGTTTCTTGTACACCAAACGCTCGCCCGCTGTGGCCTGGTCCTCCCGAAGTTCGCCGATCATCTGTGCCATGGACGCAGTCCCTCCCCTGGTGAAATGTGAATGGCCGGGTGGTGAGGGGTAGACTGGTGGAAAGGCTATTCGGTTGTTCCTGAGTATTATACATGGCTATTGGCAGTTCACGAAATTGAAAACAAGAAACCCTCCCGCGGGCCTACATCCCGCGAGAGGGGCTGTGCGCGCGTGCGCACGCAAGGCGCGGCCGCCTCACACCTTGCCGACCGGCGCGAGGTAAATCACAAACTCGTCCTCGCCGTCCACGCCGATGAGTTCATCCATCCACTGCTGGTGATACGCCGCGACGGCGCACGTGCCCGCGCCGATGGCCGAAACCGCCAGGTACAGGTTCTGGCACACGTGCCCCGCGTCCATGGCGATGACCCGGTGCGCCGCCAGCCCGTAGCGCCACTCCATGCGGTACGGCACTGCAGTCCAGACGAAGACGACCGGCGCTTTGCCGATGAACCGCTGGCCCAGCGTCGCGCGGACGATCCTCTCGCCGAGCCGTTCCGGCGCGGACACAAACAGCAGTTGGTGCTCCACCGGCAGGTAGCGATACACGCCCGGATCCAGCCCCGCCACATTCTGGGCCAGCAGGTACGTCTCCAGCGCATGGCGCGCGCCGGCCGAGGGCACGGTGCGCAGCGCAACGCCCGGGCGCAGAATCTGCCGGATGCCCTGCGTGGCCCACAGCAGAAACGCCAGTTCCTCCAGTGTCAGCGCATCGGCGCGGAACTGACGATGGCTCTCCCGCCGAGCGATGGCATCCACCAGATCCACCTTGCCGATGGAGCGCCACTCCGCCTTAGGCGGCAGGGCAATCCGAAGCGCGTCCGGCGGATAGGGCTTCTCAATCGGCGGGGGCGGCACTCCCCGACTCTGGTCGGTCTGAGAGAAATCCAGTTCCAGCCGCAGGTTGTCCTTCAGAAAATCCCGATGCCGCTTTAGCCAATCGCCGTCCAACGTGCCCTCCTGCTTGATGCGGGCCCTGCCCTACAGCGCCAGGCCCACCCGATACCCCGCCTTGACCGCCTCAAACACGCGGCCCACGGCAAACGAATCGCCCAGGTTGTGAACCTCGGCGGCCACCCGCTCGCGGACGCACGCCTCGTACAGCGACTCGTCCGGCTTCATCCCGACGGCCAGCACCACCAGGTCGGCGGGGAGTGTCTCCTCGCGCAACTCCTCACGGATGGGCCGGGCCAGCGGGTTGTGCACGTTCTCCGGCAGGATAGGCCGCCACGTAATGTAGGGGTCGGGCACCGTCGGCGACACATTGCGCGCGATGACGACATCCTGCTCGCCGATGCGCTTCACGGTCGCGCAGTTGATGAGGCGCACCCCTTTGCGCTCCAGGTGATGGATGAGGTGGCCGCGGTTGGCCGTGCAGACGCCCTTCATGAAATACGGCAGCATCTCCACGATGGACACGTCCTTGCCCAGTTCGTAGGCCAAGTAGTAGGCCGTCTCGCACCCCACGGAGCCCCCGCCCACAACCAAGACGCGCGACTTCCCATCGGCCAGCGCGGGGTTGCGGAGCAAATCCACCGCCTGCACCACATGGGGCAAGTCCGCGCCGGGCACCGGCAGGCCGCACGGCTTCGCCCCCGCGCAGATGACCACCGCATCGTAGCCGCCCGCGCGCAGGTCTTCCAGGGACACTGCCGTGTTGAACCGCACCGTGAGGTCGTAGTCGCGGGCGTGGCGCTCCACCAGCGCATTCAGGTAATCCACGTAGTTCGCCACGTCGTACTTGATCCTGGGCACACAGCCCGGAACCAGCATCCCGCCCGCCCTGCCGTTCCGGTCGTACAGGACGACATGATGGCCTCGGCGGGCCGCCGTCGCGGCGCACATGACGCCCGCCGGCCCTGCCCCGACCACCGCCACGCGCTTCGGCTTCTCGGCGGCGGGCGGCGTCTCGGGCAGGAGTTCCTCAAAGCCGGTGCGTGGGTTCACGGCGCACTGCGGATGCCCGCCCTCCAGGAACTCGTTGAGACACCCCTCCTGGTCGCCGATGCACGGGATGATCTCGCTCACCCGCCCGGCGTAGGCCTTGTTGGGCCAGTCGGGGTCGGCCAGCAGGGGCCGCGCCAGCATCACCATGTCGCAGATCCCCTCGCGCAGAGCCCGCTCGGCCAAGTCCGGGTAGCCCAATTTGCCCACCGCCACGACGGGCACATCCAGCCCCGCGTTGGATTTCACGCCGTGCTCGGCGAAATAGTCCTTGACGATCTTGGCGACTTCCAGGTAGCACCCGGGCGGCATGGAAGCGGGCGGATGGGGCAACCACCAGTTGTCGTAACAGCCCAAATCCACGTCAAACATGTCCACGCCCGCGCGCACCAGGTTGACCATGTATTCCAGCGTCATCTCCACGGTGCGCTCGTTGCGGAACTTGCGCAGGCCCTTGACCGTGCGCATGCGCTCGCCGTAAGTGGCGTTCAGCGCCAGCGACAGGTCAATGCGGTACATGATGGGGTAGCGCGGCCCCGTGCGCTTGCGAATCTCCTTGACCAGTTCAACCCCGAACGCCTGCCAATCGGAGAACGTGCCCCACTTGCGGCGGTTGAAAGCGGGGTTCGTCATCTGTTCCAGCAGATAGCCCTCGTGGCCGTGCAGATACACGCCGTCAATCAGCAGCCCCTTGGCATCGGCAGCGGCCTGCCCCGCGTTCTTGATGATCCGCCAGCACTCGCGGTTGGTCAGGGGGCGGCACGGCACCTCGGGCATGTAGAAATTGGGATTCCAGTAGGCCGAGATGGGCAACTTGTACTTCTTGATGAGGCATTCCGGCGACCCGACCCGCCCCAGCCCAGGCGTCAGTTGGATGAAAAAGCGCGCGCCGTGGGCGTGGCAGTTCTCGGCCAGGATGCGCCAGCCCGAGTAGTTCGTCCGCGAGCGGTCTATGCGCGGGAAGTACGACAGGTTGCCGGGCTCCGTTACGGACGGATCCACGCCGTGGCTCACCGGCACCAGCCCCGACGTGATGAGGCCCACGCCGCCCTTGGCCCGCGCCGTGAAGTACTCAATCATCTTGGCGCTGGGCCGTCCGGTCTCGTCGGCCATGCAGATGTTCCCCATCGGCCCCATGACGATACGGTTGCGAATCTTGACGCCGTTGACCTGGATGGGCGCGAAAAGATGGGTGTAGGGGTACAGGTCGGCGGTCATGCGCCCGCCGCGGAGTGCAGCCTCGTCGGCGAACCAGTCGCCGTATCCGCTCACCAGTTGCCGCAAGCGTTCCTCGTAATCCATGGGTTCCTCCTCTCGGGAATTGCCCACGCCACAACCGGTCGCAGGCAGAGTTTGTGTATTTCTTCACAAACCATTCTACCCCACCCGCGGCCGCCTGTCAAAAAACCGCGGCCCGCCTGCGCGACTAGCCCCTGTTTGCGGGCCGGTCGCCGCCAACCGAGAGGCTTTGCTGCGGGCACGTGCCGAGGCGGGTTACGCGCCCGAAGCGCGGCGTCGGCCCTTCACCTCTGCCGGCTCGCTTTTGTCAAGCCGACGAATCCGATGTAAGTAAGCCGCAGAGACCCGCTCCCCGCGGCGGCGATTGCCGGCAGACCCGTGCCCGGCCAGCGGCTAAGCCCCCTGAAAGTGGTGTAACATGTACAACATGTGCTACACCCTATACACGTGTATAGGGTGTTGTACGTGTCGCACATGTTGTATTAGGTTTGCCCAGGGCGGGGACGGCCCGAGGGCACAGATCGCGGCGCGCCGCCCTGCACCGCAGGCGCCCCCGCCGCCTGTCATCGCCTCGCGTGGGGATCCCCTATCGGCGCGTGGCCGGCCGCGCTACTTCCCCGGCAGGTTGTACTGGGCGTAGTTCCCCTCAAACTCTGTTGGGATGGTCGTCAGGATCTCCACCCAGCGGATGATGCGGTTGGCCCCCTGCAGGAGTTGCAGGAACGGCCCCTGCGTCTTGAGTTTGCGCATGGTGATCGCTTTGGTCGCGCCCATCTTGCCGCGCAGGATGTCCACCCACACGCCGTAGGGCGCCGACAGGGTGAACAGCGTGGGCCGCTGGCCAATCCACACCTCATTGATCTTGCCGTCCACGTTGTCAAATCCGATCACGATCTGCTCGTGGACGCCCTGGGCCGGTTCCGGCTCCAGAACCAGCGTGTACGACTCGTTGTTCCCTTTGGCCAATTCCAGGTACTGTGGGTCGGAGTTGGATCGTCTCTTGACTTCTTCCAGGTACTCTAGGCTCGCGAGTTTCATACATCCCTCCTTGAAGCGGCCTGCGATCGGCCGTCGTGGTTGATTCCCCGCACTCAGGCGGCTTCCTCTCCGGCGATTCGCACGAGGATCTTCACCGCCCCGGAATTGGGCTTGTCCAAGAACTGGAATCCCTTCTCCACTACGTCGTCCAGCGGGATTTCGTGGCTGATGAGCGACTCCACATCCACACGCCCCTGCGCCACGAAGTCTATGGCGGCGGGCAGTTGGGCGCGCCCGGCCAGGCTCCCCTCTATGCACAAGTCGCCCAGCGCCACGCTCATGAAGTCGGCTTCCACCGGCTCCGTGCAAAGCCCCAGGACGAAGATCTGCCCGCCCTTGCGGACCAGCGAGATGGCATCGCGGTACGGTTGGGGCGCGCCCGTGCAGATATAGATGATGTCGGGGCCTTGGCCGTCGGTGAGCGCCGCCAGGGCCACGCCCACATTGTCGCGCGTCGGATCCAGGACGACCGCCGCCCCCAACTTCTCGGCCAGGGCCGCGCGGGTGGGGTCTACCTCCGTAACGGCGACCATGCGCGCCCCGGCCAGGAGCGCGCACTGGAGCGTGAGCAGTCCGATGGGCCCCGCGCCCATGACCAGCACGCGGTCGCCGGGCTTCAGCCGCGAGCGGTGCACCCCGTGCAGCGCCACCGACAGCGGCTCCACCAGCGCGCCCTGGCGCAGGCTCACGCCGTCGGGCAGGCGGTACACGCCCCGCACGGGCGCGGCCACGTACTCGGCCATCCCGCCGTCGTGCGTTACGCCGATCATGTACAGGCTCTCGCATGTGTCCAGCCGCCCCTCGCGGCAGGGCAGGCACTCGCCGCACGGGATGGCATCGTTGACCACGACGCGGTCGCCCGGACGAAAGTCCGCAACGTCCGGCCCGACCTCGGCGACGACGCCGGCGAATTCGTGCCCCACGACCAACCCGGGCGCGTACATGCCCGTGTGGTATGCCTCCATGTCCGACCCGCAGATGCCGCAGTAGCCCACGCGGATGAGAACTTCGCCCGGGCCGGGTTCCGGCTTCTGGACATCGGTTACCTCAATGTTCCGGATTCCTCGCACCACGGCGGCCTTCATGTGCTCCTCCTGTTCGCATGTATGCACGCAGAGACGGGCGATCACGAGGATCGCCCGGGCGCGAACGGCGTTTCGCGTCCTTCACCATCCATACGCCCCCTCACCCGCCGGGGGCACGGCCTCCCCCTCTCTGCCAGGCGGAGAGGGAGATTGACGGGGTGAGGTTGTCTTCACGCCTTTCGCTACCCAAATGCCCCCTCACCACGGGAGTTCGCATCCCTCCATCCACACCGCGTCCAGGTTCTCCAAATCGGGCGGGCAGAGGTTGGCCCACTTGTCCACCACCACGTCCAGCACCGCCGGCTTGCCCGACTTCACGGCGCGCTCCAGAGCCGGGGTGATCTGCGACGGCTCCTCCACGCGCTCGCCGTAGCACCCCATCGCCTTAGCCACCAGATCGTAGCGCACGTCATCGAAATCCACGCCGATGTAGCGGGCGTCGTAGGCGGCCATCTGCGCACCCTTGATCATCCCCCACTGGCAGTCGTTGGCGACGACGATCACGAACGGCAGCTTGAGGCGCGCGGCCGTCTCCAGTTCCTGAATGTTGAGGCCGAACGCGCCATCGCCGCAGATGGCATACACCGGTCGGTCGGGCGCGGCCAGTTTCGCGCCGATGGCGTAGGGCAGGCCCGTCCCCAGTTGGCCCGAGTCGGCCGCCCACAGGAACGACCGCGGCGCATAGACGCGGTTCAGGTAGTGCGCCCACACGTTGGTGTTGCCGCCGTCCACGATGGTAATGGCGTCGCGCGGGAAGAAGGCCCGCACATCGCGCACCAGGCGCAGGGGGTGAATCGGCGTCTTGTCCGAGGCGGCGTCGGCGGCAAACTGCGCCAGCCATGCCGCCTGCGTCGCGCGGTAGTCGGCCATGTCGGGGCGCTCCGGAATCGGCTTGGTGAGACGCTTCACCGCCTCAATCAGCAGGCGCAGGGTGGCCTTGGCGTCGCCGATGAGGGCCAAATCCACGGGCCGGTTCATGCCGATGACCTGCGGCTCAATGTCAATCTGGATGAGTTTCTGCGCGTCCGGCTCGCCCCAGTACGGAGGCTGACCCCAGAAGTCCACGTCGCCCAGCCGCCCACCGATGAGCAAGACCACGTCGGCCATCGCCTGCGCGCCCAGCGCACCAAATCCGCCCGGTATCAGGCACAGCGGATGGTCTTCGGGGATGACGCCGCACGCGCCCTGGCTGGTCGTAACCGGAGCCGACAGGTACTCGGCCAGTTCGCGCACCTCGTCCCACGCACCCGAACGGAGCGCGCCGCCGCCCGGGTGAATCAGCGGACGCTCGGCGTCCACCAGCATGCGCGCCGCCTGCTCAATCAGTTCGGCCTGGGCCACAGGACCGTGCCCGGCGCGATAGCGGAGCGGCGGCGAGAGGTCCACCGACTCCTCATCCCCCGTGCCCACCATCACATCCACGTGCAGGTCCAGGTGCACGGGCCTGGGCCGACCGGACACCGCCGCGCGAAATGCCGCATGGACCAGTTCGGGGATACGCTTCCAGTGGGCTACGCGCGCGCTCCACTTCGTGATGGGCTGGAACAGGCCGATCTGATCCAGCGACTGCATGGAGCCGCGCTCCGGATACGATTTCCATGTCTGATTCTGGGCCGTGAGCACCACCATCGGGATGGAGTCGGCCCATGCGGCGTAAACCCCTGGAACGAGGTCAGCCGCGCCCGGCCCCACCGTGCCCATGCACACGCCGGGCTCGCCGGTAACCCGCGCGTAGGCGTCGGCCATGTGCGCCGCGGCCTGCTCGTGGCGGGTCATGATGAACTCCAGGCCCTCATCACTCCCGAAACGCCGCACGGCGTCCAGAATGGGGCACAACTGCCCGCCCGGAATGCCGAAGATGAAGCGCACCTTCTCCTGAAGCAAGCACTTGACCAGGACATCCGAACCCATGATTGAAGCCATCTCTACCTCCTTATGTAAAGCATGCATCCGAAAACGTGGCCATGCCGCTCATCCGAGGACCGGGAACGTGATGCCGCCGTGCGGGAAGACGCGGACCGTCGCCGAACGGCGGAAGCGGCGGCGCGCCCGTGCGATGGCCGCCTCGGGCGTGTCAGCAAATTCCACGAACGGGAGATTGCCGCGCACCTCGGCGGGAATCGTCGGCGCGTAAATCAACAGCGTGGCGTGGCGCATGGCCTGGAGCGCGAAGTAGAGGAAGAATCGGTCTTCCTCGCCCATGCCGCGCATCTTCATCTTGGGGATGACCTTCAGCAGGAGCGGAGCCAACGCCCGCAGTGTGCCCCGCCCCAGCGGCAGTTTCCGATTGGCCAGGCCGAAGACGCCCACGCCCTCGTCCGCCTTGACCAGCGTGATGAGCACGCCGCCGCGGCGCACGGCGCGGATCGTATTGGCGAGCGCCTTCACCCCCTGACGCAGGTCTTGATTCATGGGATTGGAGTCGGTGATGACCACGTCGGCGGGAGCGGGCACGGCGACGCCGTAGAGGGTGGCGCTGGTGCGCACGCCCTCGCGGTGGGCCGCCACAGGGTCGCCCGACACCACCCGCACCACCTGCTGACCGCTGTTCAGCACGGCGTTGACGATGAACACCGGCGGCTTGAGCATGCGCCCCGCCTCTTCCAAGTCCAGGCGCATGGGGTTGCGGTCAATGGGCTGGCCCACCATGTTGAACGTCGCGGGCGCGCAGTTCAGGGCGTGATTGTGGGCGATGGTCTCGCGCGCTGCCACGCCGGGCACGATGTTCTTGTAGCCGCCCCCGAAACTGGCGATGATGTGCGGCTCTATACAGCCGACGGACACGACGAGATCGGCTTCGGCGACGGTCCTGTGAATGCGGACCGGCGTCCCCCGACCGGTAACGCCCAGGAAGGCAAGTCGCCCCTCATCATCACAGGCGGGGTTCTCCCAGCGCAGGCCCGCGAAGTTCTCCGGCCCAACGCGGGCGGCGAGTTCCTCCTCGGTCATCGGTCGGTGCACGCCAAGGGCTGGGACGAGGGTGATGTCTTCCCGCGCGACGCCCACGGCTTCCAGTTCGGCCAACGCGCCGCGCACCAGCACGGCGGCAGGCGGGGGCCGACTGCCGTCGTCCACGACGAGCGCCACCTGCATGCCGGCGCGCGCCAGTTCGCGCAGGCGCGGCGACCCGAAGGGCTGTTGAAGACTGCGGCGGGTTTCCTCGGCGGCGTCAGGCACGGGGGGCAGGGACGCGGGCTCGTGAACGCCGGCCAGTGTCCAGGTTCGGGGCAGGCGCAGGGACAGCATGCCGCTTCCCCAGGGCATCTCCAGGGTCTGATCGTCCATGGCACTCCCTCCTTTGCGTATGTATGCGAACTTCGCCCCGACCGGGGCAAGAGGGCAGCGACCAACAGAAGAAGCCTAGTACCAGACCTTGTCCATTCTCACCAGGGTTTCGGATTGGAATGCCACGCCCTCCATCTCCAGGAGCGCGCGCTTCATGGCCAGGCCGCCGCGGTAGCCGCCTAGCCCGCCGTCGGATCGCACGGCGCGGTGACAGGGGATCACGATCGGAAACGGATTGCGGCCGAGGGCGGTGCCAACCGCTCGCGCCGCTTTGGGCGACCGCACGTGCGCGGCAATGCGCGTGTAG
>FWPV01009520.1_pt1 | contig 13722 bp, 13 predicted proteins | sample 2228371 | NCBI WGS metagenome assembly FWPV01 (sample SAMEA103939776, study PRJEB20133) | metagenome | reverse complement strand
GCGACCAGATCCGCGAGCGGATCGAGTCATTTCTCTCCGAAGCGGATCCGGCTCGGAGGCTCAGTCCACTTTAGTCGGATAGCCGCGAATGAGGTTGAACGTACGGCGCCAGCGGGTCTTGGTGAAAAAGTTCTGGGCTAGATCGAGCAGGTGGTCGAACCCGATGGTCGGGCTGGCCAGCCTTTCGGTCGGGGCGTCATACGACCAGTAAATAATCACCGGCTTGCCAATGATGTTCTCGCGCGGCACAAACCCCCAGTACCGGCTATCTAAAGAGGAATCCCGGTTGTCCCCCAGAGCGAAATAGGCGCCCGGCGGCACGACGACTTCGCCGTTCACCACATGCTTCGTCAGCATCTCAGTCCCGGACTCCGAAAGCCGGGTATTGGGTTCGCCGGGGAAATTGTCACGGTAGGAGTCGATGTATTCGGTCTTGTGGTACTTGTAAGGTTCGTTGAGCGGCTTGCCGTTCAGATGCACCTGCTTGTTGACGATCTTGATCCGGTCGCCCGGAATGCCCACCACGCGCTTAACGAACGTCTGCCGGATGTCCACCGGATACCGGAACACGATAATATCGCCCCGCTTGACTTCGGAGTACGGAAGCAGGTGCTTGCTGATGGGACCAGCAGGGGCGTAAGTAAGCTTATCCACCAACAGGTGATCGCCGATCAGCAGCGTGTCTTCGATCTATCCCGTCGGGATGACGAACGCCTGCACCAAAGTGGTGGTGCCGAACAAGAGCAGCAGGATGGTCACCGTCCATTCGGCGATCGTCCCGCGGGGCGGTTCCTTGGTTTTTTTTGCCGCCGGTTCGGCTTCCGCCGCCTGCGCCTTTATTTTTGTCGTGTCAGCCATCTCTAGCCTCAATTCTACCCTTGGTCGTGCGTCCAGTGCCGCATGTTAAATACTTCCGAGAGCGCGATTAACACGTTGAGCAGTCCCACCCCGCTCACGGCGCCGCGGAAATACGGGCTCATCCAGAACCGCTCCCACTCCGGAGCCAGGGACGCAAAGTAGTTGCGGGGCCAAATGGCCATCCACGGAAAGATGATGAGGAAAAGCCCCAGTTCAAAACTGACCGCCGCAAACAGGATCAGCCATATTTTGCTGCCGCGCCGGGTCCGCCGTTCCACCGGGCTTTCCTTCATCAAGTCCATGGCGCCCCAATCTCCCCGGCGAACAGATTTAGCTGCCTTTCAGCCGCCTGCACCGGTCCATAGCTAAACCGGTGGAGCCACGTAGGGCCCCATTTCGCGATGGCCCGCTTATGCTCAGCCGTGGGGTAGCCTTTGTGCTTCCGCAAACCGTACTGCGGGAACACCGCATCCCAGGCTTCCATCAAGCGGTCGCGCTCCGTCTTAGCCAGGATCGAAGCCGCCGCAATCGAGCGGCACAAGGCGTCGCCGTGAATCACCGCGCGCTGCGGGATATCCACATCCAGTAATACGGCGTCCACGAGCACGAAGTTTGCCGGCGGGCGCAACTTTTCGACTGCGCGCTTCATCGCCAACCGGGACGCTTGGTAGATATTCCACCGGTCGATCTCGAAAGCATCGGCAGCCGCCACCGCCCAAGCCACGGCGCGCTCCCGGATGCGGACGGCAAGCAGCGCCCTCTCCTCAGGAGTGAGCGCCTTACTGTCCTTTAACCCCGCAATGGGCCGGTCCGGATCGAGGATCACGGCCGCAGCCACCACGGGACCGAACAGGCATCCGCGCCCGGCTTCGTCGGCGCCGGCTACGAACCGGTAGCCCGCGCGCCTGGCTTCCCGCTCCAGATGAGCGGTGCAACGCAACGCCGCTTGGGGCCCGCCCGGCAAGCTACTCGCGCTCTCTCAACCGCGCCGCCTTGCCCTTCAAGCCGCGCAGATAGTAAAGCTTGGCCCGCCGCACCCGTCCCGTGCGCACCACGTCGATGTGGTCAATGACCGGGGCGTTCAGAGGGAAGATCCTTTCCACGCCATGGCCGAAGCTGATCTTGCGCACCGTGACGGTTTCTCCCAAACCGGAGTTCTTACGGGCGATCACGGTGCCTTCGAATGCTTGCAGGCGCTCTTTGTCGCCTTCTTTGATCTTGACGTGAACGCGAATGGTATCGCCGGGCCGGAATTCCGGCACATCGGTCCGCTTTTTCTTCTCCACCACTTTCGTGAGCAACGCGTTTTTCATTTCTGCTTACCTTCTTTCCAATCCCTGCTCAGGAGATCCGGCCGCCGCCGGGCCATTTTCTCCCTCGCGGCTTGCATTCGCCACTTCCGTATCTCCTCGTGATGCCCGCTCAGCAAAACCTCCGGGACTTTCCAGCCCCGGAAATCCGCCGGGCGCGTGTATTGCGGGCAATCAAACAGCGGTTCCTCGCCGCTGAACGACTCCCGCACCGCCGAAGCCTGGTTGCCCAGAACCCCGGGCAGCAACCGCGCCACCGAGTCGATCACCACCGCGGCGGCAAGTTCGCCCCCGCTCAACACATAATCGCCGATGCTGATCTCGTCGTCGGCCAAGTGTTCGGCCACCCGCTCGTCCACGCCCTCATACCTGCCGCAAATCAGCAGAATCTCTCTGAGGCGCGCGTAATCGCGAGCCACCGCCTGATTGAACAAGCGGCCCTGCGCCGACGTCAGCACCACCCGGACATCCGGTCTTCGCTCCGGCAGAATCGATTCCACCGCCAGGAACACCGGCTCCGGCTTCAAAACCATCCCTTCGGCCCCGCCAAACGGCCTGTCGTCCACCGTGCGGTGCCGGTCAAACGTCCAATCTCTCAAATTGTGGATCCGGATTTCCAGCAGACCGGCTTCCACCGCCTTGCCGACCACCCCATGCTCGAACGGTCCGCGGAAAAAATCCGGGAAGATCGTGAGCACATGGAAGATCATCGGCTGTTCAAATCCTTCAAACCTTCCGGCAACTCCACCTCGATCCGGCGCGCCGCCACATCGACCGAAACGCAAATGGACCGGGCCAGCGGAATCAAAACCTCCCCGCCCGGGCTCTCCACTTCGAGCAGCGGCGCGGCGCCGTACTCCTGAATTCCGCTCACCTCGCCCAGCACCCGGCCGGAGCCTCGCTCCACCACCTGGCAGCCGATCAAGTCGGACTGATAATACTCTCCTTCCGGCAGCGGGGGCCGATCCGAAACCGGAACGCTGACGTATGCCCCGCGCAGTTCCTCGGCAGCGCTGATCGTGTCCACATCCCGGAATTTGAAAATCGCCTGCCCGCGGTGTTCCCACACGGACTCGATTTCCACCGGGCGTCCTTCCGGCCAGCGGCCGCGGGCAAATAACCAAGCTTTGCGCAATGGCGCCAACCGTTGAAACGAAGAAGCCAGAATCTCCGCCGCAACCTCTCCGCGATTGCCCCGGCTGCGCACGATCCGCGCCACAGCCGTCCATTCACTCATTGGCTTCGAGCCGCGGAGCGCGCTTTACTCCAGGATCTCGAGTGTAAACCGCCGGTTTAATTTCATCCCGGCGGCGCCTAGCAGGGTCCGAATCGAGCGAGCGGTACGTCCTTGACGCCCGATCACTTTTCCGAGGTCGCTTGGCGCCACGCGCAGTTCCAGGACCGTGACCTGCTCGCCCTGTACTTCGCGCACGCTCACTTCCTCGGGGATGTCAACGAGAGCCTTCGCGATTTCTTCCACCAGTTCTCTCATCCCTGCCATCGTTGTCGCCTCGCTTCGATGATAGCACCTCGATCTCCCGGCTCCCGCCGGCGCCCGAACGCTCAGGCGGTGGGCTGAGCCGGCGCGGGATTGCTCTTCAACAACCGGGCTACCGTATCGGAAGGCTTTGCGCCGTTCTTCATCCAGTATTCGATCCGGTCGTGCTTGAGAACCACCTCAGCCGGGTGCTTCACCGGGTTGTAATGGCCCACGATTTCCACTGCCCGGCTGTCCCGCGCCCGGTCCTTCTCAATCACCACGACGCGGTAAGTAGGCTTCTTCTTGGCGCCAAACCGCGCCAGCCGAATCATCAACATGTACGCTTCACTCCTATAATCTCGTCTCTTACTTGAAATCCAGAAACGGCAGCTTGAGTTTGCTGAGCTTCTTGCCCATCATGCCGCCCGAAATGCTTTTCATCATCTTGCGCGCCTGCGCGTACTGCTTGAGCAGCTGGTTGATTTCCTGCACCGTCGTCCCGCTGCCCTTGGCGATGCGCCGCCTCCGGGACCCGTTGATGATCATGTGGTTGCGCCGCTCCTGCGGGGTCATCGAATCGATGATCGCCACCACCCGGGTCAACTCTTTTTCCTCTACCTTGACGTCCTTTAAGTCCTTAAGCATGCCCACCTTAGGCATCATGCCCAGGAGCGAGTCCAGCGGACCCAGCTTGCGCAACTGCTTCAACTGATCCCGGAAGTCCTCGAGCGTGAATTCATCCTCGATCAGCTTGCGCTGCATCTCCTCGGCTTTCTTTTGGTCGATCGTCTCCTCCACCTTTTCGATGAAGGAGAGCACATCGCCCATGCCGAGGATGCGGGAGGCTATGCGATCGGGATGGAACGGCTCAAGCGCGTCGAATTTCTCGCCCACGCCCACGAACTTCAACGGCTGCCCGGTTACAGTGCGGATGGAGAGCGCTCCGCCGCCGCGGGCGTCGCCATCCATTTTCGTCAGGATCACCCCGGTGATGCCCAACCGCTTATGGAACTCGTCGGCCGAGCGCACGGCGTCCTGCCCGGTCATGGCGTCGGCGACAAACAGGATCTCGACGGGATTCAACAGCTCTTTGAGCTGCTGAAGTTCGGTCATGAGTTCGTCGTCGATGTGCAACCGCCCGGCGGTGTCCACGAGCAGAACGTCGCGCCCGGTTTGGACGGCTTCCCGCTTAGCTGCCCGCGCGAGCTCCAATGGACCGGCGGCTTCCTCCGCCGTGCCCTCGTACACCGGCAGCCGGATATCCCGCCCGATGACGCTCAACTGATGCCGCGCGGCGGGGCGGTAGACGTCCACCGACACCATCAGCGGGGAATGCCCCTGTTTTGACAGATACCGCGCCAGCTTTCCCGTGCTCGTCGTCTTGCCGGAACCCTGAAGTCCTACGATCATCATCACCGAGGGCGGCTCGTTGGCGAACCGGAGCCGCGCATGGTGGCTGCCGAGAATCTTGATCAGTTCGTCACGGACGATCTTGACTACCTGCTGCGCCGGCGATAGGGCGGTAAGCACTTCTTCGCCCATCGCCTTCTGCTTCACGTTCTCGATCAACTGCTTGACAACGCGGAAATGCACGTCGGCTTCGAGCAGCGCTACGCGGATCTCCCGCAGCGCCGACTCCATGTTTTCAGCCGTCAGCTTTCCTTCGCCGCGCAGGTTCTTGAAAACGCGCTGCAGCTTTTCTGAAAGATTCTCGAACATGAATCTCGGACTTTCCGGAGGAATTCAGGGCTAGCGGCGCTTGTTGACACACCACCGCCTTGCCGGAGGCAGTGCTTTTATTATAGCGCGGCGCCGGACGGGCGGACGCGGCTGAGCACCCGTTTCAAGATCTTGACGCCCTTATCGACTTCCTTTTCGGTCAAGATGTAGGGCGGCAGGAAGCGGAGCACCACGCCGTGGGTGCAGTTGATGAGCAGCCCCTCGTTCATCGCATCCAGCACGATGTCTTTGCCAGGGAGCGTCAATTCCATCCCCAACATCAGTCCCCGCCCGCGCACCTCCTTCACGAAGCTGAACTGTTTCGCCATTTCTTCGAGGCGCGACAGCAGGTAAGCGCCGACCTGCCGGATGGAGGGAAGAATCTCGTCCAAAATATCGAAGAACTCCAGCGCGACGCGGCAGGCAAGAGCGCCGCCGCCGAAAGTCGTGCCATGCATGCCCACACCGATCGCGGCGGCGGCTTTTTCGTTGGCGGCGATTACGCCAAGCGGCAACCCGCACGCCAAGGGCTTCGCCGCCACCATCACGTCCGGCAGCACCGGCGGTTCAAGCAGTTGGTAGGAGTAGTACACCCCCGGACGCCCGACTCCGCACTGAATTTCGTCGAACACCAGCAGAGCGTTAACCCGATCGGCAAGCTCCCTTGCTTTACGGATGTAGGATCCTGTCAGCGGATAGACGCCCCCCTCCCCTTGAATGCCCTCCAGAACGATCCCAGCCGTGTTTTCGCTTACGGCGGCTTCGAGCGCGCCTTCGTCGTTTGCCGGCACGAAACGGACGCCCGGCACGAGCGGTTCGAAATCCTCCCGGTACTTTGCCTGCCCGGTGACGGCAAGCGCCCCTAAGGTGCGCCCGTGAAAGGAGTTATCGAGCGAGATCACTTCGATCTTAGCTGGCGAAAGGCGCTTGCCGTGGGCTTTGACCATCTTCAAAGCGCCCTCCATCGCCTCGGTTCCGGAGTTACAGAAAAAGCACCGCTGCAACCCGCTCGTTTGCGCGATCCGCTTGGCGAGCGGTCCCTGATACTCGTGGTAATACAGGTTCGAGCAGTGTACGAGCAGCGCCGCCTGCTCCCGGATGACCCGGACGATGCGCGGATGAGCATGCCCTAAAGCGTTCACGCCGATGCCGGAGATCCAGTCCAGATACTTCTTACCAGCGGTGTCCCACAGCCAGCAGCCCTTGCCACGGCGCAAAACCAGAGGGTAGCGGGCATAATTCTGGAGCAGGTGCTCCCGTTCGAGTTCGCGAATCTGAGAGGCGGGATCTTCTACGCCGGTAGGAACCATAGAGGTGCTCATTACTCCATTATTCTAGAAACGCCGCCGCCGTGAAATAATGGGAGGTAAGCCTATGAACCGCCGTGGATTTCTAGGAATCACCTGGGGTGGGCAGGCGCTCGCCAAAGTGGCTGGCGCCCCTGAAGGTTACCGGAAGACCATCGAAGAGTGGCGGGCGCGGCAGGAAGCGAACTTGAGGTCGGACACCGGATGGCTCACCGTGGTGGGTTTGACGTGGCTCAAAGAAGGCCGGAACGAGCTGGAATTTCCGGGGTGGTTTGAGCGCCGGGGGGACAAGGTGTATTACCACTCTCCTGAAGGCGGCTCACCGCAGCCGATGAAGCCGGATTCGGAGGGTAAGCCGACGGTGGTGACGCAGGGGACAAAGTCGGCCTTCGTCATCCGGAGGGGAGAACGGTTGGGCATCCGGCTGCGCGACACGGCGAGCGCGCTTCGCCGTGAGTTCACCGGGCGGCGGTGGTACCCGGTGAAGGAGGAATACCGGATTGAAGCCCGCTGGATTCCATACAACCCGCCGAGGGTTCTCGTCGTGCCTAACATCTTGGGTGACACGACGGAGGAAAAATGCCCGGGCGCGGCGGAGTTCACGCTCCATGGGAAAACTTGCCGTCTTGAGCCGACGTTGTCCGGAGACAGTTACTTTTTCGTTTTCCGCGATCTGACCGCCGGAAAGGAGACTTACGGCGCCGGGAGGTTTTTGTACGCCGGACCGGTGCACGATGGAAAACTGATCCTGGATTTCAACCGCGCCGTCAACCCTCCGTGCGCCTTCACTCCGTACGCTACTTGTCCCCTGCCGCCGCCCCAAAACCGGCTCGCCGTCCGCATCGAAGCGGGCGAACTCGCCCCGCCGGGACACTGACGCCGGCGCCGGCACGCGAGAAGCTCACAGCAATTCCCGGAGGCGTTTGACCTGCGCGGGCTCGCGGGAAGCTATGTTGTTGTTTTCGAGAGGGTCGGCTTCGAGGTCGAACAAGAGGGGCGCGGCGGTCTCGCCGCCCTTGCGCGCTTGAGCCGGATCGAATCCGGTCACCAATTTGTAGCGTCCGTCCCAGACGGCCCGCCATTCGTTTAAGCCCGAGCGCACAAATTCGCGGTGCTTCCGCGTCCGCCCTTCGAAAAGCGGGCGCAAAGACCGGCTGTCGGTAGACTTCAGCGGCGCAGCGCCGGCGTAGTCGAGAAATGTCGCCGTCAAGTCCATAATGCTCACCAAGGCGTCGCTCACCAAACCGCCCTTGACTCCCGGACCCGCCGCGTACAGGGGCACTCCCACCGACGGCTGAAAGGGAACGGACTTGCCCCACCGGTTATGGTCGCCCAGCATCTCGCCGTGGTCGCTCGAGAACACGACCAGGGTGTTCGCCGTCTCGCCCCGCGCCTCAATCTCTTTGAGATAGAGTCCCACCCAGCGGTCGATGTTCTCACACATCGCCGTGTAATTTTGCCGGATGGCGACGTGGGTCTCCGGAGAAAACTGGGTGTTCCGGTTGGGTTGGGGGAAGCTCCTCCCGCGAACCAGCTTCTCCATGCGCACGGTGATGTCCATGGGGTTATGCGGACCCGTGAAATTGACTTGCAGGAACCAGGGCTTCCCCTTGGGAACAGACCGCAACAGATTCAGTCCGTTTTGCGCCAGCCAGTTGTCGCAATACGCCTCCTCGTCAAGCGGCGTGGGGAAGGTGGCGGCATACCCGCCATCGCCCCTGCGTTTGCGGAAATCCTCGACATGCGCAGCGGCAAGCCCCCGCTTGTGCAGATACGCCATGTAGGGATCCTTGGGCGTCACGGCGCCGCTTCGTATGGCGTCGTTTTTTCCCGCATTGTCCACGCCGTCTGTAAACCCCCACTCTTTCAGCAGCCGTTTGCCGTCGAGTCCCCAGTCTTCGGTTTTCTTGTGCAGGTCGAACTTGCCGCATCCTAGCACGGCATAGCCGCGCGCGCGGAGGGCTTGGTAGAACGTCGGCTGGTCAAGAGGATAGTCGTACCCGTTGTTTGGAACCCCGCAATTCGAGTATTCCCTTCCCGCCGCCAGGCACGCGCGGGAAGGCGCGCACAGCGGCGACGGGACCACCGCCCGCGTGAAACGCGCTCCCCGCCGCGCTAGCGCATCGAGATTGGGGGTGCGGACATCGAGCGCCGGGTTCGCCCCGGTCCAGTCGAATCGCCACTGATCCGGGAACAGGAGCAAAATATTGGCCGGCGGCGCGGCAACCGCCGGTAGGCCGGCAAGGGCAGCGGCCTGAGTCAGGAATCGGCGTCTGGTCTCAGTCATGGTTGCTTACAAGTATATTTGTGATGAGAGATTAGATGCACGACCGGGCGTCAAAGCTGGCGGCCGCACTTTGTGTGTCGGCCGCATCCGCGTGGGCAGCCTGCGAAGGCGCGCGCATTGTTCCATCACCCGATTACCGCCACCTCATTGCCTCTTTGCCTGATGGCCATCCGGCCGGGGGCCTCAGATGGCTGCGCAATGGCGTCCCGTGGAAGACCGCCGCGCCGCAGCAGGCGTTTCTAATGCGGGGAGGCGAGAGCCTTACGAGCGTGGAAGGTCTGACGCCGGTTGCAGCCGGGGGAGTGTCGTTCGAGCCGGGCCGGTGGGGATCCGCGTTGTTCCTCCAGCCCGCCGGCCAACTGGCCTACCCGAGGGACCCCGCCCTGCCGCTGCAAGAAGGAACCATCGAGATGTGGATAGCAGCGCGGGAAGACGGATCTTCCGCCACTTATAGACGCGACAACGTTCTGCTGCGCTATGCCGCTCCCAACGGTGAATATTTGCAGATTTCGCAGGCTGGACGGGACGGCACTCTGTATGTGGGCGGAAGCTCGCGCGGGCAGTGGCAAAGCGCCTACAGCGCCCGCGCCTCGATGTGGAACTGGACCGCCGGCTCGTGGCATCACATCGCCGCCACGTATTCCGCCGCAGGCAACTTCATGCGGTTTTACGTCGACGGGGTCAAAACGGCGGACACGAACGAAAAGCATTACTGGCCGCCTTCGGACGGAGGCGACCGCTTCACCTTAGGGAACGCGGTTTTTCTGATCGACGAAATTCGAATTTCCTCGCGCGCCATGACTGATGAGGAAATCCGGGCGAGCGCGTCTCGCACGGAGCCCCCCGGCAATAGCGAAGTCTGGCTCGCTGCGGCGGACTTGTCCCCGGGCGATACGGTTGTCTTCGAGGGGGCAGGATGCGCGACGGCGCCTTTCGTCTACTGGGGAACGCCTGTGAAGGACCCGCAGCCCCCGAGCACGCTGCTTCCGCCGGGGACTACCGAGCTGGACCTGACTGTCCGGTCCTCCGTCGCCACCTCGTGCGCTTACTCGATCGGCGCCAATTTACCGTACGAAAGGATGACTCCGTTTGAGAGTTCGGGGGACTTCCATCGCGCCCGGCTCAGCGGTCTCGATCCGGATCCCAACACCGTGAATGAGGTTTTCGTCCGCTGCGCTTCGGACCCCTCGTATGCCCTGCGTCTCATTTACCGCAGCCTCGGGCGGGTGAACCCGGAATTCCCTCGTATAGGGAACCTGTGGGGTTCCGGCAACTTTATTCCCAAGGGACCGGAATACGCCGCCCGCATCGACGGCTATTTCGGAGCGGAAATGCCGCCCAGCTTCATCCGGCGATTGCGCGAGATCCATCCCGAAATCATCGTCTTGACCTCCATTAACACGGTGGAAAACAGCGGGCTGCCGGAGGACTACTATCTGCACGACACGAAAGGCAGGCGCATCGAAGTTTGGCCTGGAACCTACCGGCTGAACCTTACCAAGCCTTACGTCGCCGAATATCAGGCGCGCTACGCCTATCAGAAGATGCTCGACAGCAACCTCATGTACGACGGCTGCTTCTTCGACAACTTCTTCACCTCCCAATCCTGGCTGAAAGCCGATATCCACGGGACGCCGGTGCAGTTGGACGCCGACGAGGACGGGCAGCCGGACGACCCCGCGTGGCTCGACCGCGAATGGCGCAAAGGCGTCTTCCACGAACTCGCGGTGTGGCGAAGTCTGATGCCGCACGCTTTGGCCACCGGGCACCTCTCCCGCCCTTTGACCCCCGAGATCGGCGAGATTTTCAATGGCAACAGCATCTTGTTTTCGAGCACCAATGTCATTGAAGGCAAGGAAGGTTTCTCTTCCTTTTGGGAAAACTACCACGGGTGGTGGGAGCTCGGGCGGAAACCGGTCATCACGTCCATCGAATCCTCTCCGCCGAATCAGATCGCTTACGGCTATGGGTACAGCCTGCGCACCGACATGCCGGCGGCGACGCAGGAATTTGCCCGCACCGACTACCGTTACATGCGCTTCGGGTTGACGATGGCGCTCATGAACGACGGTTATTACTGGCACGACTTCGGCGACATCGTCCATGGCGTGGACTGGTGGTACGACGAGTACGGATTCAAGCTAGGCTACCCGCTCGGTCCGGCGGAACTGATCCCGCTGTCCACGCGGACACCTGCGAACCTGCTGGCGAATCCGGGGTTTGAAGCGCCGCTTGCAGGCACGTGGGGTCTAAGCGTCGTAACAGCGAACGGTGCGGCGGCGACGCTTACCCGCGATACCGACGCCGTGGAGGGCAGTTACTCCGCCTTGGTCACCATTACCAATGCCGGCGCGGGAGTCGGGTGGCACGTGGACCTGAATCAGCGCGACCGGTCGCTCGTCAAAGGCGTCACGTATGAACTGAGTTTCTGGGCTAAGGCGGACGCCCCCCGGACGATCGAACTGCGTTCCCAGAAAGGCTCTCCAGACTGGCGCAATTACGGACTGTCGGGCTCCGTCTCTTTGGGCGTCGAGTGGCGGCGCTTCACCGTTTCCTTCGAAGCCAACGAAACCGTGTCGGATTCGCGCATTCAATTCTTTCTCGGCGCGCGCGCCGGCAAAGTGTGGATTGACGGGGTGAGCCTCATGGAACGCCCTCCGCAGGTTTACCGCCGCTATTTCACCAAGGGCGCGGCCATAGTTAACGGAACCTCCAAGCGCGTCTCGGTCGCCATGCCGCCGGGATTCCGGCGTTTCAAGGGCGAGCAGGCGCCCAAGCATCAGTACATCGTGGACGACGACAGCGACGCTTTTCACGCCTCGGGGAATTGGAGCGAAGCGGCTTTCGATACCGGGCAGTGGAAGTCTCGCGGTCCGTTTTATCACCACTGGGGCAAGGGCTGCCGCAAACTCGCGGGCGGCGAAGGCTACGCGGAATGGGAGCTGCGGATCCCCGAAGATGACAGGTACACGATTGAGGCGTGGTGGGCGTCGCCGCCCGAACAGAGCACATGGACCCGCCGGGCGGTCTTCGAAGTCCTGGCGGACGGGAAGGTCGTCGCCAGCAAGGTTCTCGACCAAACCTCGCCCGGCGACCGCTGGCATCCCATCGCCGAAGTGGCGCTCGCCGCGAAAGCGCAGCCGCGCGTGCGCGTCCGCAGCGAGGATTCCGGGGCGTTGATCGCCGACGCCATCCTGGTGAAGTCCGCCGCCCGCTATAACGACGGCAGTCCGGCGGCGGAGGTGGTTCTACAGCCCTTCGACGGCATTCTGCTGGAACGCGTCCAAGTGCGCGACAATAACTAGGTTGAGGTGGTCTCTACTTCCATGCAAAAACCCAAACTTTTTCTTTGTGCGCTGGCGTGCGTAACCGCGCCGCTGGGCGCTGATGAGGGAATCTGGTTGTTTAATCAGTTCCCGAAGGAGCTGGTCCGCCAGAAATACGGCTTCGAGGTCACGGATCAGTTCCTCGATCACTTGCGTTTGTCTTCCGTTCGCTTTAACAACGGAGGTTCCGGATCGTTCGTTTCTCCCGACGGGCTGCTGTTCACCAACCATCACGTCGGCGCCGAATGCATTCAGAAACTGAGTTCCAAGCAGAACGACTATTACGCCAATGGCTTCCATGCCCGCACGCGCGCGGAAGAAAAAGCCTGCCCTGACTTCGAGGTGAACGTGCTGCTTCAGATCGACGACGTGACCTCGCAGGTGAACGCCAAGGTCAAGGACGGCGCGCCACCGGCGGAAGCCAACCGGATCCGCAACGCCGCCATTGCCGCCATCGAAAAGGATTGCAACACGCGGACGGGCAACCGGTGCGACGTGGTCACCTTGTACGCGGGCGGGCAGTACCATTTGTATCAATACAAAAAGTACACCGACATCCGCCTTGTCTTCGCTCCGGAGACCAGCATTGCGGCGTTCGGCGGCGACCCGGACAATTTCACCTATCCCCGCTATTGCCTGGACTTCGCATTCTTCCGCGCCTATGAGAATGGGAAGCCTGCCCGCGTGTCGCATTACCTGAAATGGAGCAAGGAAGGCGTGCAGGATGGACAATTAACGTTCGTGTCCGGGCACCCCGGCACGACCGGGCGGCTGGCGACATACGCCGAGCTCGAGTTCTCCCGCGATGTCTCCTACCCGCTGATCCACGCCCGCCTGAAGTCGCTGATTGACACCCTGCTCGCCTATAGCGCCCGCAGCGCCGAGAACAAGCGCGTCGCAGCAGAGAACCTGCAATCGCAACAGAACAGCTATAAGGCGTACACCGGCTTTCTCGCCGGACTCCGCGACCCTTCGCTCATGCAGCAGAAACTCGAAGAAGAGCGCAAGCTCCGGGAAGCCGTCCGGAAAGACCCCAAGATGGCTTCCCAATTCGCAACGTTGTGGGATGAAGTAGCGTCTGCCTACCGTGAGTTTGCCACGTTCTACAAGCCTTTCTGGCTCCTGGAAAGGGGCGCCACCCGGGGTTCGGAACTCATGGACATCGCCCGCATGGTAATCCGCTACGCCGAAGAGAAGCCCAAGCCGAACGATCAGCGGCTGACCGATTACCGCGAAACGGCGCTGCCGAGCCTTGAGCGCTCGATGTACACCACGGCGCCGATCGAAGATTCCATGGAGATCGCGGTCATTGCGGACTACTTGCGCTTCCTGTCAAAGGAGCTTGGGGCGTCGGAGCCGGTGGTGAAGACGATCCTCGCCGGGCGGACGCCGCAGCAAGCCGCCGAAGCCTTCGTCCGGACTTCAAAGCTTAAAG
>FWPV01011827.1_pt1 | contig 13723 bp, 7 predicted proteins | sample 2228371 | NCBI WGS metagenome assembly FWPV01 (sample SAMEA103939776, study PRJEB20133) | metagenome | reverse complement strand
AGCTGCGCAGTTGCTCGTAGCCCGCCACGCGGTAGGTGTCCAGGGTGATCAGGCCCACGCTGTTGGCGCCATAAGCCTTCACACACTGCGCAGCCAGCTTGGCGGCGGTGGTGGTTTTGCCCACGCCGGTGGCGCCCATCAGGGCGTACACACCCCCTTCGTCGCACAGGCTGGAGCTGGCGTCGGCCGTTTTGAGGTTGCGCGTGAGCACATCCAGCGTCCACTTGAAAGCGTCGGCCGCGCTCAACTCGGGGGGCATTTTCTCCAGCACGGCACGCGCCACGGTGGGCGAATAGCCCGAGCGGATGAGCTTGAGCATGAGGTTGGAGTGGATGGGGTTCTGGCGCGAGTTGCCCAGCCACGACAAAGTATTGAAACGCTCCTCGATCAGGTCTTTGAGGGCGTTGAGCTCGCCGGTGAGGCGGGCTTCGACCGCGCTGGGTGCGGCAGGGGCGGCCTGTGTGGTGCGGGGCGCCGGCTGCTGCGGACGGCTGAAATCGAGCACCGGTGCCGCGGCGCGCTGAGGTGCAGCGGCCTCGCGCTGGCGCGGCTGGGCAGGTGCTGGTGCCTGCTGAGCGCCCTGCCCCAAGGCCTCGCGGCGCTTGCGCAGCATGCGTTCGCGCACGTAGTCCTGGAACGACAGCGTGCTCATGGCCAGGGTTTCGGTGTCTTGCTCCACGCTGCTCTGGCTGTTGCCCAGCACGGGGCGTTGCAGCTCGGCGCGCTCTTGCAGGCTGCGGCGCCCGCCGATGGCAGGGGCTTCGCTGGCGGCCTGGGTGCGCGGCGCGGGGCGCTGGCTCGCGATCTGGTCCAGGTTTTCTTCGGCCGTGGCCACCACCTCGAAGCCACCACCGGTGGAGCGGCTGGAGAGGATCACCGCGGAGTCGCCAAACACGCTGCGCGCCTTGGCCATGGCCTCACGGGACGTGGGAGCGAGGAATCGTTGAACGTTCATGGGGTGACCTCCGTGCACAGCACTGCGGGGAAAAAAACAAATCGGTTCATCAAGATGCCACCTCGCCCAGGATGGGGCCGATGCGGATCAGGTGGGTGTCGGGAATTTCGCTGTGCGCCAGCACCTGCAGCCGGGGTGCCGCGCGGCGCAACAGGCGGGCCATGGCGGAGCGGATGGCATCGGGCACCAGCAGGCAGGCGGGCACGCCCTGCTCTTCCTGTTGGTTGGCCACCTGGGCGGCGGAACGGGTGAGCATGTCGGCCACGCCGGGGTCCAGTGCCGACTGGGGACCACCGCCCAGGGCCTGGGTCAGCAGGCGCTCCAGACCCGGTTCGATGGCAATCACTTCCAGCTCTTTGGTGGGGCCGTAGATTTGCTGCACGATGGCAGGCGACAGCGCGGTGCGCACACGGCGGGCCAGTTCGGCCGGGTCGGTGGTCAGGGGCGCGTGTTCGGCCAGCGATTCGATGATGGTGCGGATGTCGCGGATGTGCACGCCCTCTTCCAGCAGCAGTTGCAGCACCTTCTGGAACACGCCGATGGGCACCAGTTTCGGCACCACTTCGTCGATCAGTTTGGGGGCAAGCTTGGCCACGTGTTCCACCAGTTCCTGGGTCTCCGTGCGGCTCAGCAACTTCGCGGCCTGCACTTGCATCAAGTGTGACAAATGGGTGGCCAGCACGGTCTCGGAATCAACCACGGTATAGCCGGCCATTTGGGCGTTTTCACGCTGGCGATCATCGATCCAGTGGGCGGGCAGGCCGAAGGCGGGGTCGGTGGTGGGGGTGCCGATCAGCGGCGTCTTGTTGCCGCCCGGGTTGATGGCCAGGAACTGCCCCGGCATGATTTCGCCTTCGCCCACGACCACACCGCGCAGGGTGATGCGGTAGGCGCTGGGGCGCAGCTCCAGGTTGTCGCGCACGTGCACCGGCGGGGGCAGGAAGCCCACGTCCTGCGCGAACTTCTTGCGCACACCCTTGATGCGCGCCAGCAGGTCGCCCGAGCGGTTCTTGTCCACCATGGGAATCAAGCGGTAGCCCAGCTCCAGGCCCAGCAGGTCCACTGGCATAAGGTCGTTCCAGCTGGCCTCGGTGTCGGCGGGCGCAGCGGCAGCAGCAGCGGCTTTCTCAGGTTCGGGCTTGGGTTTGCGGGCCTCGTAGGTGAGCCAGGCGGCAATTGCCCCGATGGCCAGCGCGAAGCCGAGGAAAACGACGTGGGGCATGCCGGGCACCACCCCCAGCAGGGCGATGACGGCTGCGGTCACGCCCAAAATGCGCGGCGACGCGAACATCTGGTTGCTGATCTGCACGCCCAGGTCTTCGTCCTTGCCCACACGCGACACCACCATGGCGGCTGCCACCGAAATCAGCAGGCCGGGCACCTGGGCCACCAGCGCATCGCCCACGGCCAGCGTGATGTAGGCGTTGGCAGCTTGGCCAGCGCTCAGGCCGTGCTGCAACATGCCCACCGCGAAGCCGCCAATGATGTTGATGAACAGAATCAGAATACCGGCCACGGCGTCGCCACGCACAAACTTGCTGGCACCGTCCATGGAACCAAAGAAGTCGGCCTCCTCACCCACTTCGGCACGGCGCTTCTTGGCCTCTTTTTCGTTGATCAGACCGGCGTTGAGGTCGGCATCGATCGCCATCTGTTTGCCGGGCATGGCGTCCAGGGTGAAACGTGCGCCCACTTCGGCAATACGCTCGGAACCTTTGGTGATCACCACGAAGTTGATGACCACCAGGATGCTGAACACGATCAGACCCACGGCGAAGTTGCCGCCGATCAGCACGTTGCCAAAGGCCTCGATCACGTGGCCGGCGGCGTCGGTGCCTGTGTGGCCCTCCATCAGCACCACGCGGGTGGACGCCACGTTGAGTGACAAGCGCAGCAGCGTGGTGAGCAGCAGCACGGTGGGGAACACCGCAAAGTCCAGCGCCCGCTTCATGTAGGCCGCCACCATCATCACCGACAGCGCCAGCGCGATGTTCAGCGTGAAGAACGCGTCCAGCATCCAGGCCGGTAGCGGCAGCACCATCATGGACAACACCACCATCACCAGCACGGGCGCGCCCATGGCGCCACGCAGCCCGTGATCGGGGCCCAGCCAGGTGTTCATGCGTTGCATCAAGGCGTTCATGCCGCAGCCTCCTCGGTGTGGCGGACGTGGTGGGGATCGAGTTCAGGTGGCACGTTGGGCTGCGGCACGGTGGGCATGGGCCCCTGGCCGCGCAGCGCGGCGCGCAACTGGTACACGTAGGCCAGCACCTGCGCCACGGCGGTGAACAGGGCCGACGGGATTTCGTGGTCGATCTCGGTGTGGGCGTACAGCGCGCGCGCCAGCATGGGCGACTCCAGCACCGGCACCTGCGACTCGCGCGCCACATCGCGAATGCGCAGGGCGATCAGGTCGGCACCCTTGGCGATCACACGGGGCGCGGCCATGGTGGCATCGTCGTATTTCAAGGCCACGGCGTAGTGGGTGGGGTTCATCACCACCAGGTCGGCGGCGGGCACGCGGCCAACGCTGTTGCGCTGGGCCATTTCGCGCTGGATCTGGCGGCGTTTGCCTTTGACGTGGGGGTCGCCGTCGTTCTCTTTGTGCTCCCGTTTGACTTCCTGCATGGACATGCGCAGACGGTGTTTGTGGAGGTAACGCTGCAAGGGCACATCGACGATGGCCACCAGCGCCACCACCGACAACAAGGTGGCGATGCCCACGGTCATCCACTGCCCGAGCTGGGCCATGGCGGACTCCAGGGGCCGCATCAGCAGGGTGCCGAACTCGAACACGTGTGCCTGGATGAACAAGCCGCCCAGGGTGAGCAGCACGGCGGTGTAGGCCACCAGCTTGACCACCTCAAAAAACTGCTGGCGCGAGAACAGGCGACCAAAGCCACTGATCAGTCCGATCTTGGACAACTCGGGCATCAGCGACTTGGTGCTGTAAGCGAACGAACCGCTGGCAAACGCCGCCAGCACGATGGCCGCAAGCAGCACCACGCCCAGCGGCAGGAAAAACATGAGGCCCTGTAGTGTGGCGTCGCTCAACACGCGCTGAAGGTGCTCGGGGTGGTCCAAGGCGGTGCGGGTGAAGCGGAACTGCGACTGCATGGCCATGCGCAACCGCTCGTAGCCCCAGGGTGCGAGCAGCGACAAGAGCAACATGCCCCCGCCCAACACCACCAGGTGGGTGAGATCGCGCGAGCGTGGGACCTGACCGTCCTCGCGCGCCTTTCGCAGGCGTTGCTCGGTGGCGGGTAAGTTGCGGTCCTGAGTTGACGAGTCCATGTGCGATCCAGCGGGGGCCTGGGTCGCATTGTCTGGCGCAGCGTCGCTTTCTAAAGGGGGATAAGGACCGGGAAAACGGCCCTAATTCCGTTCGCCTGGCCTGCCCTGGGCAGGCGGGCGAAGGTGCTGGCTCAGAAGCCCAGGCTGGCCAGCAAATCGTCCACTTGGGACTGGTCCGTCACCACGTCGGTTCGGCCCTCGGCATCGACCACCGGCCCAGACAACGCGGGCGACGATTTGGCTGCCGCGTGGCTTTGCAGCGCCTGGGCCTGCTCCGCCACTTCAGGTGGTGCGGTGGCCAACAACATCTGCAAGAGCTGGTCTTCGATGGTGGCGGCCAGCGAGACGACCTTCTTGATCACCTGACCCGTGAGGTCGTGGAAATCCTGCGCCATCATGATTTCGGTGAGGTGATGGTCGGACTTCTCGCTGCAGGCCTGGATGCTGTCGGCCATCTGCGCCAACTCCGGCATGGCCGCATTCAAACCCGGCACACGCCGGATGGCGGCGGCCAGCTCGCGACTTGTGTCACTGACCTTGCCCTGCTCTGCCTTGGCTTCGTCCACATGGTTGAGCACTTTTTCCGCCGCCTCGCCGGTGAGGCGGGCAATGTACTGCAACCGGCTCTGGGCATCGGGCAGTTCATCGGCCGTGCCCTTGAGCTTCTCGGCGTACCCGAGCTCGTTCAGCGCATCGTGCAACTGGCGCGTGATCGCACCGAGCCGATGATAGACCTCGGAGACCTTGCCTTCCTCGCCTGTTTGAGGGTTGTCCATGCGCAGCGTCCTGTTCGAACCGACCGTTAGGTCCAGCCCATTTTTTTGAAAATGTTGGCCAGCTTCTCTTCGAGCGTTGCCTTGGTGAAAGGCTTGACGATGTACCCTGCGGCGCCCCCCTGAGCGGCCATCACGATGTCTTCCTTGCGGGCCTCGGCGGTCACCATCAGCACCGGCAGGTGTTTGAGCTTTTCATCGCCCTTGATTTCGTTGAGCAGCTGAAAGCCGTTCATGTTGGGCATGTTGATGTCGCTGACGACAAAGTCGAACTTGCCGTTGCGCAGCTTTTGCAGCGCAGCAACCCCGTCTTCCGCTTCGTCGGCGTCCGCGTGACCGATTTCCTTCAACAGGTTGCGCACGATGCGGCGCATGGTTGAGAAATCGTCCACGATCAAAAATTTCAGTTCAGGCATAAAGTGCTCCGAAGGAACAGGGTGCCAAGTGTAAGGCTTGCAAAGTTGTTTACCTTTCAGCGCGCGGGCGCGGTGGCGGGAGCGGCCGGCAAGGGCGTCGGTTGAGACACCCGCGAGGCCAGGTCTGGCACAAAAGCGGGTCGGTTGGTGGTCACGCCGGGGGCGGGTGACGGCACCACGGGCAAAGCATTGGGCGCAGCGGCGGGGTTGTTGAAACTCTGGCGGATGCGCTCCTCGGCTTCGCGCGTCATCACGGTGATGCTGATGCGCCGGTTGATCGCGCCGGTGGGGTTGTCAGCCTCCAGCGGATCGCTGGCGGCCATGCCCTGCAGGCGCAGCAGCTTGTTGTCGGGCATGCCACCTGCCACCAGCTCACGCCGAGAGGCGTTGGCACGGTCGGCCGACAGTTCCCAGTTGCTATAGCCCCGGTCGCCGCTGCCGTAGGGTGTGGCGTCGGTGTGCCCCGACAGCGTCACCACGTTCTCGATGTCGCCCAAAGCGGCGCCAATCTCCCGCAGGATGTCGCGCATATAGGGTTTGACCAGCGCGCTGCCAACGTCGAACATCGGCCGGTTTTGTTCGTCCACGATCTGGATCTGCAAGCCGTCGGACACCTTGTCAATGCGGATCTGGCTCTGGAACTCCGCCAGCTTGGGGTTTTGCGTGATCAATGTCGTCATTTTCTGCTTGAGCGCTTCAATGCGGACGTTGTCTTTGCGAATCTCATCCATGCGGGCCAGTTGTGCCCCCATGGTGGTTTGGGCCCGTTCGGCATCACCGCCATCCACCTGGCCCGAGTTTTTGCTCAGGTCGCGCCCGCCGCCGGGCAGGATGCTGTCGCTGTTGCCGGTGCCGTCGCCGCCCATGAGCGTGACTTTGAGCGGCGACTGAAAATACTCGGCAATGCCATTCAAATCGCCCTTGGCGGTGGAACCCAGCAGCCACATCAGCAGGAAGAAAGCCATCATGGCCGTCACGAAGTCGGCGTAGGCGATCTTCCACGCGCCACCGTGGGCTGAATGGCCCGCCTTCTTGACGCGCTTGACGATGATGGGTTGAAGCTGTTTGCCCTGCCCGGCCATGTACTTGGTTTCCTGCTAATGGGCGATGCGCCGGCTCACCCTCCGCCAGCCGACACGCGCCATGCTTACTTCTTCTTGACGTGCGATTCCAACTCGTTGAAGGTGGGCCGCTCGGTGCTGAACAAAACTTTACGCCCAAACTCGATGGCTGTCATGGGCGCATAACCTTGCATGCTGGCCAGCAGCGTTGTTTTTATGCACTGCAACTCTTTGGCGTTTTCCTCGCCCTTGGCCTCCAGCAAGCCGGCAAAAGGCTCGGCCACCGCATACGCCAAAAAAATGCCCAGGAACGTGCCCACAAGCGCAGAGCCGATCATGCCCCCCAGCACCGCAGGCGGCTGCCCCACCGAGCCCATGGTGTTGATCACACCCAGCACAGCCGCCACGATGCCAAAAGCCGGCAAGGCGCCAGCCAGGCGGTTGAGCGCCGCGATCGGCGCGTGGTGCTCCTGGTGGTGGGTTTCGATCTCGTTGTCCATCAAGGCTTCGATCTCGTGCGCGTTCAAGTTGCCCGAGACCATCATGCGCAGGTAGTCGGTGATGAACTCCACCACATGGTGGTCGTGCCCAACGTTGGGGTACTTCTGAAACAGCGGCGAGTTGTGCGGCTCTTCCACATCCTTCTCGATCGCCATCAGGCCCTCTTTGCGCGCCTTCTGCAGGATGTCGTACATCATCGCCAGCAACTCCAGGTAGCGCTCCTTGGTGTACTTGGAGCCCTTGAAGGCAGTTGGCATCATTTTCAAGGTGGCCTTGAGCACCTTGGGCGGGTTGTTCACCACAAAGGCGCCCAGCGCACCACCCAGGATGGTGACCGTCTCGAAAGGCAAGGCCTTGAGGATCACCCCAATGTTGCCGCCGTGCAGGATGTACACCCCGAAGATACACCCGATGGCAACAACGTAACCAATGATGACGAACATGCGGCAAGGCCCCCGTGCAGGATTTTTTGCATTTTATCGACCGTACCGCCGCTGACCTGAAGCACAAAGCCGTATGAACGGGGTGTTTGGTGGCTTTTTTTCGCATTTTCCCTTGCGTGACTTGATCACACTCCACAAAAGCACCGTCCCAGTGCACGAGGCAGCTTGACGGGCTTGAATGTGAAAAACCCTCAAGTCCAAGCCGGCTCCGCCGATACGGCAATGACGAGGGACTGTAAGAAGGCGGCGCCGCCGCTCCTCTCACCGGGTTGATCCACCGCCGCACGCGGCGCGAAGTCAGCCATATGTATCGCAGCGGTTGCCCCGTAGGGGCAAACCCAAGAAAGGACTGATGCCATGGCCACCATCACCAGCTTTGCCGGTTTGACCGTCGACCAAATCACCGCGCGGCCAACCGCAGATTTCCGCGGGATGACAACGGCGGCCATCGCCACCTTGTCGTCGGCCCAGGTGAAGGCGCTCACCCCAGAGCAAATTGCTGCCATCGGTCTGAACGCGGGCGACGACAACTACGATTCCTCGGTCATCCTGGCCTTGAGCACGGCCCAGCTAAAGGCGTTTACCCCCTATCAGTTCCAGTACGGATTCACCACCTCCCAAGTGGCCGAGCTGAGCACGACCCAGCTCAAATCACTCAGTACCGCGCAACTGGCGGTCATGACTTATGAGCAGCTGGACGCCATCGACGATGATTTGGCCGCCGGAGGCAACGACTACGAAGCCTTGACCACTGCCCAGCTGGGGGTGTTGACAGCCGATCAAATCCGCGCCATCGAAAACGACGCGGGCGACCAACTGAACCTGGCTCAGATCAGCAAGCTCAAAGCCACCCAGCTTGATGCGATCGACACGTTTTCGACCGATCAGATCCAGATGCTGGCCTCGACACAGATCAAGCTGTTGTCGGCCGATCAACTTCGCAGCCTCACCCCGGCACAACTCGAAGCGTTCACCGACACCCAAGTCAGGGCACTGGCTGGCACCCAACTGGACGTGATCGGTTCCCTGACCAGTTCGCAGTTTGGCGCCTTGCTCGGCACCCAGATCTCCAAGCTCAACTCCGATCAGATTCAGAGCCTGACGTCGGAGCAGCTGGGGGCGATGACCGGCACCCAGGTCAAGGCCTTGACCACCGCGCAGATCAAAATGTTCACCGACACCCAGGTGAGCCAACTGACCGCCAACCAAGCCCGTGCTTTGAGCACCGCACAACTGGCCGCCTTCAACAACGACCAGATCATCGCGCTGAGCACCGAAAACATCCGCGCGCTGAGCGTCACCCAGATTCAGGCGCTGACGGTGGACAAGACCGTGCCCGGTGCCACCACCAACGATCCACCGGTGTTGGTGCCCGGACAAATCTCCGCCCTCACAGACGACCAGCTGGCTGCCATGACGGGCGGTCAACTGGCCGCACTCAAGGTCACACAAATCGACAACCTGAGCACGCAGCAAATCGCCGCGCTCGGCGCGTCGAGCATTGCCTCCTTCACGGCGACACAAATCGCCTCGCTGGACACGCCGCAGCTTCAAGCCTTGTCCGACAGCCAATTGTTCGCGCTGACCTCCACCCAGGTTCGTGCGCTGAGCACCGCTCAAATCACGCAACTCAGCGGTGAACAACTGGCATCGCTGTCCACCGGCGCCGTCGCCGCGCTGACGACCGCGCAGCTCAAAGAACTCAGCTCGGATCAGATCCAGGCGCTGACCACCGCACAGATCAACAAACTGAACGCCACACAGATCCGTGCGCTGGCGGCCGATACCAACCAGATCGGTGCACTGACCAGCGAGCAGATCTCGGCCTTGTCAGACGCGGCGGTGGCCGCACTGACCACGGCCCAAATCACCGCTCTCTCTACCGGACAGGTGCAGGCCTTCACGGCGGGTCAAGTCAGCAAGCTGAGCTCTTCGGCCATTCGTTCACTGGCCGACCCGCAGCTCGATGCCATGGCCTACGAGGTGGTGCAGCAAATGGCCCCCACCTTGCTGGCCAACCAGATCGCCATGCTGGAGCCTGACCAGCTGGCGTCTTTCAGCACCACACAAATCGCCGCCCTGACCACCGCTCAAGTGGCAGCGTTGTCCAACACCCAACTCGACGCATTGAGCGCCGAACAAGTCGGCGCCTTCACCACGGCACAGGCCCGCGCACTGTCCAGCGGCCTCGCCGGTCAACTTCAATCGCTCAGTGAAGACCAACTCGCCAGCCTGGGCACCGCCGCCATCGCCGCCCTCAAAACCGATCAGATCCAGTCCTTGGGTACAGCACAACTGGCTGCACTGACCACCGAGCAGGTCAGCAAGTTGACCTCCACCCAGGTGCGCGCGCTCAGTGACACCCAACTGGGCGCCTTCACCGAAGACCAAGTGGCCGCGCTCTCTACTGCCGCCATCCGCGCGCTCAAGACCGACCAGATTTCTGGTTTGACCACCGATCAGATACGGGCGCTGACGGTCACCCAGGCCGGAGAACTCCAGGCCGCTGTGCTCGGCGTGCTCGGCGGCAACCAGGTAAAAGCACTGGAAACCGACGATCTGGCCGCCGTGTTGACCAGCCTGCAGGCCGGTCAAATCAGCGCGCTCAGTGAGGAACAGGTGATATCGCTCACTGCAACGCAAGTGGGCAACTTGACCTCATCGCAGTTCGGCGCACTCAGCACTGGGCAACTGGCGGCGCTCACCGGTACGCAGGCGAGTTCCATCACAAGCACCCAATTGCGTGCCCTCGGCGCAGCCCAACTCCAAAGCCTGTCGGCAAGTGTGATTTCCAACCTCACCACCACGGCCGTGGCTGGTTTGCGGACCGACCAGATCAACCAACTCACCACCGAGCAAATCCGCGCCATGACCGACGGTGCGGGTGGACAGATAGACAGCCTGACCTCAGCGCAAGTTCGGGCTCTGACAGCCCCACAGGTCGAAGCTCTCGAAAACGCCAACGTGGCCATGGTCAAGGAGGACCTGACCGCTGCTCAGGTGGGGCAACTCACCACGTCCCAACTCACATCGCTCGGCACAGACATCGAGGATCTCTCCACCGCTCAGATCCGCGGCCTGACCTCTGGTCAGGTGGCCGCCCTCACCTACGGCCAGGTGGCTGCCATGAGCACCAGCCAGTTCCGTGCACTGGCCACAGACCAGATCGACGACCTGACCGGTCTGCAAATCGCGAGCCTGGAAACGGAAGACCTGCAAGCCCTGCTGACCAGCCAGGTTGCCGCACTGAGCACCGACCAACTGCAGTTCCTGAGCAGCGCCCAGGTGCAGGCCCTGAGTTCGGCCCAGGTGCGGGCCCTGGACAACAACCAACTGGGCGCGGTATTGGGCAGCCTGTCCAATTTGCAGATCAGTCAACTGAGCACCGCTCAGATCAACACGCTCAGTACCGACCAATTGGTCAGTCTGACGACGGCGCAGGCTGGCGCACTGACACAATCGCAGTTGCGCGTGCTGGATACCGCCGACCTGGCCATCGTCAACGAGTTGCGTGCCAGCGTCATTGCCAACCTCTCGGTCGAGCAGATCGCTGGCCTGACCAACACAGAGCTTGGCAAGCTTACCGTCGCCCAGGTGCAAGCCCTCAGCTCTGACCAAGTGCAGGCGCTGACCAACGCGCAAGTGGGAGCCATTCTGCCCAAACTGACCGACATGCAAGACCTGTCACTGGACCAAGTGGCAGGCCTGACCGTGACCGCCCTCAACACCAACCAAATTGCCGCGCTGGAAAATGTTCAACTGCGTGCGCTGACCACCGGACAACTGGTGGCGGGCAACTTTGGTGGCGACAACCTGTTGGTCACCTTGGGAACCCGGGTGGACCAGTTGTCGGCAGCACAACTCACCGGACTCGCGCTGGACATTGCCGACCTGGAAGACACCCAAGTGGCAGCCCTGGGCAGCGACCAGCTGCGCGCACTCACCGGCGCACAGTTCAACGCTTTCACCACCACCCAGTTCCAGGCGATCAGCGATGGCAACATCGCGCTGCTGGACAACAGCCAGATTGCCGGCATTGCGCCGACCCAATTTGCGGACAGCCAGTTTGGCGCCCTCACCGCCACACAGCTGCGCTCGATCACCACCGCCAACTTCGCCCTGGTGGATGGCGATCAGCTCCTGGCGCTGGGCGACAGCAAGATCACCGAACTGAGCATCGAGCAGATTTCGGCCATCAACACCACGGCCATCGACAGCCTGAGCGTGGCGCAACTGCAAGCGCTCACGCTGGACCAAATCGAAGGCCTGAGCGATACCCAGGTGGGTGCGATCAGCAACCGTGCCTCGTTTACCACCGCCCAGAAAGAGGTGCTGGCCATTACCCTTGGCGCTGCCTACGGCCCTCTGTTCCCCTGATCTTCATCCAACCAAGGTGCGCCGGCGGTCTGAAAACCGCCGGCTTTTTTTTGCTTAAAACTGAGGGGCGCTCCCTATACTGCCCTGCATGTCCAAGACAGCACCACCCCAGAGTTCATCCGCCAAGAAGCAGCGCCCCTCGGCTGGCCGGGGGCCCGCTCTGGTGACCACACCCGCTGCGCCCACACTGGCCACCCTTGACTTTGCCCAGGCCACCCAATTGGCCTGGCAGCGCCTGTTGCCTGTGGGGCAGTTGCTGGAGGTGGGCAACCGCTTTGCCAGTCAGCAACAGGCCCCGTTTGCGGCCGTGCTTTACCAAACCTGGCTGGCCCGCAACCAGACCCCTCATAACCATCTGGTGTACTTCAACCTCGGAGTACTGCTGTTTGGCGAGGGCGATCTGAAAGGTGCTCAAGAAGCATACGGCCGCGCCATACAGATCGCGCCCGATTTTTTGCAGCCGCGCTTCAACCTCGGCCTGGTCAACGAGAAGCTGGGCCAGTCGGACGCCGCGACCGCGCAATGGCTGTGGCTGGAGAGCCACTGCGACGCCAACAACCCTGAGCAGCGCCCTCTGCTGCTGCTGGCCCTGAACAACCTCGGCCGCCATTGCGAAGACCGCAACCGCTACGCCGAGGCTTTGGCCTACCTCACGCGCAGCCTGCGCATTGAGCCAAAGCAACCCGATGTGGTGCATCACTGGGTGTTTCTGCGCGCCAAGCAGTGCCTTTGGCCGGTGTACGAGCCCGTGGCCGGACTGGATGAAGCCTACCTGCGCGAACACACCTCGGCCTTGGCCATGATCACCCTGTCGGAAGACCCACACGCACAGCTGGAGGCTGCGCGCCGGTTTGTGCAAAAAAAGGTGGCCCTGCCGGCGCGCACCTTGACGCCAACCAAGCCCTATGGCCACCAGAAATTGCGCATCGGCTACTGTTCGGGCGACCTGTGTTTGCACCCGGTGGCCATGCTCACGGTAGAACTGTTTGAACTGCACAACCGCGAACACTTCGAAATCTACGGCTTTGACTGGAGCAGAGAAGACAACTCTGCGCTGCGCCTGCGGGTGATCAAAGGCATGGACCACTTCGAACGTATCCACCACCTGAGCGACGAGGCTGCGGCCCAACTGATCCGCGACAAGGAAATCGACATCCTGATCGACCTCCAAGGGCAGACACTCGGCGCTCGCCCGAACATGCTTGCCTACCGCCCCGCGCCTGTCCAGATCACCTACCTCGGTCTGCCCGCCACCACTGGCCTGCCGTTCATCGACCACGTCATCGCCGACCGCTTCCTGATCCCCGAAGAGTTGGCGGCCAACTACAGCGAAAAACCGCTGTACATGCCCGACATCTACCAGGTCTGCGACCGGCAGCGCGAAGTGGGGCCGACCCCTTCGCGCGCCAGCTGTGGCCTGCCTGAGAATGCGTTCGTTTTCTGCAGCTTCAACAACAACTACAAATACAACGCCGAGATGTTCAACACCTGGATGAACATTCTCAAAGGCTCACCTGGCAGTGTGTTGTGGTTGCTGGCAGACAACGTATGGGCGCAGGACAACCTGCGGCGTGAAGCGCTGGCGCGCGGCGTGACGGAAGACCGACTGATCTTCGCGCCACGCTGCGCTCCGCATGACTACCTGGCGCGCTACCGCCTGGCCGATTTGTTTCTGGACAGCTACCCCTTCAATGGTGGCACCACGGTCAACGACGCCCTGTGGATGGAAACCCCGGTGCTGACACGGGCTGGGCAGACCTTTGCTTCGCGCATGGCCGGCGCCCTGCTCACGGCAGCTGATTTGCCCGAACTGATCACCACCGACCTGACGAGCTACGAAGCCAAGGCGCTGGCGTTGGCGCGCGAACCGTCGCAATGCCATCGGCTGCGTGCCCACCTGGCC
>FWPV01011826.1_pt1 | contig 13727 bp, 12 predicted proteins | sample 2228371 | NCBI WGS metagenome assembly FWPV01 (sample SAMEA103939776, study PRJEB20133) | metagenome | reverse complement strand
CAGGCTGTAGGGCCGCCGGGGTAAGCGGGGCGCAGGCTGCGGGTAGAAAGAGTGCAAGAAGCAGCGCCGGGCGCAGGCAACGCCAAAGGTTAGTCAAGGGCATGGGAAATTTGTAATCCGATCTTGTTCTATATTGACGTGGGCGATTAGGGGCATTATACTCTTGCGCGCCGGGGTGTAGCGCAGCTGGCCAGCGCACCGCGTTTGGGACGCGGGGGTCGGCGGTTCGAATCCGCCCACCCCGACTATCGCCGACGATCCGTTCATCTGCTCATCTGCCGATACGGTCGGCGGTTTCCCCATTGAGGGGACAGGCGAATCCGCCCACCCCGACTTTTTTTGCGTTTTTTTCACCTCAACCTTTCACCTCAACCCCTCTATCACTGCGCGGCATACGCGCCGGTGGGAGAGGGGCTTTTTTTGCGACAGTTCTGCACCTGCAGACGCGGTGGGCGTCTTGTTCGCCAGAACATGGTAAGATTCAGGCAGTTCCGTTTTGAGGAGGATTATGCGCATGCCCCGCTTTTTGGCTCATTTGCTGCTTATTGCTGGTCTCTTTGTTGCGCCAGGTATCGCCAGAGCACAGTCAGATGCTGTTGCGCTTGATTCGGTCAATGTGCAAATCTGGCCAGAGTATGACCGGCCAGCGGCGCTGGTAATTTATGATTTTACTGTTTCGGACAGCACATCCCTGCCAGCCACAGTCACCATACGCATTCCTGCCGATGCCGACCTGCTGGCCGTAGCCGTTCTACAAAATGGCAATCTGCTCAACAAAGAGTACAACCCACCCACATCAGATGGGCAATGGCTGTTGATTTCAATGCAAATTCCAGACCGGTCAACCTACCGCATAGAATACTATGCCAATATCACTAAAAATGGCACAACCCGCCGCTTTACCTATGTGTGGCCAGGCGACTATGCGGTGCGGGCTTTTGGCCTGCAAATTCAACAACCCACAGGTGCTTCTGCTATCCAAACCGAGCCGCTTGTTACCACGCCCTTGCCGCGCAATGACGGATTTACTTACTACAGCAGCGCACTGACCGATCTGCCCGCCGGGCAGGGCTTTAGCGTGAATATTCGCTACGACAAAAGTACCGATACGCTCAGCGCGCAATCGCTTGCGGTGCAGCCCAGCGGCGGCGCACTTGTGCCAGAGCAGTCGGTTAACTGGCTTAACGTATTGCCGGTAATTTTAGGCGGGGCAGGCATTTTGCTTATTGTAGGCGGCGGGTTATGGTACTGGCAAAGCGGGCGCAGCCAGCAATCGGCAGTTGTGCGCCGCCGCAAACGCCATGCCGCCGAAAAGCAAGCCGATGACCCCGAAACTGGCCCGCACGCTGCGGTCTATTGTCACCAATGCGGCAAACGCGCCCAAACTGGCGACCGGTTTTGCCGGGCGTGCGGCACAAAATTGCGCCTGCAAGAGTAAGCGCTGGTGCACAGCCATTTTGTGCTGTGCGGAGATGGATGTGCGCGTTTTAGCATGGAAAAATTTGGAATGGTTGTACATTATTGGCCGTCAGCAGCCTTGCGAATAGTTTTTGCGCCCAAAACGCCAGCGGTGTAATTTTGAAATAAAAGACGGCCACCTGATTGCGGTGGGCGTCTTTTATTGTATTACGATGAGGTTTTAGCGGTTTTTGTATTGCACTTCAACCGACTTACGCGTGAAAAGGTAAATGGTCAGCATGACCACCATCCCAACGACCATGCCTGCCAGTTCCGGGAGGCGCTCGGCAGTTTCAGCCACCCAGCCACGACCGCCAGCCGTTGTGGCCCGTTCTAACTCGACAAGCGATTGCACAATTTTGCTGAAGTTCAGGTCAATGTAAGCGACACCCACCAACGCAATCACTGTTGCAGGCACAGCCAGCGCAAAAAACCAGAATATAGCAATCAGCGGCGCCTTGCGCATGACAACCTCCTTTCTTTGTCTGCGGGTTATCCAGACCCATTGCGTTCAATCCTATCTTCAGCATACAGAAAAGCAGCCCGCCCAACAATGGGCGGACTACAGCATTTAGCAGGTAGGTTTTTTACCCCATTTCATCAGGGCTTAATCAAGCCTTTACGAATAGCATATTTAACCAGTTCGCTGCGACTGTGCAGCCCTAACTTTGACATGAGATTTTCACGATGACGCGCCACCGTATGCGGGCTGATAACCAACGCCTCGGCAATTTCATCGGTCGTCAAGCCATCCGCAAGCAAGGATAACACTTCCTGCTCACGGGCGGTCAAACCATCCATAGCGCTGCGGGTATCTTCCTCGGCCCGCGAGAGGAAATCGCGCACCAAAAGTTTTGCCAGCGAAGGGTAGATGTACACATCTCCGCTATGCACCGCCCGAATGGCCGAGATCAAGTCGGCAGGGGCCGCCCGCTTGGGAACATATGCAGAAGCCCCCGCCTGAAGCATCTCGAATCTGTATTGCTGATCTTCGTGGATAGTCAAAGCCACCACACCCACATTGGGGCGCGCCTGTTTGATGCGCTGCGTTGCTTCGATGCCAGAAACATCTGGCAGGGAAATATCCATAATCACCAGGTCGGGCTGGAGCACCTCTACCATGTGCATGGCTTCTGCGCCGCTACTGGCTTCGCCCACAATGCACATATCGGGCTCATTTTCCAAGAGCATGCGCAGTCCGCCACGCACCACTGCGTGATCATCAACTAACAGCAGGCGTATCGGTTGCATCTTTTAGTTCCTTTCCTGTTGGCAAGCAAACCTCAATAAGCGTCCCTGCGCCTCTTTGTGAAATAATCCGACACACGCCGCCCAGCAGTCGGGCGCGCTCAATCATGCCAAGCAATCCCCAGCATGGGGCATTACGGGCTTGCAGGGTCGTCTCGACATCAAAACCACACCCGCTATCTTCAATCCGAATGCAGATTTCCTGCGGATTAAAGCGCAATTCAACCCTGGCGCGGCTGGTTTTTGCATGGCGAATGACGTTGGTCAGCCCTTCTTGCACAATGCGATACAAGACAATACGCACATCGTCTGGTAATGGGGTTTCTTCACCTTGCACAATCAGTTCAACCGTCAAGCCATAGCGCTCTTGAACCTGCTGGGCATACCAGCGCAGGGTGGCCATCAACCCAAAATCATCTAACTGGGGTGGATGCAAACCGGAAATAAGATTTTGCAAGTCGCTAAAACTTACATCTACCATTTTGAGCAACGCATGGGACTGTTCTCGTACTTTAGTGGGGTTGGCAGATAGTCCATTGGCAATAGCGCGCAATCCCAGCCCCAGGGCAGTGAGCATTTGCCCCAGTTCGTCGTGCAGTTCGCGGGCAATGCGCTGACGTTCAGCTTCTTGCGCCTGCACCGTGCGCCGGAGCATTTCGGCATGGAGCTGCTCGCGTTGCTTGTGCTCATGCATTTGCGAATCACGCAGCCGCTCAATCTGGCGTTGGGTTTCTTCTTCAAAAGCACGCAACGAAGCAATGACCGACACGGCCGAAACAACAGCCAAAATCGAGCGAAAGATCTGAATGGGAATACCCGTCCACGCCTGAAAGGTCACTTCATTGATAATCTGCGATGGGAAAATGCTGCTTGGCGCAGCAAACAATTGCCCTATGCCGCCATACAAGCCAAAAGCAATGGCCGCAATGATTACAGCACGCCCAAAATTTTTCATGTCAGCCTGATAAAACCTGCGTTGCTGCAACACCAACCCCCAAGCAGCCAGCGCCGAGCCTGGAATAGCCAGCACATAGCGTGTGTAAACATCTGCCGCAACAGAGGCATCGGCGCAGGGTGGAGATGTAAATATCCATACCAACCCCGCCAGCCAGATACCTGCAATAACTATCACCAACCGCCACTGAGATTTTGTATCGCCTGGGTGAAAAATAAGCCGTGCGCCAAAAAGGATAAGGAAGAAAAAAGAAATGGAGAGAATGACAATTTTTATCAGCGCAATCGTATCGCAGGAAAAGGGAATGTTGCTATCAATAATCAAAAACATTTCAAACCATTCGTGCAGCCCATGCGCCAGACCAAAGCCAGCCAGCGGACCCAGCGCGCGGGCATATTCCAGCCGGGATGAGCGATTAACTTCAAGCAAGATCGCCAGCCCCATGCTGAAAAACGACAAACCATAAATAAAATGAACGTGTATCAGATTCATGCCGCGCTAATTGTGAAATAAATAACTTACGTCACTTTCAGTATACGCTTAAATCAAGCCGCTGGCGCGCCACAAAAAAAGACGTGAAGGTTGTTTTCAACCCTCACGTCTCCTCTTTTACACACACCACAGATTAGTGATGCGCCTGCTCTGGCTTGAACAACGGCAAGAACCTGACCGCCAGCGTAAGCACCGTAAGCGCATAACCGACAACCAAAACCGCTACACCCCATTCATACACTGAAGGCCAATAGACGCCCGGCGGCAACTGATAGAGCGTACCCGGCGAATAGGAAAGCGGCACAAACAACCCGCCCACCGTAACATTCCAGCGGTTGATGATGATACCCACCATGGCCGAAATTGCCCCCAAAACAGCAAACAACGGCCGCTTGTGGAAATATGGCGCCAGGAAGAAAACAGCCGGAACAAGAATGCCCAAAATCACCTCGCCAACCCAAAAGCTGAAGTTGAACGGTGTTTGTTGATTGAGCAGCGCAAATGCGGAACTGACGCCCGGCGTGCTGCCGTAATAGGTGACAGCGGCCATATCCCAAAACTTGATGTAACCATACGCCAGCAGACCAACCCCGCTAAAACGTGCAATAATGCGCAGCACATCGTGCGGTACAGTGCGTTTGCCTGTAATCCATTCCAGCACATAGGCCATGCCCATTGTCACGGCTGGGCCAGCAGCAATTGCCGAAAGCACAAACATAATAGGCATAGACGGCTTGAACCAGATAGGCCGCGACTTGATAACGCCGTAAGCCGCACCCAGTGAAGATTGATGCAACAACGAAATGAATAAACCGAGCGCTGCCAGGTAAGGGGTGGCCTCGTGCAATTTATGGCCGATTTTGCGCAACGCAGGCCAGCGGTCGAACCAGGGCGTTTCAACCACCACAGGCGCAAACTCGGCAATTAGAATGAGCAGATAAATGGTGATGCACATGGTCACTTCCCACAGCACCGAGTGGATATTCCAAAACACCCACGGATGCCAGAAGCGATCCGGGCGGCCAATATCCATCAGCAGCGTAAGCATCGCAGAAGTGTACCCGGCAAAACCAATCACCACCGCCAGGCGAATGATTGGCTGCAAGCGCTTAATGCCAAAGACATACACAATGGCCGAAAGCGTAAACGCGCCTGCCCCCAGCGCAATGGCAGAAAGGTCAATCGTAATCCACAACCCCCAGGGCACCGAGTCGCTCATGTTGGTAATGTACAAGCCGTTAAGCAACACCTGAATGGCGGCAAACAACCCCACCAGCAACAAGATACTCAGAAAACCCATCCAGATGAGGAAACCGCGGCCAAACATATCGAGCGGCTTGCGTAGCATTTGAGGCACGTTCATGGTTACAAGCCCTCCTTGGGCGGAATGTAGTACACACTGGTTTCAGTTCCCAGCTCGCTGCGCAAACGCAGGGTGGGGTTAGACTGAATGAGCCGCGAAACGTTGCTATTGGGGTCTTTCAGGTCGCCAAAAATGCGCGCATTGACCGGGCAAATGTTGACGCACGCGGGCGTGGCTTCGCGGTGCACACCGGGCGTCAGGCCTTTCTCTAACCCGGCATCAATGCGGTGAATGCAGAACGTGCACTTTTCCACTACCCCGCGTGGGCGGCGCGGAACTTCCGGCGTACCCCAGGCGGGCACATAGGGGTTATCGCCTTCTTCGCGCGTCTCCCAGTTGAATTTACGTGCATCGTAAGGACAGGCTACCTGACAATAACGGCACCCAATGCAGCGGTCATAATCCATTACCACCAGTCCATCCTCGCGGTGATACGTCGCTTTGACCGGGCAAACTTCTACACAGGGCGCGTTTTGGCAGTGCAGACACGGGCGGCTAAGGTAAAACGTGCTGCCGCCAGAAGTGCGCTCTTGCACAACGATGTTCCAGGCTTTATCAGGTTTAACGTCATTAACAGCCGAGCAGGCCCGCATGCAATATTCGCAGCCAATGCAGGTATCCAGGTTGATGACCATGCCCCAGTGATGCTCGCCAGTTACAGCGCCGTGCCCGCCGGTTTCGCCGCCTTCCAGTTGCTGTTGTTTGAGCCCGGCAAAAGGCGAAAGCGGGCCAGTCGTTAGCAAGGGCGCAGCAATGATGGATCCCGCAGCCGCAATGCCTATCTTAATCACATCGCTGCGCGTTAATTCCACAACCACTTTTTTCTTTTTGGCGGCCATATTACTTGCCCTCCGCTTCTTTTTCGCCTTCTTCTCCTTCAGATTCTTCCTCAACTTCAATATAGCGGATGCGCTTACTCACCACCCAGGCCGCGGCGCCGCCCGTAATAACGCCTACAATAGCGCCTTGAATGAGACCAGTGTAAAGCCGCACGGTGCTTTGGGCCTCTAGCGCCTGAATCTGGCGCTCACTGTCCTGAACCTGCTTGCGTAACTCTTCCAGTGTGGCTGCAGCAGCGCCCGTTTCACCGCCGCTCAGGCGGGCAATCGTATCGCGGGTGTGGACGTTGTCTCTATGGCAGTTGATGCAGGCCTCAGAACCCACGGTAAAAGTATGGCCTGTGGCAAACAGCCCGCCAGCCATCGAAATAGCCTGCACTGCCGACATGTGACAATCACTGCATTGCAAACCGGCGTTGGCATGGGTGCCATGCGTAAATGATGTGCCCGTATCCTTATGGCAATTAGCACATAAGGCATTAACCGATTCAGCGCGCGGCGCCTGGTCGTGGGGGTTATGGCAGGTCTGGCAATCAATACCAATTTGCCCATGCTTGCTGGCCCGCCATTCATCCGTCGTGGTTTTGTGGCAGGTAGCGCACAGCGTGGCGTCGGGCGTCACGGGCATGGGGTCGCGCGGGTGGGTTGTAATCAGCGGCCCATGGCAAGATTCGCACGTTACACCCTCTTCGCTAAACGTACCGGTGGTCGCATCGAAGCCCGTGGTGTGGCATGCCAAACACGAAGCCGCCGAACCCTGGCGCATCCAATCTTCCTGAAAAACTGGGGATGAATACGCATTGGCATGGCGCGTGCCCATCCACAGGGTATGAATCTCCTGGTGACATCCGGCGCACGAGACAGACCCCCGATACCCTGGCGTTTCTTGTACAGCCGCTTCGGGCGCGGGCGCAGCCTGAACCGTACTGGATGCACCAAGCGCAACAACAATCCCGAAGCTCAACGTAAACACAAGAAAGAAAGTTGCCCAAACCAGGCGAGCTGAATCCATTTTATACTTTAGCATAGATAGACTCCTCAGAAACCTAAGTCAAACGTTTGGTATATAAAACCGTCGAGCAATCAGGCTGACAGCCTTAAAGACAGATTAATTTTAGTTTCGAGAGAGAACTTACGATAGTGCCTAATATCACTTCGTGGATATGATAGTTGTACGCGCTCACCCCAAAAAAGCACCGTAATGGCGCTTTTGGAGTTAATTGGGTGAAGTTTGTCATATTTCGGCATGACACTTATCCTCACTTCATTCGAAACATCTCTTTTTCAGGTTCTCTTAATCAATCTATGTAAGAATTTCGTTAGCAATGTGAAGATTAGAACAAAACCGGAGGACACCCCCCTATGCAGGCATCTCGCGCAAAATTCTTCATTGGCGGCATCCTTATTTTGGCCGCCGTCGTTTACCTGATTGCCTCATCCACCACAGCCAGCGCAGAGTACTTTTTGACCATCGAGGAACTCAACGCCCGCGGCGCCGCCAACATTGACCGCAACGTGCGCGTTTCTGGCGCAGTGATTGGCGACACAATTCAATACGACCCGCAAACCCTCACCCTGACCTTTGTGGTAGCCGATGTCCCTGGCGACAACGCCACCATCGAAGCGCAGGGCGGGCTGGCAGCCGCGCTCAACCTGGCCGTCAACGACCCTACCCGCGAGCGGCTGACGGTGGTATACAAAGGCCCCAAACCCGACCTGCTGCGCCATGAAGCGCAAGCCATTATGACCGGTCACCTGGGCAGCGACGGCATCTTCTATGCCGACGAACTGCTGCTCAAATGCCCCACCAAATACGAAGAAGCCGTACCCAACCAGGTTGACGGGAACTGATTGACAGACTGCATTTCAAACGAACAGCCGCCCTACTCATTCTGGTTGAGTGGCGGCTGATGTATTCTCTGGCAGTTTATTTATGCAGGTTAGCATAAGCAGGAGACGCTATGACAAGCAACATCATTGCAGATTTTGGCTATGGCATTCTGGTACTAACGTTCTTATTGGCGCTTTACAGCATTTTTGCCGCCATTTATGGCGTAATAAAACAAACCCAAAAGTGGATTGAAAGTGCGCGGCGCGCCATGCTGCTCACCTTTCCGCTGCTCACCGGCGCAGCCCTGGCGCTGGTTTACCTGTTGGTCAACGACCACTACGAAGTCCAGTTTGTGTACGAAGTCACCAGCCGCAGCATGCCGCTCTACCTGAAAATTACTGCCTGGTGGGGCGGGCAATCGGGTTCGTTGTTGTTCTGGTCGTGGCTTATGTCGGCGTTTGCTTCGGCAGTAACGCTGCGCAAATGGGAGCGCGACCGCGAATTTTTGCCGTGGGTCATTGTCGTTTCATCGCTCACCATGGCCTTCTTTCTGGGACTCAACATCTTTTTTGAAAATCCGTTTGCCCAACTCTGGCAAACGGTGGCGGGCATTGCGCCTGCTACCTTCAGACCAGCCAATGCCATCCCTTTCAACCCCGGCGATGGGCGCGGGCTTAACCCCTTACTGCGTCACCCCGGCATGATTATTCACCCGCCGATGCTTTACCTGGGCTTCGTTGCTTACGTCATCCCCTTTGCGTTTGCCATTGCTGCACTCGTCACCGGGCGCACCGACGACCGCTGGATTCGCATCACCCGCCGCTGGTCGCTGGTGGCCTGGCTGTTCCTCTCGCTGGGGCTGGTGCTGGGCGGGCGCTGGGCCTATGACGTGCTGGGCTGGGGCGGCTATTGGGGCTGGGACCCGGTCGAAATTGCGGCCTTCATGCCCTGGCTCACCGGCACAGCCTTCCTGCACTCAGTCATGATTCAGGAAAAGCGCGGCATGCTCAAGCACTGGAACATGCTGCTGGTCATCCTGACCTACTCGCTGGTGTTGTTTGGCACGTTCCTTACCCGCTCTGGCGTGCTCTCTTCGGTGCACTCGTTTGCCCAAAGCGCCATTGGTCCGGCTTTCTTCGTGTTCATTGGCGCAACTTTCATTGCCGCTACGGCCTTGCTCATCTACCGCTGGAATGACCTGCAAAGCGAAGCGCAAATGACATCGGTGCTCTCGCGCGAAGCGCTCTTTTTGCTCAACAACCTGCTCTTCATGGGCATTCTGGTTGTGTGTTTCTGGGGCGTCATTTACCCGCTTATTTCTGAATTGTTCACCGGCCAAAAAGTGACCGTAGGCCCGCCATACTACGAACGCGCTACCGGACCACTGTTTGCCGCCCTGGTGCTGCTGATGGGCATCGCCCCGCTTTCGGCCTGGGGACACAGCACCATCAAAACACTGGGGCGCGCCGCCTGGAAACCTGCCCTGGCCGCCGTGCTCACCCTGGCTGCGGTGCTGGTCTGGTTCTATGTAGATATGCCCGAACAGTTCAGCAACCCCTACCTGCCTTACGCCATCGTCGGCATTTTGTTCGTCGCCATAACGGCTTACATCACCCTCTACGAGTTTTGGCGGGCAGCCCGTGCGCGGGCAAAAGCGACCAGCGAAGCGTTCCCCCTGGCACTATGGCGGCTGGCCGGGCGCAACCGCCGCCGCTATGGTGGTTACACCATTCACCTGGGCGTCATCCTCATGGCATTGGGCATCATCGGCATCGAAATGTTCCAGGTAGAAACCCAGCGCAGCATGGCCGTAGGCGACCAGATAGAAATCGCCGGTTACACCGTGCGCTACGATTCGCTGGCCCAATTCCCGCATGAAGACGGACGCTGGGTCACCCGCGCGGTGGTCAGCGTCTATCGCGGCGACCGCTTCCTGGGCACGCTGGCCCCACGCTACGACCTCTACCCCGATGGCCAGCCCATGACCATCCCCGGCGTGCGCTCCACCCTGGCCGATGACCTGTACGTCCTGCTCATCAACTGGGAGGGCGTTACCGCCCAGATTGCGCCGTTCAAAATCTACCACAACCCGCTGGTCAACTGGTTGTGGCTGGGGTCTGTTGTGTTCATTCTGGGCACACTCATCGCCGCCTGGCCCGACAAAGACCCGGAATATCAATCTGCCTACGAGCGCCGCAAAGCCGCCGCAACCAGCGCCGCAGACTAAGAGAGGAGAAAGCCAGACAATGAAACGCCTCTCACTCATCCTTTTACTTGCACTGCTGTTAACTGCCACACTCGCCAGTAACGCCCTGGCTCAAGAGCCGCGCCCCACACCTTCGGATGACGAAGTAAACGCCGTGGCCAAAGAACTTTTTTGCCCGGTGTGCGAAAACACCCCCCTTGATGTCTGCCCCACCGAAGCCTGCAAGCAGTGGCGCGCCCTCATCCGCCAGCAATTAGCCGAAGGCAAAACCAAAGAAGAAATTCACCAATACTTTGTCGTGCAATACGGGGCGCGCGTACTATCCGAACCGCCCCGCGAAGGACTGAACTGGCTGGTGTATATCGTGCCGCCGGTACTGTTCGTTGCGGGCGTTGTCATTCTCTTTAGCGTCTTCCGTTCGTGGAAAAAACCGCTCAGCGAAATCGCCCCCAACGCCCCTCCCAACCCTGAAACCAACCAGGATGAATACATCCAACGTTTAGAAGCCGAACTACGTAAACGCGAATAAATCGGAGACAATGGATATGACCGAAAGTACAACCAACACCGCCGCCGTAAAAAAAGGCGTGCCTACCTGGGTACAAATTGCCATTTGGGTTGGGCTGCTCGCCCTACTCCTGGTCATTGGGTTAGGATTGCGCCGCGCGCAACAACCTGTGGTTGCCATTGGCAGCCCAATTCAGGATTTCACGCTCACATTTTTCAAAGGCTATGAATACCAGGGCGCCGAATCGGTTAAACTAAGCGACCTGCGCGGAAAAGTGGTGCTCATCAACGTCTGGGCGTCTTGGTGCAAACCATGCGAAGCCGAAGCCCCCTACCTGCAACAAGCCTGGGAATATTACGAACCGGGCGGCAAGGTGGTCTTTTTGGGCGTGGATTACGTTGATACCGAACCCGACGCCCGCGCCTCGCTCGAAAAATTCAACATCACCTACCCCAACGGACCCGACCTGGGCACGCGCATCTCGCAAATCCTTAACCGCAACATGGGCGTCCCCGAAACGTACATCGTGGATGCCAACGGCGTGTTGCGCTACATCAAAATTGGGCCCTTTGCCTCCACCAGCGAAATCACCGCTGCCATCAACCCCCTGCTCCCCTGAGAGGAACACCCATGAACCCTGGCGCAATTTTCATGATTTTTGCAGTGGCCATCCTGGTTGCGATCTTCATCGCCCAGCCTTTTCTGGTGCGCTCGCGCCGCAGCGTGGTAAGCGTACAAGAACACGAAATTTCCAGCCTGATGGCCGAGCGCGACCGGCTGATTACCGCCCTGCAAGAACTCGACTTTGACCACACCCTGGGTAAAATTCCCAGCGAAGACTACCCCGCAATGCGCGCCATGCTGCTTCAAAAAGGCGCCGACATCCTGCGCAAACTGGATGCCCTCACCGCCCCCGGTGGACAGGCGCCCGACGCCGAAAGCCGCATCGAAGCCGCCATTGCCGCCCGCCGGGCCGACGCCGCCGTAACCAAAAGCGCCCCCGCCAGCGACGACGACCTGGAATCACTCATTGCCGCCCGCCGCAGCGCGCGCAAAGAGCGCACCAATGGCTTTTGCCCCAAATGCGGCAAACCTATCCTCAAGTCCGACCGATTCTGTCCGCACTGCGGCAAACCCACCCAATAAAGGCTGCATCCGCTTTATGAAGCATCGCGTCCTCATCCTCCTCACCGGGCTGGCCCTGCTGCTGACGGCCTGCAACTTCTCGCTGGCCGAAGACATCACCCCCCCGCCTGGCTACGTCTCACCCACCCCTGCCCCCACCCTTGAGCCAGCCTTCCCCCAACAAGCGCCCGAACCTGCTGCGGGGGCGGCTATCTTCATGGAAAAGTGCGCTCCCTGCCACGGCGCCACCGGTTTAGGCGATGGACAACAAGGCTCGCAGCTCAGCGTGCCTGTGCCAGGGCTGGGACTGCCAGAAATTGCCTCCGCAGCCCGCCCCGATGCCTGGTTCAGCATCGTCAAGCAGGGGCGCATCGAGCGCTTCATGCCGCCTTTTAGCGGCTCGCTTAACGACCAGCAAATCTGGAACGTGGTGGCTTACGCCTTTACCCTGAGCACCCGCCCCGAACAGATTGCCACAGGCAAAACACTGTTTGCCGCCAACTGCGCCCAATGCCACGGTGAAACCGGCGCCAATATTGCCAACGCCAACTTTACCAACCAGGCTTACATGGCCAGCCGCTCGCTGGCAGACTTTACCCGCGCCATCCGCAACGGCGCCCAGGGCATGCCCGCCTTTAGCGACCTGAGCGACGCCGAAGCGCTGGCCCTGTCCGCCTACCTGCGCACCCTCTCGTTTGCGCAGTCTCAGGCGGCTGCTACGCCCCCCACCGCAACCCCCCAGCCCGCTGCAGCGACCCCCGCAGCTGAAGATACCCCCGCCGCACAAGAAACCCCTGAAGCCGCCACAGGGTTGGGGATCGTCAAAGGAACAGTAACGCTGGCATCGGGTAAGCAGGCCGCCGGTCAGACGGTAACGCTGCGCGTCTTCGATCACGGCGCAGACCCCAACGCAGGGCCGGTCGAAATCTTCACCAGCACCGCCGAAACCGATAAAAACGGCGCGTTCCAGTTTGAGGATGTCGAAATTGCCCAGGGCCGTTTCTATTTTGCCGAAACAGTCTATCAAGACATCACCTACCAGACCAATGTCGTTGTAGGCGAAGAAAACGCCCGCGAACTTGACCTGGGCGACCTGCCGTTATACGAAACCACCACCGACCTGAACGTGTTGACCACCAACCAGTTCCACATGTTCTTCGATTTCTCGCAGACGGGTGTGCTCAACGTCTTCCAGATATTCATTATGAGCAACACCTCAGACAAAACGGTGGTTATCGAAAGCGACCTGACCAGCATCCCGTTTGTGGCGCTGCCCGAAGGCGCGCTGGGCTTCACCATTCAAAGCGGCGATGGCCCCTTTGTGGGCACATCCACCGGCTTTGCCATGCCGCCCAGCACAGCGCAATACCAGTTACAAATCTCGTTTAGCCTGCCTTACAACAACAAAAAAGCCGAAATCACCCAGCCATTTTTGCTAGCAACCACCTCAGGGTCGGTCATCATCCCGCAAGGCGTGCGGCTAAACAGCAAAACCCTGACCAATGGACAGCCGCAAACCATCGGCGGCGAGCAGTACACCGTCTATCGGCTGCCTGCGCTCAACGCCGGAGATGAAATTACCTTCTCGCTTTCGGGGCTGCCCGGCAGCAGCGCATCGCTTGTAGAAGGCATAGACACCAACACCGGCATCCTGATTGGCGTGGGCGCGCTGGGGATTGCCTTCCTCCTGGCAGGCGGCTTC
>FWPV01011821.1_pt1 | contig 13729 bp, 15 predicted proteins | sample 2228371 | NCBI WGS metagenome assembly FWPV01 (sample SAMEA103939776, study PRJEB20133) | metagenome | reverse complement strand
CCTCGCCACGTACCACCCGCTCAACGGATCCTGCGACGCCACGTTCCACCTGTTCTCGGCCACCGGCGCCGAACACGTCGGCGAGCCCCACGACACCGACGAAGCCGAGCGGGTCGAGTGGCTCACGTGGCATCAGGTGCGCGCGGCCGTGGAGAGCGGTCAGGTTCGTGACGGCATGTCGCTGACCGGATTGCTCTGGTGCATGGCGCTCGATCGGCCAGACTGAGCCCGAGCGGACCATCAAGATCCGCTCAAGTCGAACCCGGCCGGTGCCGATCACCTGCCACGACCTCGGGCATCACCCGACCCGACCCGATTGGAGGACTCCCATGACCCGTCGCCTGCACGCAGCCGGTGCTGCGCTGGCCTGCTTGAGCCTGTTCGCCTTCACTGCCTGTGGCGGCGACGACGGAGGTTCCGGTTCGCTGAGCGCCGACCAGCGGACCGCTGTCGACAAGCTGATGACCGAAGTCGGCGACAGCGGGATGAAAGTCGAGCGCTCGTGCGTCGAGAAGGTGGCAGCGAAGCTCTCCCCTGCGGACGCCAAAGCCATCGCCGAGGCCGGCCCCGGCGAAGACCCGACTTTGAGCGACGAGGGCGAGGCGTTGAGCAGTGAGCTGTTCAGCTGTGTCGACACCGACGCCCTGGTCGATCTCATGGTGGGCGAGATGGACAGAAGCGGCGTGAAGGTGGACCGAGACTGCGTGAAGAAGGCCATCGGGAAGCTCTCAGCGGAGGACTTCGCGGGCGACGAACCGAGCGAGGAGGCCTTCGGGCTGATCTTCGAGTGCGTCGACCTCGGCGGCTGAGCGGTCGATCCCACCGGGGCTCGACGAACGCGAGCCAGCCCGCACCAGCGTGCCGCCCAACACCCGCTTGAGCACGCCGACCGTCGCTTCGTGACGGTCGGCGTCGCCGGTGGTGTTGGAGAACCGGGCCAGACCCGACAGCACGATCCCCAGCAAGTCTTCGAGGCCTCGAGGGTCGACGCCGTCCACGAGCTCGCCGTTGGCCACGGCGTCGGCCACCAGTCGGTGCAGGAACTCCGCGGTACGCAAGGGCTGTCGGCCCAACACCTCGCGCAGCTCGGGGTGCAGCCGTAGCTCGGTCGTCGTGCCGACCAAGAACCCGGCGAGCGACGGGTCCTGGCGGTTGAGCTGCACGGCGACGTCGAGCGTGGCGGAGAACCGGGCCACGAGCGAGTCGTGCTCGGCGATCGCCGTGGCGAAGGCGTCGAGCACCACGTCGTGGACCTCGGTGTACACGGCGGCATACAGCTCGGCCTTGGACCCGACGTAGTGATAGATGGCGCCGGGGGTGATCCCTGCGGCTTGTGCGATCTCCCGGTTGGTCGTGGCCTCGTAGCCGGTACGAGCGAACGCTCGTCGGGCCTCGGCCAGCAGCCGTCGCCGCGTCTCGGCGGAGTCCCCGTTGCGGGGCCGACCGGGGCCACGAGCAGCGGGCGAGCTGGATCTGGACCCGCGGGCGGTCACGATCCCTCCTGTCGACCGGGATCGACCGGGATGCCGTACTTGGCCCGGTTGTGGGCGTGAGCGAGGTGCTGGATCGAGAACGCGGCGCGCAGTGCCGTCCACTGGCCCTGCGCCTCGAGGGTCTGGTTCACGCTCTCTTTCGCCAACTTAAGCGCGAAGCTCGGACGCTGCGCGATCCGGCGAGCCATCGCCATCGTGAACTCCCTCAGCTCGTTGGCCGGGACGACGTGGTTCACCATCCCCAAGCGGTGGGCTTCGGCCGCGGTCACCCAGTCACCGGTGAACAGCAGCTCTTTGGCCTTGCGAGCCCCCCACTCCCACGGGTGGGCGAAGTACTCGACCCCGTTGACCCCCATTCCCACGACCGGATCGCTGAACAGGGCGTCGTCGGCCGCCACGATCACGTCGGCCACCCACAGCAACATGAGGCCGCCAGCGATGGTCTTGCCCTGGGCGGCCGCCAGCAACGGCTTGGGCAGGTTCCGCCAGCGCCAGCACATCTCCAAGTAGACCTCCTGCTCCCACGCCATGTGGCCCTCTTGGCCTTCGCGGCCGAAGCCGCCATGGGGGAACACCAGGTCGAACTCGCGGTGGCTCTCACGATCACGCAGGTCGTGGCCACTGGAAAAGTGCGGTCCGTCGGCTTGGAGGACGATCACCTTCACGTCACTGCGACGGGAGGCGTCGTCGAAGCAGGCGTTGAGCTCGTAGGTCATCCGCTTGTTCTGGGCGTTGCGCGCCTCGGGGCGATCGAGCGTCACCACGGCAATGCCGTGCTCGCCGGGTTCGACCAGCTCGTAGCGGACGGTTCGCAGGTCGTCGAGCGACACACCCACGGCGGTCACCCCGCCGCCGTGAAGGTGAGGTGCAAGGCGTCGAGGCCGCGCAACGTCATCGACAGCTCCCGGTGCAGCGGCTCGGCCACGCTGGCATCGAGGGCCCAGTCGTGGGCGCGGCTCAGCAGCAGCTCGAACGCGATCCGGGCCTCGCTGCGGGCCAGCGCAGCCCCGACGCAGAAGTGGGGGCCTTGACCGAAAGCCAGGTGGGTACGGGCGTTGGCACGGGTGACGTCGAACCGATCCGCGGCCTCGAACCGAGCCTCGTCGCGGTTCGCGCAGCCGTACATGACCATGACCATCGACCCCTTCGGGATCGTGACGCCACCGAGCTCGACGTCGACGGTCGTGACCCGCGGCAGCATCTGCACCGGACTCTCCATCCGCAGGGCCTCTTCGACGAGGTTCGGCACCAACGACGGGTCGGCGAGCACCCGACGCATCTGCTCGGGGTGCTCGATGAGCAGCAGCATGCCGGCGGCGATCAGCTTGGTGGTGGTCTCGTTGCCGGCGACGAGCAGCTGCTCGATGACGTTGAGCAGCTCGGCCATGGTCAGCTGCTCGCCGGCGCGCTCGCCGCCGTCGAATCGGGCGTGGACGAGATCGGACAGCAGATCGTCACGCGGTTCGCTGCGGCGCTCCTCGCAGCGAGCGGCCAGGTAGTGCTGCATCTCGACGCGGCTGCGGGCACACTCGAGCTGGCGCTCTGGTGACAGCAGGCCCGACAGCGGGGCCACCGAGTCGTCGCTCCAACGCTTGAAGTCGGCCATGTCGGCCCGGTCGACACCAAGGGCATCGGCGATGACGGTCAGCGGCAGGGGGACGGCGAACTGCGACACGAGCTCGACCCGGCCGGTGTCGATCCACCGGTCGATCAGGTCGTTGGCGATGCCTCGGATCTCCCCTTCGAGCTGGGCCACCCGCTTGGGGGTGAACGCCTTGTTGACCAGGCCGCGGAACTGGGTGTGTGACGGTGGGTCGTTGGTGAGCAAGGTGTTGGCCGGTGGGTACCCCTCTGCAGCGATGGCGCGCAGCTCGGGGGTGGGCTCGCGACCACCGGCGAAGGCCCCGCTGAAGCTCGACGAGAACCGTTCGGGGTCGCGCACCACGCTCAACACGTCGTCGTAGCGCGACACGAGCCAGAACCCGAGCGGTGTCTGGTGCACGGGGGCTTCGGTCCGCACCCGACGGTAGAAGTCATAGGGGCACGCCAGCACCTCGGGGGTGACCAGGATCTCGTTGGTGACGCTGCTCATCGCTCCTCCTCGTGAGCCGTGCGATAGTCGCCGAAGGCGCGGTCGCGGGCGTCGAGCGCACCCGTGACACCCTCGGCCAGCCGGGCGAAGTACTCGCGCGAGCTGCGCTGGTGGAACCCGAGCGCATTGAGATCAGCCGTCGCGCGCAGGCCGTCGCGCATGCCCATCACCTCCATCGCCCGATGCACCACGCGCTTGTTCAGGGCTTGGAGGTCCGGCGGCACCTTCGCCACGCGCTGCGCGAGCTCGAGCACCCGCTCGTCGAGCTCCTCGGCGGCGAAGTGCCGGTTGGCGAAACCGGCGGCGACGGCTTCGGCCCCGGTCATCGAATCACCGGTCAGCATGGCCTCCATCGCCCGCCGCATCCCCAGCAACCACACGTGCCAGGCCATGTCGGGTGAGCTCATCGAGCGAACCGGCGGGTAGCCGATCTGGGCATCGGTGGCCACGTAGACCAGGTCGCAGGCGGCGGCGAGCTCGGTGCCACCGGCCAGGCAGTAGCCGTGCACCTGTGCGATCAGCGGGGTGGCGAGGTCCATCATCTCGAACCAACCCTGCAGCACGTGACGAGCCCAAGCACCGTCGGCTCGACTGATCGCCCACGGCAGGGGCTCGGAGGGGTCCTGGGCGAGGTCGTAGCCCGCCGAGAAGCACGGCCCGGCACCGCGGATCACCACGACCCGCACGCTCGGATCGGCGTCGGCGGCCCGCAGCTGGGCGAACAGCTCGGACCGCAACGCGTTCGACAAGGCGTTGCGCTTGGCCGGACGGTTGAGGGTGAGCCGACGGACGTGGGCGACCGGGTCGTCGACCAGTACGAGTGGCTCGGCCGCCTCGCTCACCGGGTCACCTGCTGCCAGTACGGTGCCCGCAGGGCTCGCTTGTTCACCTTGCCCATCGCGTTGCGTCCCACCGACTCGACGATCTCGGCCGACCGCGGGCACTTGTAGCTCGACAAGCGCGCTCGGCAGAACGCCACGATCTCGTCGGGTCGAGGTGGATCGGAGGGGTCCTTGGGGACCACCAGCGCGTGCACGGCCTCACCCATGTCGGCATCGGGCACCCCGATCACGGCGACGTCGCTCACCTTCGGGTGCTCGATGATCACCGCTTCGGACTCGGCCGGGTAGATGTTGACCCCACCCGAGACGATCATGTCGCTGAACCGGTCGGTGAGGTACACGTACCCATCGGCGTCGACGTAGCCGATCTCGCCGATGGTGAACACGCCCGGGCGCAGGTGCGCCCGGGCCGTTTTGTCCGGGTCGCCGGGATAGATGATCCCGCGACCGGTGGAATCCTCGAAGTAGAGCCGGCCCTCCGTGCCCGGTGGCAGCTCGTTGCCGTCGTCGTCGACCACGATGGCCCGAGTGAACGGGGGGATGCACCGCCCCACGCTGCCCGGGTGCTCCAACCACTCCTGGCTCGTGATCGTGCAGATCGTGCCGACCTCGGTGGCGCCGTAGGCGTCGAGGAACACCGGCCCCCACCAGTCGATCATGCGCCGCTTGACCTCCACCGGGCAGGGCGCTCCCGTGTGCGCCACGAGCTTGAGTGACGAGGTGTCGTAGCGGGCCTTGACCTCGTCGGGCAGCTCCAAGAGGCGCTGGAAGTGCGTCGGCACCATCGTGGTGGTCTCGACCCGGTGGTGGTCGATCGCCGCCAGAGTCCTTTCGGCGTCGAAGCGCCCGAGCACGACGATCGGCACGCCCGCTGCGAGCACCCGCATCCCGGCGAGCGGCCCCGTGTGGTACAACGGTCCCACCACCAGGTAGGTGCCGAAACGGGCGAACCGGTTGGCCTGGAGCGCCTCGACGTGCTCCGCGATGGTGGCACCACCGGCGAACATCGTCGGTGGCAGGTCGACGCCCTTGGGCACACCGGTGGTGCCGCTCGTGTACATGAGGTTCGGCAAGGGAGCCAGGTCGGTGGGGGGCTCCTCCGAGCTGGCGTCGGCCAACCACTGCTCCCAGTGCACCAGGCCGTCCGTGGGTTCGCACCGCCACCCCACCACCAGTGGCACGCCCGCTGACCGAGCCGCCGCCAGCGCCCGCTCGGCGTTCTCCGGGCCGACGAACACCACCGAGGCCTGCGAGTCGCGCAGGATGTACTCGGCTTCGGCGACGGTCAGGTGGAAGTTGACCGGCACCGTGGAGACCCCCGCGAAGAGACCGCCGAGGTGAGCCACGACGGTCTCGGCCGAGTGGAGGCCAGGGCGTTGGCGGCGCGGTTGATCAGCTCGTTCAGCCGAGCCCACCCGAGCGCACTGCGCTCGTCACGCAGCGCGACCTCGTCGGGCCGCTCCCGTGCCCGGTCCACCACCACCAGCGCCATCGATCGGACCCCCTTTCGCCTGCCGGCGAAATCTAACCAGGTGATCGATTCCGGGCCGAGGCGGAGCGGGCGGCTGGACGCGACGTGGGGGCCCACCGGTCGGCAGGCCCCCACGCAGGTTCCGCTCGCCCTTGCGCGTCGGGTCGAGCTCAGCTCTCGAACTGGGTGATCAGCGAACCGATCTCGCTGAAGGTCTGCGTCTCGACGTCGTACTGCAGCACCTGCAACGACTCGGCCAGGAACGGGTCGTCGACACCCATCGACTTGAGCACCACACCCTCGCGAGCGACCACCGGGTCGTACTCGAAGTTGCGAGCGGCGTTGATGATCGACGCCCGCGTCAAGCCCTCTGGGCTCTCGGCCGCCCGACGGAGGATCTCGACGGTGACCTCGGCGGTGTACCAGCCGGCCAGCGCCGTCGTGACGATGTCGCTCTTGCCACGGGCCGCCATGAACTCGAGGTACTGCGCGATCTCCGGCTCGGCCTGCACGGCCGGATCCGACACGTCTTTCAGGTTGTTCGACGTGTAGAGGCCGTCAGCGGCCGGCCCAGCCGCACCGAGGATGAGCGGGCTCGCGCAGGTGTTGGTGAGGAAGACCTGCGGGTCCCAGCCCGTCTTGGCAGCCTTGGCGTTGGCGACCTCGGACAGGAACGTCGGGCACTGGGCGCCGAGCGGCACGGCCATGATGGCGTCGGGCGTCTGGGCCGCGATGGCGTTCACCTGCGCCGTCGGCGGTGCCGAGTCGGTCGCCTCGATGGTCTCCTCGGCGACGATCTCGAGCCCGAACTCCGGTGCCACCTCCTTGAACGAGTCGAGGTAGACCTGGCCGAACTCGTTGTTCACCGTGAACATCGCGACCGTGGCGCCCTCGCCGAGCAGCTCGGCGATCTGGGCGGCGTAGATCTTCGACTCGACCGTGTACGGCACGAGCAGACCGGTCGTCCACGGGTAGTTCTCCGGGTCGCCCCACGCCGGCGAGCCCGTGAGCGCGTTCAGCTGGGGCACACACTCTTCGTTGAGGGTGTCGCGCACCGCTGCGTTGTTCGGCGACCCGATGATGCCCGAGAACAGCTGCACACCCTCGTCGAGCAAGCCGTCCACGACACCGGGGGTCAGGTCTTTGTTGTACTGGTCGTCGCCGATCGACAACTCGAGCGTGTAACCCTCGAGGAGCCCCTGCTCGTTGGCCCAGTCGATGTAGGCCTGGAAGCCCTCGGCCACCGGCGCGAACGCGATCGCCGCCGGGCCGCCCGACAGCGGCATCGCCGCACCGATCTTGATGGTGCCTTCGATCGGTGCGTTGGCGGCGTCTTCGTCGACGCACTCGGAGGTGTCGACGGCCCAGCCCTCCATGGGTGGTTCGGTGGGCTCCGTGGCCGGCGGCTCGGTGTCGGTGGGTTCGGTCGCCGGCGGCTCGGTGTCGGTGGGCTCGGTCGCCGGCGGCTCGGTCGCCGGCGCCTGCGTGTCGCTCGAAGAGTCGTCGCCGCCGCACGCTGCCACGACGAGTGCGCCGGCAGCCACGAGAGCGATGAGTCGTCCACGACGTCGTGTCATGTGTTCTCCCCCTCAGATCGGTCTGGTACCGCGGCCTCGGCCGCAGCAGCCCCAACATTAGCCAGCGCGGGTTGCGGCGACGGTGTCGGGGCGACCGGCCGGGGCACCACGCGGATCACCCGACGGCCCCAGCGCTTGACGAGGCCGACCAGGCCGTAGGGTGCCACGAACATCAGCACGATCAGCGCCACGAAGCCGGCGAGGTGTCGGCCCACCCGAACAGCCACTTGATGGCGCCGCCCACCAGCCCCTCGCCCTTCACGCTCTGGGTCCGGGTGAGGTCATCGAGCCACACGTACACCAGGGCCCCGACGATCGGCCCGCCGAGCGTGCCGGCGCCCCCGACCACCATCACGAGCAGGAAGATGATCGAACCCAGCAACGTCAGGTAGAAGCCCTCGGGGGTCACCACCCCCGTCCTCGCCGTCGTGAGCGAGCCGGCGAGCGCCGTCAGTGCCGCCGAGACGCCGAACACCAGGGTCTTGGTCGCCGCGAGGTTCACCCCCATCACGGCCGCCGCGGTTTCGTTGTCGCGGATGGCCACCATCGCCCGGCCGACCCGGCTGCGTACCAACCCTCGGCACACCAGGTAGGTGAGCACGACGATCAAGAACGCGAACCAGTAGGCGAACACGGCGCGCCCCTCGCGGCCTTTGAGCTCGCCCAGGAGCGGCAGCACCGGCAGCTCGTCGTACTTGACGCTGTCGATGCCCTTGGCACCGTCGGTGAGCCAGGTGAGCTTCTTCCAGCGGACCAGCGTGGGGAACAGCACGGCGACGGCCAACGTGACCAGCGCGAGGTAGATGCCCTTGATCCGCAAGGCTGGCAGCGCCACCAGGCAGCCCACGACGAAGGCGATGGCTGCTGCCGCGTACATCGACCAGCCATGGCCCCACCCGTGGTCGCGCACCAAGATGGCAGTGGTGTAGGCACCGATGCCGAAGAAGGCCGAGTGGCCGATGGAGATCTGCCCGGTGTAACCGAGCACGAGGTTGAGCGACATCGCCGCGATCATCAAGATGAACGCGTCGTTGACCGTGCCGATGGTGCCGGTGGACATCTTGGTTGGCACCCAGACGACGGCGAGGGCGATCAGCGCGACCCAGAGCGCGCGGAGTGCCCAGTGGCGAGACGAGCCTTCTGCGACCTTGATCACTGCGACCTCCTAGACCCGCTCGACCTTCTCCGAGCCGAACAGGCCCGACGGCTTGAACAGCAGGACCACGAAGATGATCACGAGCGCCACCGCCAAGCGCAGCTCGTTGCCGATCCACCCCGGCGCGTAGCCGGCAGCCATGTTCTCGACCACCCCGATCGACAACCCGGCGATGACGGCACCGCCGAGGGAGTCGAAGCCGCCCAGGGTCGCCGCAGCCGCTGCGTAGACGAAGTAGCTGAACATGAGCCCCGGCGTCACCTCGCCCGTGATGCCCGCCACGAGCGTGCCCGAGAGGGCGCCGAGAGCCCCGGCGATCGCCCACGACGTGGCGAGCACGGTACCGGTGCGGATGCCGACCAACCGGGACGACTCGGGGTTCGAGGCCACTGCACGCATCGCCAAGCCGAACTTGGTCTTGGCGAACAGCAGGAACAGCAAGCCCATGAGCACCAGGGCCACGACGAGCACCCCGATGTACTCGTACCGCCAGGTCGCCCCGAGGATCCGCACGAAGTCTCCGGGCTGGTCCGGGAACAAGCTGGGCATCACCTCTTGGGGCAGCGCGCCCCAGATGGCCGCCGCCAGGGAGTTGAGCCCGAGGAACAGCGCGATCGCCACGACGAACACCGCGAACGGTGACTTCTTGGCGACCGGCCGGATGAGGCCCACCTCGACGGCGCCACCCATGGCGAAGCCCAGCACCATGGACAGCACCGTCGCCAGCGCCAGCGGCACCCCCCAGTCCTGGATCTGCCAGGTGAGGAAGGCGCAGAACATGGCCATCTCGCCTTGGGCGAAGTTGAGGTGGCCGGTGCCCCGGAACACCACCACGAGGCTGAGGGCCAACAGCGCGTAGATGGCGCCCGAGGAGAGGCCGATGAACAGGTAGTCGAGGAAGCGCTCCATCTCAGTACCCCAGATAGGCCTTGCGGATGCTGTCGTCGCGGGTGAGCTCCTCCGCCGGGCCCGACGCCACGATCCTGCCCGTCTCCAGCAGGTAGACCCGGCTGGCGATCTGCAGCGCCAAGTTGGCGTTCTGCTCCACGAGCAGCACCGAGACGCCCTCGTCGGCGTTGAGTCGCTGGAGCACCTCGAACAGCTCTTGCACGATGATCGGGGCCAACCCCAAGCTGGGCTCGTCGCACAGCAGCAGCTTCGGACGGCTCATGAGCGCACGGGCGATCGCCAGCATCTGCTGCTCACCGCCCGAGAGGCTGCCGGCGCGCTGGGAACGCCGCTCGGCCAGGCGCGGGAAGACGCCGTACCAGCGTTCGATGTCGGCGGCGACCTGGTCGTCGGAGCGCACGTAAGCCCCGACCCGCAGGTTGTCCTCCACCGTCAGCTCGGGGAACGTGCCACGACCCTGCGGCACCTGGGCTGCGCCGAGGCGCACGATTCCGTCGGCCGAGGCGCTCGCGATGTCGTGGCCGTCGAGCACGATCCGCCCGCGGCGGGCGATGGTGCCCGACAGGGCTCGAATGGTGGTGGTCTTGCCGGCACCGTTGGCACCGAGGATCACCACCACCTCGCCCTGTTCCACGGACAGGTCGAGCCCGTGCAAGACCTCGATCGGGCCGTAGCCGGCGTGCAGGCCCTCGACCTCGAGCAGTGCCGTCATGATGTCGCCCCCAGGTACGCCTCGATCACCGCGGGATCCTCACGTACGGCCTCCGGCGAGCCCTCGGCGATCTTGCGGCCGAAGTCCATCGCCACGACCTTGTCCGAGATGCGCATGACGAGCGACATGTGGTGCTCGACGAGCAGCACGGTCAGGTCGAACTGGTCGCGCACCGCCACGATGGTGTCGCCGAGCTCGTCGACCTCGGCGTGGGTGAGCCCCGACGCCGGCTCGTCGAGCAGCAAGAACTTCGGCCGCGCCGCCAGGGCCCGGGCGATCTCGAGGCGCTTCAGCGTGCCGAAGGGCAGCCCGGCGGCCGGGTGGTGGGCGAGCGGTCCGAGCCCGAGCTCGCTGAGCAGCTCACCGGCGAAGCGGCGGATGCGTTCGTTCTCACGATGGGCGCCGACCCGCGTGATCGCCCGCACGAAGCCCACGTGGCCTTGGCTGTGGGCACCGACCATCACGTTCTCGAGCAACGACATCGTCGGGAACAGGGCCAGGTTCTGGAAGCTGCGGGCGATCCCCAGGCGGGCGATCCCGTGAGCCGGCACGTGCAGCAGCTCGGTGCCGTCGAAGCGCACCGAGCCCGATGACGGCTGGTAGATGCGGCTCACGACGTTGAACATCGTCGTTTTGCCAGCGCCGTTCGGGCCGATGAGACCGCAGATCTGTCCGCGGTCGATGCTGAACGTGAGTCCGTCGAGCGCGACGATGCCGCCGAAGCGCACCGTGACGTCTTCCACTTCGAGCAGTGCCACTGCCGTGAGGCTCCCCTCGTGACCTGCGGACCGCCGGTCCGCCACGTGGCCGGGCAACCTAGCACTCCGCCGTCGTGACGAGCTCGACCCGAGCGCGAGCGGTCCTTCGGCTTCGGATCGCTGCTCCCACCGCCGTAGCGTCGGGCCCATGTCGGACGGCACGGCCAGCCCACTGCCAGATCTCGAGTCCTTCCGCGCCGAGGCCCGGGCCTGGCTCGAGGCCCACGCCGAACCCTTGCCCGAAGCCGTCGACGACGAGCACACCGAGCAGGTCTGGGGGCAGGGGACGTTCGACGTCGCGGTGTTCCACGCCCTGTCGCCCGACGAGGAGGCAGCCCGACTCGAGGCCGTGCGCGCCTGGCAAGCCACCAAGTTCGACGCCGGCTACGCCATGCTCAACTGGCCGGTCGAGCTCGGCGGGCGCGGGCTGCCGAACAGCTACCTGCGGGCGTTCAACTCCGAGGAGGCCAAGTTCCGCATCCCTACCGCGGGCGAGCTGCCCCCCACCTCGATGGGTCTCATCGCCCCCACGATCGCTGCGTACGGCACCGACGAGCAACGGGCCCGGTTCATCGAGCCCCTCATGCGCATGGACATCCTGGGGTGCCAGCTCTTCTCCGAGCCGTCGGCGGGTTCGGACCTGGCCTCGCTCACGACCAAAGCCGTGCGGGACGGCGACGAGTGGGTGCTGAACGGGCAGAAGGTGTGGACCTCGGGAGCCCGGTTCGCCCAGTGGGGCCTGGCCATCACCCGCCACGACCCCGATGTGCCCAAGCACCGCGGCCTCACCGCCTTCTTGGTGCCGCTTGACGCACCCGGTGTCGAGATCCGTCCGATCCGACAGATGTCCGGTGGTGCCAACTTCAACGAGGTGTTCCTCACCGACGTGCGCGTGCCGGACTCGCTGCGCCTCGGCGCGGTGGGCGACGGCTGGAAGGTGGCGCTGACGTGCTTGGGGTTCGAGCGCGACCACTCCGGCGGCGGCGGCGGCGGGCGCACCGGGGGCGGCTACCGCCAGGTGATCGCCGCCGCCCGACACTTCGGGCTCACCGACGACCCGCTCGTGCGCCAGGTGCTCGCTGACCTGTACGTGCACCACAAGGTGGCGCAGCTGACGAACCGGCGAGCGGCCGCTCGGCTCCGCGCCGGGCAGACCCCGGGCCCCGAGGGATCGCTGGGCAAGTTGATGTGGACCGCCAACATGGCCCGCGTCAGCGACGCCGTCTCCCGGATTCTCGGCGCCCGCCTGGTGGCCGACACCGGCGAGTGGGGCACGTACGGCTGGAGTGAGCACGTGCTCGGCGCGCCCGGCTATCGCATCGCCGGCGGCTCCGACGAGATCCAGCGCAACATCATCGGTGAGCGAGTCCTCGGACTGCCCGCCGAACCTCGCGTCGACAAAGACGTGCCCTTCAGCGAGACCCTGCGCCGATCGGCATCCTGACGTCGAGGGACTAGGAGGGATTGGGCACCACGCGCAGCTCGCCCGCTGCGCCGTCGTCGCGCACGAGGTCGAGCACGGCGCTGGCCACATCAGCGGGCTGCAAGAGGTTGAGGTTGGCGAGGAGCGGCTCGAGCCACCGAGCCGGGCGGGTGCCGTCACCCGTGTGCCGCATCGTCATGTCGGTGTCGACCACGCCGGGCAGCACGGCGTTCACCCTGATGCCCTCGGCTGCCAGGCCGGCACAGCTCTCGACGATCCGCACCACCCCGGCCTTCGTCGCCGAGTAGACGGGATCGGTCGGCATCGGCGCCAGCGCCGCGACGGAGGCGGTGTTGACGATGACACCCCCACCCCGCTGCCGGAGCCGACGGATCCCCTCGGCCGTGCCCATCGCCACTCCGCCGAGGTTGACGGCCACCAGGGACGCCAGCTTCTCGAGCGGCGTATCGGGCCAGGGGGGCTCACCGCTCACAACCCCGGCGTTGTTGTGGACGATGTCGACCCCACCGAACTCGGACTCGGCGGTGTCGAACACCGCCCGGACGCCGCCCGGCGTGGCCACGTCGGCCGTGACGGCCACGGCTGAGCCGCCGTTCGCCCTGATCCCGGCCACGACGGCCTCGGCCCCGTCGGGATCGAGGTCGGCAACGACCACCTTGACCCCAGCCGCAGCCAGTGCCTCAGCCGTCGCCCGGCCGATGCCAGCGGCGGCTCCGGTCACCACTGCGACCTTGCCCTCGATCTCCATCTCGCCTCCCGGCGGTTACTCGATCGTGCCGATCTGCGTGCCGACCGCGTACGTCTCGCCCTCGATCCCGCTGAGACGCACCACGCCGGCCACCGGAGCCTCGATGTCGTTCTCCACCTTGTCGGTCTCCAATCGGTAGAGCACGTCGCCGGCCTCCACCCGCTGACCGTCGGAGACCAGCCACTCGACCAGGGTTCCCTCGGTCATGGATACACCGAGCTTGGGGATGTTGATCGGGGTCGCCATGACGTGTGTCCTAGCGCGGGCTCGTGGCACGCTACGAGTCGTGAGCACGACGACCGAGACCCACACCGCGACCGCCTCTGACACCGAGGGGTCCGACGACGCCGTCGTGCTGCCGTGGTGGCAGAACCCGTGGAACCTGGCGGCGCTGACGCTCGCCGGACTGATCCTCGGACTCGGCGTCGGCTTCTGGGTCGGCGACCGCACTGCGCGCACCTCGGGCAACCGGGTCGACGTGGGGTTCTTGCAGGACATGCGCTTCCACCACGACCAGGCCGTGGCGA
>FWPV01011817.1_pt1 | contig 13735 bp, 15 predicted proteins | sample 2228371 | NCBI WGS metagenome assembly FWPV01 (sample SAMEA103939776, study PRJEB20133) | metagenome | reverse complement strand
TGCAGACTACTTTACCGAAACCCAAGCCAGGGAGGCACTGAATGCGGCAGATCAGATCCTCAGGTTCTGTGAAAGCCATCTTCCTCGAGAAAAGTGAAGTATTGAGAAGGTTACAAGAGGTGGCGCATGAGGCGATGGCAGTTTTTCCAGAAATCTTAGAAATCCGCCTTATTGGCTCGCTCTCCACCGGATCACATACGGGCCTCAGCGATATAGATCTCCTTATCGTTGTGGACAAGGATCCAGGTAACCCTATTGAAGCGATGAAGCCTTATTTTTTCTTTTTCTCCAGACATTTGAATCTGAGTTTAGATGTCCTGATTACTGGGCCGTTACGCCCGATGCAGGTGGAAAGTTTGGTTCGAGAAAGCGTTTTGCTATCTTCACGAACCTCTTAGGAAGAGTCTTTTGAAAAAATGTTACACTTCGTAGGGGAGAGGGTTGAGGGTGGCGAACAACGAAGATCTCTCCTTTTTAACCCGGTAGATGGTTCCTGTTTTCATCCTTGTGGTGACTATCTTTGACACCAGTCTCATTACTATCTCACGAACAAGAAGGGAGCTAATTCCCTTCTTGCAACCAGGAAAAGACCCTTCCCATCATCAGCTCTATAATCTTGGTCTCGGTCAAAAGAAGACAGTGTTATTGATTTATCTATTTGGTGCAACAGTAAGTTACTTCCACTTCGTAAGTGGAAGTGGCACGTGCAAAGCTCCCCAGTTCCTTCCACTTCGTCCCCTCCTTCCACTTCGTAAGTGGAGTTTTTGGGTTAAATTAGTGAGACACCAATGAGCTTGTATCCTATGCCTATTTTTGTAGCTTTTGTTGTTACCCTTGTCTTGACCCCCATTGTCAAGAAGGCGGCTTTCCGGTTGAAGGTACTTGACCATCCTGAAAAGAGAAAGATTCATGTCCAACCCATCCCACTTCTCGGAAGTATTGCGGTTTATCTGGGATTTCTTGCCGGGTTAATCTCCTCCGGTTTTGCCCCATCGTCTCATTGGGAACTCTCTATAACGCTTTCAGCCGCCACACTTCTTCTCATGGTGGGAGTTCTGGATGATGCAGGATTTCTCCATCCCCAGATTAAGCTGATGGTGGCCATGCCTGTTGCTGGATTGATTCTTATCTATTTCGATTCAGGGTTGAAGATCTTTCCGTTTCAAATCCTGAATGCCTTTTTCACCCTTTTCTGGGTGGTGGGGATCACTGCTGCCTACAACCTTCTCGACGGGATGGATGGGCTTTCAACAGGGGTTTGTCTCATTGCCTCCCTTTTTTACCTGTTTTTTGGAAGAGTCACGAGCGATCCTTATCTCGTCTGGATTGCCTCTTCTCTGGTAGGAGCCTGCCTTGCCTTTCTCATCTTTAACTTCCACCCGGCAAAAATATTTCTGGGGGATAGCGGTGCCATTCTCCTCGGATTTCTCTTAGCCTCGATGGGGCTAAGGGTGGCCAATCATGTATCGCTTCCTCTTCTCACCAGATGGATGGTTCCAATTCTCATACTGGCCGTTCCCATCTTTGACACGAGCCTGATCACTTTTTCGAGATTAAGAAGGGGGTTGATTCCATTTCTACATCCCGGGAAAGACCATTCCCATCATCGACTCTATAATCTCATAACACGCCAGAGAGGAGCGGTTATGGTTCTTTACGGCCTCGGATGTGTTGGCGGGCTTTTTTCTTTCATCATCTATTCCCTCGATTTCCTTTATAGCTGTGTGATATTTATTCTTCTCATTCTCGGAGGTTTTGGTCTTCTCTTTCTTTTTGAAACATTTCCCTACGAAAGGCAGGAAGTTGTAAAGGGGGAGGTTCAAAAATAGAGTGATTCCAATCTCTGACCGTCTCCTTTTATCTTGACGATCCTTTTCCTTTCTCCGATTGAGTCGGAGATTTTTTAATTTATGGTTGCATTTTTTCCCCAGTTGCTTTAAATTTTTTGAGCGATAAAGAAACACCACCTTAATAACCATACAACACATTCATTATTATGTTGAAAGTGATCGTTGCCGGAGCATCCATATCGGGTTTGTTTACGGCATATCTGTTAGCCAGAGAAGGGGTTGAGGTGGAAGTTTACGAGAAGGATGCATTTCTTGGGCAACCGTCTCGCACCCTGATTGTGACCGGTGAACTGAAGCATATACTCGACTTTACTCCGGAAATGACCATCCTCAATGAGGTAAGATATCTTGAACTCTTCTCCAAATCCAAAACAGCAAAACTCGCATTAAAAGAGCCTGATCTGGTTATCGAAAGAGGAAAAATGATGCATTTACTTGCCCGGCTTGCCCAGGAAGCTGGAGCGAAGGTGATCCTCAAGCATTATTGTGAAGGGTTTGGTCTGTTTGGCAATAAGGTGGCGGTCCGGCTGAGAAACCTCGAGACCAATCAAGAGGTGCAGACAAGCGCAGACGTTCTCATTGGAGCTGATGGAGCGCAAAGCAGAGTGACCTCTACAGCCTCGCGTAATGGACATCTTCTTGTGGCTTTGCTTCAGGCGAGAGTAAGGATGCCAGAAGACGGAAGACCGGACACCGTTCGGGTCTGGTTCGATTCGAGCAAGACAAAATATTTTTACTGGCTCATTCCGGAATCGGACGAAACTGCTGCTGTGGGTCTGATTGCAGATAATGTGCAACAAGCGGAAGCCTGTTTGAGCGAATTTCTGCGGAACAGACAACTGGAGCCATTTGAATTTCAATCGGCAATGGTTCCGATGTACCGGTTGGGGCAGGGCGGGGAGGTCCTTTCCAGGGCAAAGAATGTTTTTACTGTAGGAGATGCAGCCGCACAGGTGAAGGTGACGACGGTCGGTGGGGTGGTGACCGGTCTGCACGGCTCAAAGGCTCTCACCGATGCCATTCTCAATGGCAGGAATTATCCCAAAGCATTGCGGGAATTAAAACTGGAGCTGAACCTTCATCTTTTTGTCAGACATATCCTCAACCGATTCGATGGTGAAGATTATGACCAGTTAATCGGTATGATTCAGGGCAGATTAAAGGAAACTCTTGAAGAGTGGAATCGGGACGAACTGACCCAGAGTTTTTTGAGATTGATCTGGAACGAACCCCGATTAATTAAACTTGGAGCAAAAGCACTCCTGAAATCCTTTCTTTAGCACCTTCCCTGCCCACTTCCACTTCGTAAGTGGAGGTTTTAAGTTTGAAATTTTGTTAGAAAAGCTGAAAAAGGATTTGAACATCTTATATGTAGTGGGGAAGGAGTAAGTAAGAAGATTAGAATATAGAAAGGGGAGGTTTTAAATCGGGGGTTTCAGATCTGGATTGCATCTTGCGAAATTTAAAGATCTATCCACCACCATGGGACAGCCACGACCCGAGAATGAAGCCATTGGAGGCGGGATCCGGCATGAATAAGAACACCACGTACTGCTTCCGGATATTCTTCTAAAAAAAGTAACAAGTGGCGGATATCCTGAACAGTCGGTTGTGTAGTCAGTTTTACTTCCACGGCCAGCAGTCTTTTCCCTTGCTCTATGATAAAATCGACCTCCTGGCCGGAAACCGTCCGCCAATAGTAGATTTCTGGTCTCGGCGTCTGTGATTCGCACAGAGCGCGTAAATGAAGGTAGACGAGGGTCTCGAAATATCCTCCAATCTCCCTGCTTTTTTGAAGGGTTTCTTGATCATAAATTCCCGATAGAAAAATACTCAGAGCTGGATCCAGAAAAAAAACCTTTGGGGATTTGACAAGCCGCTTTTTCCTGCTTCGGCTGAAAGCCGGGACACGAGCAAGGAGATGAGAAACCTCGAGGAGACGGATGTAACGGTGAGAAGTAGCATGGCTCAGTCCACAGTCTTTGGCTACATCCGCCTGATTGAGAATCGTTCCGGTTCGAAGGGCCGTGGTTTGCATCAGCCGACGAAAATCAACCAGAGAATCTACCTGGGAAAGGGTTCTCAAATCTCGCTCCAGATAAGTCCGAGTGTATCCCTCTAACCATGTTAGGACTTGCTCATGATCGGGAAAGCTTAAGAGCGGAGGAAAAAATCCGCGAAGAAGATAAGGCAGGGGGTTGATTAATTCTACCTCCTGTTCTGGAACCTGCCAGTCGGGTTGCCAGAGGTGTCTAAAATGAATGCCTTCGAGTATTTGTTTCTCTTCTCCAAGGGTTATTGGGAAAAGCTCTAAGTACATGGCTCGACCGGCCAGAGTTTCAGTAACCTTCTGCATCAGAAGCAAGTTAGCAGATCCGGATAGAATAAAGCGGCATCGAGGGTGAAATCGGTCTACTTCCAGTTTCACCGCCTCAAGAAGGGTGGGAAATTTTTGGACCTCATCGAGAATAACACGCTCCTGGCCGATCCATAAGGAAGTGGGATCTCTCTTGATTTTTTCTTGGATGATAAAGTCGTCGAGGGACAAATAGACGTATTCAGGAAATTCATGCTGGAGGAGAGTGCTTTTTCCAACTTGACGGGCTCCAGTCAAGATAGTTACTGAAAAATTATTGGCTATCTCCTTTATTTTATTGGATAATCGTCTTTTTAAAAATTTCATTTCAGATTATGAAACAATTTATTTCGATTTTTGAAATATAATCAAAAATATTTAATATGTCAAGTGCCCACTTCCACTTCGTAAGTGGAGGTAGGTGGAAGGTGGCGGCGATGGAAGAGGAGGAAGAGAAAGTATTGCTGGGTATAAAGTTTTTCGTTCTCATAAGGATTATTCAAGAATGTTGGAGATGATTCGATTTTATCGTTATGAGAAGCCCCCTGTAAAATTTTCTACTTACCAGGCTTTGAAGGATAAAGAAGAATTTGTAAGAAAATATTTTTCAGAGAGAACCCCTCTGGTAACGATTCTCGCCTATTGTCTGATGGATACTCATCTCCATCTCTTATTAGCTCCATTAAAGGATGGAGGTATCTCTATTTTTATGAAGAATCTTCTCGATAGTTACACCCGATATTTTAATATCAAAAATAAAAGAAAAGGTCCCCTGTGGCAGGGGAGGTTTAAGGGTGTTCTGGTCAATGAGGTTCATGAGTGGCCTTATTCATCCTATCTGGAATATCTGGGCAAGTGCGATGCTCCATTATGTCATTTCAGCGATTATCTCAACGTGGATCCAGATAAATATCGAGTTTTTATTGAAAAGAGATGAGATTATCAGAAGAGGTTGAGCGAGATGAAACAACTCTTGCTGGAATAGATGGTTCTTTCCTTCCTCATTTCCTTTCGAAAAAGCAGTTAGTGTAAGACTCGGACAGAAAGAAAGAGATCGCCCCGATTTCCCTCTCTGTCCATCTTACCCAGCCCTTTCAAACGCAACCGATTTCCTTCTTCTAAACCCGGCGGGATCGTTACCATGAGGTTCCTCTTTTTCAAACCCTGAGGAATAGAGATCAATTTACGGGCGCCGTGAAGGGCTTCCCTCGGGGTGATCCAGATTTCTCCAAAGAGGTCAAGGTCCTCTGAAAGGGAGAGGGGAGTGACGGTTTGTAAACGAGGCGTCCTTTTTCGTTCGGTGTAATGGCGAAGATCTTTTCCAATGCCCATTCTTGGAAACCAGTCGAACAATTTGATGAAGACGAGGCCAGCAACAAACCCACCGACATGTGCCCAGAAGGCAATCCCTCCTACATTTTTGGGGGTTAGGCTTGCCGAAAAAAGTTGAATGAGCAGCCAGTATCCGAGAAAGATGAAAGCCGGAATTTCAACGAATTGGAAAAATAGAAAGATGGGGATCAGAGTCAGAATTTTCGAGTGGGGATAGAGAAGGAGGTAGGCGCCCATGATACCTGAAATGGCGCCACTGGCTCCAATGGTTGGGAGGTTGGATTCCCAGTTAGTGATAAGGTGGATGAAACCGGCAGCAAGTCCGCAAAGGAGGTAGAAGATAAGATAACGAATGTGCCCCAACCGATCTTCGACATTGTCTCCGAAGATGTAGAGAAACCACATATTGCCGAGGATATGCATAAAACCCCCATGCAAAAACATGGAGGTGAAGAAGGGCAAGATCTGTTCGAAGGTGGTGAATTGAATGGAGAGACTGGGATCAGAGTAACGGACCGGAACAATTCCATAGAGGAGAAGTGCTTCCCTCAGGTTGGGCCCCAAGGAGAGCTGCCAGAAGAAAGCAAGGCTGTTGGCGATGATGAGCAGGATATTGACGACCGGAAAGGTTTTTGATCGGATGGCATCACGAATAGGAATCATCGATCTTCTCCTTCGTTGCGATTATAAGAAAATTCTTTTTCCATTTCAATTTGTTCTTGATTTTTAAGAGGGTGTAAGTTAATTTGAACGTGACCTTTTGTAATGGTAGTCTCTCTCCATAGCATCATTCAAAGGATTTTTGTATGGGGTCCCATCGTCTAGTGGCCTAGGACACCGGCCTCTCACGTCGGTAACACGGGTTCGAATCCCGTTGGGACCACCAGATTAAAAGAAGGGGTTAGCAAATTGCCTAACCCCTTTTGCCATAAAGGAATCATCATGCCATGAAGGATGTCCCCGTTCTGTTCAGACATTATTCGAAGATTTTTATTTTCATACCCCTTCTCATGCTCCTGTCAGGAGCCTTTGTTTCTGCCGAAAATCGTTTCCATGTCGAATCTCTCCCAAAGGTCCTCAAACAGGGAGAAATCTATTTGATCCGTATGACCGGGGGTGCCTCGCATAAGTCACTCTCTATGGAATTTCGAGGCGCAAGATTTCCATTAGCCTTCAATGAACAGGACGGCACCTATGATGGCCTCCTTGCAATTGACTTGGAGACCCCTCCTTCCACTTACGAAGTGGAAGTCGTGGCAAAGGGGGAGGGTGGGCGTCTTCCTGTGGGGTCATTCTCGGTAAAGGTAGAGAAGGTCGATTTTGGTGTCCAGAGACTTACACTTCCCTCTGCCATGGTGGATCTGGACAAGAAGACATTGGAACGGGTCCATCAGGAGGAAAAGCGGCTTCTTGCTCTGTTTCAGGGATTTCGAGAAGAAAGACTCTGGGAAGGGGCTTTTATCCAACCGGTGGAAGGGGAGCTCTCAGGGGCGTTTGGATTTAAGCGTATCATTAATGGACAACCACGAAGCCCCCATACAGGGGTTGATCTGCGGGCAAAGGAAGGGACTCCTGTGGTGGCCACTAATCGCGGGATTGCTGTTTTAACCGACTTCCTCTTCTTCTCGGGAAAATCGGTCATACTTGATCATGGGTGGGGGATCTATTCGATGTATTTCCATCTTTCGGAGATCGTAGTCAAGGAAGGGGATCGAGTCGAAAAAGGAGCTTTGCTTGGTCGCGTCGGATCCACGGGAAGAGCCACCGGCCCTCATCTTCATTGGGGAGTTCGAATGAATGGGGCACGGGTTGACCCGCTCTCCCTTCTCAAGATCAAACTGCATCCATTCTAAAGCATTTCATATCGCCTTTTAACAAGAGACGCAACGGACTTCATAGCTATCACCCTTAACGATGCAGCATAACCTTTTGATAGTTCACGGGTGGTCCTGCCACCATTGGTGATTGAGTTCATTTTTAGATTCTGACAAGGGGTAAAAGTTCTGTATCGGGCCTTTTCAACATTTCCATTGACGAAATCCCGATGATTGTTTAAAGTTAGTCCTAATAAAGATGTTGGAAATAGATAGAACCTGTTATACGGAACCTTGTGCTGAACTAAGTCCGTATCGGTGTCAAATCATACCCCTGAACCAATCATCTTTGAACTCTAAATGCAGGAGGGAGGAGAGGCGGATGGGTGCCATGGAATATCTTCCGGTGACCGTCGATAAAAGCCATCTGATCACGATCGGAGAGAGGCTCTATTCGGAGAGCATTGAACTGATCCGTGAGCTGGTCAATAACGCCTACGATGCCGATGCCACAGAAGTGGATATCCGAATGACCGATCAGATGATTGAGGTCAAAGACAACGGATCAGGTATGGATATGGAGGGCCTCAGGCAATATTTTAATATTGGTTCTCAAGAGAAGGTGAATAAGGCGAAATCTCCTGTATTCCACCGAGATCTGATCGGCCAGTTTGGCATTGGAAAGTTTGCCAGCCTTTCCGCCTGTGAATGTTTTGAAGTCTATACCCAGAAGGGGGATTTTGCTGCCAAGGTGATCTTTGATAAGAGGGAATGGGAAAAGGAAGGAGGAGAATGGAACCTTCCCCTGCAGCGGCTTCTTCCTGATCCGGAGAGGGGGGATGGCACGACCGTAACCCTTCTCAAATTGATTAGAGCCTTCGACCCAGAAGAGGTGATTCGGAGGATTGTGGAGGGAACGCCGCTCAAAGTCCCAAATTTCACGGTGCGGCTGAATGGCATCCGTATCACTCCTCGAAGCCTCAGCGGCCATCGGATCCCTTTCCTCGAAGGGACTGAATTTGGTCCTGTTCACGGCGAGATTATCATTCTTCCTTCATCGTCCGCTTCCCCCTCGGATCTGGGGATTGACGTGAAGGTGAAGCAGGTGACGGTCAAGAAAGAGCTCTTCGGTCTGGAGCAACGGGGTAAGATTGCCTCAAGGATTCGGGGTGAAGTCTATGCGGACTTTCTTCCGGTCACGACGGATCGCTCAGGATTCATTATCGATAGCCCTCAATATGAGGCCTTTCAAAAAGTGATGGCAAAAGTCATCCGGGAAGTAGATCATTTTCTTCATCGAATGGCCGGGAAAAAAGAGAGACAGAAGGCGAGCAAGACATTGAAAGAGGCATTACAGAGAGTCCATCGAGCCCTTGCCTTAAATCCCGATCTTTCTCCTTTTGGGGCTATTCCCATGGCTGGAGAAGGGGAAGGCATTGGCGGGGCAGGAGTGGTTTCCAAAAAATCTGACACCACAGAGGCGAAAGAGGGGGCGACTTCAGAGGCAGAGGAGGTGAAACGATCTCCTCTCGAAAAGAAGAAGAAAAGGAAGAAGTCCCCCGCTGTGAAAAGGCTCACCCCCAATGCGGTCGTCCAGAGAACCAAATTCGGGGAAACAGGGGTTTCGGTCTGCCTTGACGATTTTGGCGAAAACGGACTGGAATGCTTTACAGAAGGGACAATCATCTATATCAATCGGCAGCATCCCCTCTTTCAGCGGGAAGCCAAAAAACCTGAGACCTATCTCTTAAATGTGACCCGGCTCATTACACAAGAGATCTCTTTGATGAAGATGACGAAGAATCCCCGTCAGGCCTTTCTGAGGCAGAGCAAACTTTTGAAAGATGCCTTCATCGATCAATCCTCAACCTCTCCGCAACTCTCTCCGTCAACCTCCCCTTTCTCTCCCGCATCCGAGTCTGATCCCTCTTCAGGGTGATTCGATTCGGTAGATCAGAACACCCTCCATCTTTTCTCCTCCGAACCGCTGAATCAATTTAAAATGTTTCTCGAGCAGCTTCTCGACTTCGGGAAGGGATCGGTCTTTTTCTCGAAGGACCAGGTAGAGGATCTTTCTTTCTGCCATGAAGGCAGGGAGATGATCCGTTTTCCCCTTGCTGAAATCGATTCTTTCAAAGGTGCCATCTGCATAGAAGGCAACTCGAGGAAGCGTTGTCAGGATATGGAGTCCGCTTCCCCATTGCGCCTTCATCCACGTTCCTGCCTTTTTTTCTGGCAGTCTTTCGTATCGCTGAGGCTTTAAGGTTTTTGGAAGGAGGATAATGGCCGCCAGCAGGATGAGAATCGTGAGAAGGAAAACCTCTCTCTTCCGGGGACTCCAGCTGGAGAAAGATTGCATCGATTCCATTTTATGACTCACCCAATCGGAGACCGTCTGAAAACCCACTCCTATCCATGTGATTGAGAAGAGGAGCAGAGGGAGAACATGCCTTCCACTCAATTGAAAGGCAAGAACCGTTTCCTCTCCTTCCCATTCGGTGGCGTTCAGAGCGAGCAGAAAGAGAATGACATAGTGAAGCACGAAGAAGAGGAGGAGAAATCCATCACCCTCTCTGAGGTGGTTCCATTTTCTCTTGAACCCGCCCACGACCATCAGGAGAAGAAAGAGGGGATGGAAGGTCGAGAGGATCTTTAAATGGACCTCTTTAAAGGCAAATTCAATTTTATCCATCAGGGGAACCGTATCTCCATGGGATCCCATGCCCAACAAATTCGAAAAAGCTTTTGTTTTGCTCAGCGTCCATATTCCGGTGATTTCTTTTAAGTAGAGGAGGTAGGGAAGGGCAAGGAGGAGGGAGGAGATCCAGAAGAGCAGGAGCGCCGTCCATCGCTCTTTTGTTCTTTGAAACGGTTTTATTGATAGGATATAGACGAAGACGACAAGAAGGATTTCCATTCCATCCGGTCTGACCAGGTAAGCCAAAAGAGAGAGAAAAGGGATGAGCAAATAGGAATATTTTTCATTCTCCTGGAGGGTCTTCCAGGTAAACCAGAGAACCAACGCAAGGAAGAGGAGATAGGTGGATTCTTTCAGAACGTCTGCAGAGAATCTTCGGAGATAGGGATGAAGTATTAGAAGGAGGGTTGCAAGAAAGGCTATTTTCGCACCGACCATTCTTTTCCCAAGAAAATAGATCGGGAAGATGAGCAACATTCCAGAGAGGGAAGCCACCAGTTTTCCTGCGATTTCCATATCCGGAATCCATTTTGAAAAGAGGCTGATGAGGAGAGGATAGAGTGGCTGTTGCCCGGTCGTCCTCAGGGCTTCATGAAGGGATCCCGAAGCAAAGAGTTTTGCCAGGGGAATGTATTGAAAAGCGCCGTCCAGAGCGATCACATAGGTTCGAAAATAGAGGTAGAGGCTAAGCAGGAGGGAGATCAGAAGGAGCAGAAGCAGATAGTTTCGATCCTTTTCCATCTGAACCTTTGTGGGTGGGCAGGCCCCTTTTTTAATAAGCCGATCGGTTGAAGAGGCCTTTCCAGAGCGTCATCAACAGAATTTTCAGGTCAAAACCGATAGACCAGTTCTGGATATAATAGAGATCGAATTCGATCCGTTTTTCGAGGGAGGTATTTCCTCTCCATCCATTGATCTGAGCCCATCCGGTCATCCCAGCCTTGATCTTATGCCGGAGCATATAAGAGGGGATCTTGGCTTTGAATTCTTCTACAAAATTTGGCCTTTCAGGTCTTGGACCCACCAGACTCATATCGCCCTTCAATACATTCAAGAGCTGTGGAAGTTCGTCCAGACTGGTCTTTCGCAGAAAGGCTCCTATCTTCGTTCTTCGGGGATCGTCTGGCGTTGCCCAGACAGGACCGGTTTCCCGCTCCGCATCGGCCCTCATCGTCCGGAATTTCCACATCTCGAAGAGATGTCCATCCATCCCCACGCGCTTCTGGCGATAAAGGATGGGGCCTCTTGAAGTGACCTTGATCAGAACTGCGATCGCTACCATCAAGGGAAAAGTGGCAATGAGGATGATGCTCCCCAGAAGGAGATCGAAGATCCTTTTAAAAATATGATCCCAGCCTAACAGGGGAGATCCCTGAAGGCTGACCAGCGGGAGACCGTCCAATTCATCCGGGCCTCCTCTTAATCCTAAAAATTGATAGGAGGCAGGGACCACTTTCACTTCGGGGAGTTGGCCTAAAACCTTTCGGACCATCCCTTCAAAGGAGTGGTATTCATCGATGGAGATGGCCACAAAGAAGATATCCACCACTCGCTCTCGAATGATTCGTTCAATCTCTTCGTAATGGTCCAGGATCGGAATCCTGCCTATGGTCTCTCCGATCCTCTGCCGGTCGTTTGTTAGGAATCCGATCACTTTGATTCCCAGTTCGGGATGGGACTCTATCTTTTCGAGAAGCTTCTGACCGAGAAGTCCTGTTCCAGCAATCAGTGCAAATCGGAGGTTGTAACCCCGCTCTCTCACTTTTCGCAAAAGGATCCGCAAGAAAATCCTCAAAGTGAAGAGTCCAAACAGTCCAATAACCCAGAAGTAAAGAAATGCCAATCTTGAGAATTCAAAATACCTGAAGAGATAGATGAGGGTGATCAGAGAGAAGGTTGAGAAAGTGAGGCACTTTCCCAGTTCATAGAGTTCACGGGAAAAATGGTCGATACGCCTGGGGCGATAGAGGTTGCTTTGGTAAGAAAAGAGTGACCAGAGCAGGAGGAGAAGAGGGATGACCTGTAAATATAACCTCCATTCCGGTATGCCGAGCATGGGTGGCCGGATCAGGGAGGTGTGAAACCGGAGAACATAGGAGAGGATCCAAGCTCCGGTTAAAACGAGGAGATCTGAGATGAAGAAGAGGGACTTAAAAAATCGGGCATGTTTCCTTAACATCGGATCCCCAGTTCTTGTTTCAAGAAGTTTCTTATCTTTTCTTTATAAATCTCTCGGTCCCATGAGAGGGAATGGTGACGGATTGCTTCTGGATCGAATTCCTTTTCGATTGCAAGAAATCGCTCCACCGCTTCGACAAGGGATTCAGCCTTTTGATGATCGAAGAAGAGACCTGTGGGTGCTTTTCCTTCTCTCTTTTCTGGTTGGTCATAGGAGAGCATCGACTCCAATACTCCTCCACAACCATAAGCAATCACAGGCCTTCCAGAAGCCATTGCCTCAAGCGGAACGATTCCGAAATCCTCCTCTCCCGGAAAAATCAATGCCCGGCACTTTGAATAGTGGTCGGCAATGATTTCGTCTTTCTGCCAACCCAGAAAAGAGATGTTTGATCCTGCCATCGATTTGAGCCTTTTTTCTTCTGGACCCGTGCCAATAATGTGTAAAGGGTAGTTGAGTCGGTTAAAGGCGTCGATGGCTAAATCGATCCTCTTATAAGGGGCAAGGTTTGAAACAATAAGAAAATAATCCTCATGGTGTTGAGAGATTCTGAACCTTTTGGTATCCACTGGCGGATGAATGACCTCTGCCTCTCTTCGATAATATTTTTTGATGCGCTTCGCCACATAGTTGGAGATGCAGAGAAAATGATCCACTCGCTGGCTTGAAGTTACATCCCACATCCTTAAATAGTGGATGATCACTGAGATGATCTTTATTCTTCTCTTTCCGAAATAGCCTTCAAACATATCCCAGGCGTATCGCATCGGAGTAAAAAGGTAGGAGATGTGAAGGGCTTCCGGTGAAGGGAGGATTCCTTTTGCCACACAGTGGCTCAGACTAATAATTAAATCATAGCCTTTTAGGTTGAAATGTTCAATGGCCATCGGGAAAAGAGGAAGGTAGTTTCTGTATCCTCGTTTCGAAAAAGGGAGCCGGTTGATAAAGGAGGTATGAATCGCTCTCTTTTCGATGATGGAGGAGACAGAGCCTGGGACGTGAAGGAGGGTGTAGAGAGGTGCTTCAGGAAAGAGTTCACAGAACACTTCAAGACACCGTTCTCCTCCTCTCATTCCTGTTAGCCAATCATGCACAAGGGCAACCTTCATACCATCCATCACTCTCTGGAAATGAGGAGGTTATTTATAGAAGTACATATCGATTACAGAGAATTTTATCACTATCTCTCTCTTTTTGACAAGGAGGACTCCCCTCCATAAAAATAAAGGGAGATAATCTTGCTGATTATCTCCCCCATCAGAAATTTGTTTCAACATAGATCTTAAGGATCAGAAAAGACTGAAGAATAGTTATAGCCTGCAGGGATATCACTCGAGTTACCTCCCCAGCCGACACCATAAGGAGAGGCACCGGAAGAGGGTTTGACATACCAGGCGCCGGTGTCGGTTCGGTAAACGGCGAGATCCGTCTTCCCGTCTCCGTCGTAATCTCCCGGGACCGGTTTATCAGTAGGATCTCCCCCCCAGCCGACGCCATAAGGAGAGG
>FWPV01011816.1_pt1 | contig 13735 bp, 12 predicted proteins | sample 2228371 | NCBI WGS metagenome assembly FWPV01 (sample SAMEA103939776, study PRJEB20133) | metagenome | reverse complement strand
GGTCTATGCAAATATTTCCTATAAGAAGAACCGTAATCATGCAAAAAAAATTAAATTGAAATATTTTTATAATGATTTAGCTTCTTTAATAAATTTTCTCCAGCTAAACAAATTGAAATAAGTTCAATTCTTATACGCGGTAAATTCGGCAAATGAGTTATTTGATAATAATTTACCGCCTTAATTAGATGTTTAATTTTTCTGCTGGTTAAAGATTCCTCAGGAGAACCAAAACTTGAGCTTTTTCTGGTTTTTACCTCGATAAAAGCTAAAGTATCCTTGTCCTGAGCAATAATGTCAATTTCCCCGTATCTGGTTCTGAAATTTCTTTTGATGATTTTATATCCCTGTTTAATAAGATAATCTGCGGCCAAATTTTCTCCTAGATTTCCCAAAGTCTTATTTTTTTGTTTTGACATTTTTGGCGGAAGATTTTTTAGAAGTTTTGCGGGAAGTCTTTTTTATCGCTTTTTTAATTTTTACTTTTTTGTCTTTTTCTTTTATTTTATCTGCTTCTTTGCCGATTTTTTTTCTTAGATAATACAATTTTGCTCTGCGCACATATCCTTTTTTTACCACTGTTATCTTTTCAATCCACGGGGAATATAAGGGGAAAATTCTTTCAATCCCTATATTATCCGCCCCTATTCTTCTGACTGTAAATGATTTGTTTTCTGCCTTACCTTTTATGGAAATCACTATTCCTTCAAAAATCTGGATTCTTTCTCTTATTTGCTCTTTTACTTCACGTTTTGCCCGGCCACTAATTTTTTCTTTTTCTATTAATTTATAGTGAACACGAATGGTGTCGCCTACCTTAAATTCTGTTCCTTTATATTTGGCATACATTGACATATGGCCAATTTTAACAAAACAAGCCTCAAGTTACAACATGAGATTTTCTTTTAGCTGTAAAGCGTTGCTAATAGCATTAGCTGCTGCGTCATTGTTGAAATAGACGAAGACATCTTTACCTTGTTTAAGCCAATCTTTTATCTTTTTTGCCCAAAAAAGCAATTCACCTTTAGTGTAATTAGATGTGTAAAGAATCTTATTACCATGAAAGCGAAGATAGATAAAATTCGCCGTCGGCTGACTTATAATAGGCCAGTCCTGCCAATCCTGGAAAACAGCAGCGCAGTTATAACGGGATAAAATATCCCATGTCTTATTACAAATCCAAGAATGATGACGAAATTCTACCGCATAGCGAAATTTTTTTGGCAGCAGCTTTAAAAAAGCAGCCAGCCTAAAAGAGTCCTGTTTCAGATATGGAGGCAATTGCCAGAGAATTATATGTCGGCCTTTCAAAACAGAGGCGTTTTCTACAAAAATTTTAACTGCCTGATGGCAATTAATTAATCTCTTGATATGACTGATGAATCTGTTTCCTTTTATAGAAAATAAAAAGTTTTTAGAAGTTTGCTTTTGCCATTTGATAAAAGTTTCTACTGACGGCTGTCGATAAAAAGAATAATTTATCTCAACCGTATTGAAATATTGAGAATAATAATTTAAAAATTTTTCGGCGGGCAATTTCTTTGGGTAAAAAGATTCTCTCCAGTGAGAATATTGCCAGCCGCTGGTACCAATAAAACAATTACCCATGCTTTATCATTATATACTTTTTATTCTTCTTGTATCGAAAGATGACAATTGATATAATTTCTTATATTATATTGGGCCGCTAGCTCAACTGGCAGAGCAACAGCCTTTTAAGCTGTTGGTTCCGCGTTCGAGTCGCGGGCGGCTCACATTTGTTGTTTTTTGAGTGGCAATATCGGTAATTAGCGTGAAGGGAAGCCCTAATTCAGAGTTTGAAAAGCCGTTAAAGTTATACCTTACTCCACTTGGGAAAATTAGCCTTTCATATTTTAAATGGCAATTAGCTTCAAAACAATTTTGTCAACTTCAGAGAGTGGACAATCAAAGCCTGATAATCATTTTAAGAAGTATAGGGTTATTACTTTTTTTCCCTACTTTTTAAATCCTTTTAACTGTCACTTGATAAACAGTGGCTACACGTAATCCTTTTATTTGACCTACATAAGATTCAATAAAAACTTCTATGGCATCACCGGAACGATTAAGGTAACCAGAAACATTAGTATCAAAACATCTTTGTACTGTTACCCATCCAGTTCTCTCTTGCCATAAAACTAATCCAGTCGGTGGATCGGGCAAATAAACAACTCTATTATTTTCTGTTAAAAAGCCAACTGAATTATTATCGACAAAAACTTCAACTGGACACATAGCGCAGACAAATAAGCGATATTTTAACAAAAAAAAAGAATTATTCAATATTTATGTGATAAATGTATTTCCCTGACAATTACTTATATATTCCACTGTTGTCTTGTCAGCTCCAGAGGTTAATCTTCCTTAATTGACAATTTTTAACAAGTCTACGGCATGTGTGGCTGACTATCTGAAAAAGTCTAATATGTATCAACTTTTTGAAAGTCTCAATCAGCCGATCTATAATATAGTCGGCAAAAAAGATCAAAGATTGGCCGTTTGGCTTACTTTTTTCCCAAAATAACGACCACATCAAATTTATTTTCTTCATCCAAGCTTTCTATATTTGCGGTAGTTATTTTTTCCTGTAAATCCCGCTGAATAAGCGGCAGATATTTTTCTTTCGATTTTTTGATTTTTATTATTGATTCTTCATAATTATCGGTGTCGGCATTTGATTTAGAAATATTTTTATATTCTTTTCCTTCCAAATATTCTGCAATTTCTTTGGCATAACCGGTTCTATCTGTACCATTTTGAACAGACACTTTTAAATCTTTCGGTTTAAGACTGACATCGATTGTCGGAGTAGGGGTCAAAGTAGGCGAAACGGTGGGCACAGGCGTCGAAGTTGGTTTGAGCAGAAAAGGTATTTGAAAATTTGTTTGTCTAGAAAAAAAGGCAAACGATGCCATGATAAAGAAAAAACCAAATATAATTGAAACAAACAAAAGCAATAGTTTGTTTGAAAATATTTGGGAAAAATTTACTCTTCTATGCTCGGTAATTTGTCCAGACAAAATTTGACTATCTTGAGCGGATACTGATTTTTGAAAAGCAGCAGTGTCAGCTTTCTGATCCAAACTTGTTTTTTCTGGAATATAAACCTGCTTTAAAGATTTCAAATCAGAAGCGAAATTCGGCGGAGATTTGCTGTTAGCCAACAAAATTGTGCCCAAGCTGGCAACAAATAGCATCTGCGGTAAACCACCAGAGTTAAATGTTATCTTATGAACTGACATCAACTGACTCATAAGATCCGCCAATTTAAATATCTGCTGCTTGTTTTCCTGAAGAAGATCCTCTATCTGATAATCAATAGAACCATAACCGCCAATAATTATTTTGTTTATCGGCAAATTTTTTTCCTTGCCCCATTTATCCTGTAAAAAGTTCAGTTTTGCGGTTATAGTTTTAGAAACGCGTTTTTCTTCGATAAACTCCAACAGCCCAAAACTATCAAAAAGAAAAAACTGACTCTTGTCTTTATCTAAATCACAAAAGAGTATCACCTCATTTTTTCCGATAATTGGTTTAAAAAATTCATGCAGAGCAAAAGATCTGCCGGAAAGGAAATTTAAATTTAATCCTAAAGGTCTCAATGTTTCTTCATATAAAAGCAAGGTTGATTTTAAAACAGCAGTATAAAGAATTTCCTGACTCTCGCTTGAAGTATTTATCGGTTGATAAAAATTTACCAGAGATTCTAAATCGTCTGTTATTTTTTTTCTTACTTTATCGGCTATTTTATTTGGAAGATCTTTAGGGTTAAAATTTTCTTCCAAATTTATTCTTTGGGTAATAATTTGAGAATCTGATATCGCCAAACTGTAATTTTGATCAGCAATTCTTTTTGGATAACTGTTTTCAAATATTTCCCGGATAATTGAAACCAATTTTGCTCCATCGATCACCACTCCTTCGCTGACTACTCCAACAGGCAATTCTTTTCTGGCAGAGGAAATTATTTTTTCCGGCGCTAAAAAAGGCTTACTGGTTTGAATTACTGAAACTTCTGTATCTGATAAATTAATATAAATCATAAGTATATTAATATTATATTTTCTTCATCCAATAATAGCAAATTAAATAATTAAATATCAATTCCAGGCGCCGGGAATCGGCTGGAAAAATTTATTACTTCTTTTTTTAGCTTTTGGATCTGTTGATTTTTAGCTAGCAAAAATTTAAACTTTCTTCTTGCTTGCTGATCTATCGATCTATCAGAATGTCCAATCTTTTTGATATTTAAATCTTGAGCGATCTTGACTCCTTGATTTATAAAATTTGCTATCTTTATCATTTCCTTTTCCCGCATTCCTTTTGAAGTAACAGCTGGCGTTCCAATCCGAAAACCTGAAGGATAATATGGTTTTTTCAAATCGTTGGGAATGGTTTGCTTATTGCCAAATATATAAGCTTTTTCCAAAGTAATATGCATCTGCCAACCGTCAATTTTTTTATTTGTCAAATCTATCCAGATCATATGATTTTCTGTACCGTCTCCGATTAATTTAAATTGATATTTTTTTAGCTCTCCGGCTAATACCTGAGCATTTTTCACTATTTGTTTGGCATAGAGTCTAAACTGAGGAAAACTGGCCTCCTTTAAAGCTACCGCAATACCAGCAATATTGTTAACATGCGGACCTCCTTGATGACCGGGAAACACTGCGTAGTCTATTTTTTGGGGTAAATTGGGATCTTTCGCTAAGCCTTTTTTAGTCACCATAATCATTGCTCCCCTGGGACCTCGAAGAGTTTTGTGGGTGGTAGTCATAATAATATGAGCGTAAGAAGAAGGATCAGGATGGGCTTTGCCAACAATAAGTCCGGCAATATGAGAAATATCCGCCACAAAAAAAGCTCCTACTTTTTCAGCGATTTTGGCGTATTTTTCCCAATTAAAAATTTTAGTGTAAGCAGTTCCTCCGCTCCAAATAATTTTAGGTTTGTATTTCTCTGCTAAACTCTCCAGCTCCTGAAAATCTACTTCTCCTTTTGAATTTAAATGATAGTAGAAGGCTTTATAATATTTTCCTGTAAAACTGGCTTTCTGTCCCATAGATAAATGTCCACCGCAAGAGAGCAATTGCGATAAAACTATATCTTCTTCATGACAAAGAGCGGCAAAAATTTCTAAATTAGCCGGCGAACCAGAATAAGGCTGAACATTCACATATTCAACATGAAATAATTTTTTTGCTCTCTTTATACAAAGGGATTCCAATTTATCAACATATTCGTTTCCGCTATAGTATCTTTTGCCGGGATAACCTTCCGCGTATTTATTTTCAAAAACCGATGCGACTGCTTCTTTGACGGCACAACTAGTATAGTTTTCCGAAGGAATAAGCACTAAACCAATTTTTTGCCGCTGGGCTTCTTTATCAATCAATTTTTTTAGGCTGGGATCGATTTTTGCTAGATGTTTGATTTCCATGATAAATAGAATATAACGCGTTGCAAACAGTTTATCCTTTATTGATACAGGCAAAAATAAACTCTAAAAATAAAGGGTGCGGATTAAGCGGTCTGGATTTAAATTCGGGATGAAATTGAGTACCAATAAAAAAGGGGTGATTAGACAATTCTACTGCCTCTGTCAGCATTCCGTCAGGACTCTGGCCGGAAAAAACCATTCCGTTTTTTTCAAATATTTCTCTATACTTATTATTGAATTCATAGCGATGACGATGTCGCTCCTGAATAACTGGTAAACTATAGAGGCTATTTACCTTCAATCTTATCCATTTATTGTAGGCATCATAGATAATCGTCCCTTCTTTTAGCCTACATGGCCAAGCGCCCAAGCGAATTGTCCCTCCATATTGTCTTTTGGACAGATACTGTCTCTGTTTTGGCATTATATGAATTACTGGATGCGGAGTTTTAGCCTCTATTTCTTCTGAATTAGCATTCTTTAACTTGCAGACATTTCTGGCAAAATCAATGCAGGCCAGCTGCATACCAAAACAAAGTCCAAGATATGGAACCTTGTTTTTTCGAGCAAAACCGGCGGTGAGAATTTTTCCTTCGACTCCTCGACTACCCCATCCTTGAGGCACGATTAAACCATCAAAATTGGCCAGAATCGATTCCGGACCTCTCTTTTCTATATCCAAGGAATCTATCCAAGTAATTTCCGGTACAACTTGATTCCACCAGCAAGCATGTTTAATCGCTTCAATGACGCAAACATACGAGTCTTCCAGCGAAAAATCACCGCTGCGGAAATATTTACCCACAATACCGATCTTGATTTTTCTTTTAGCCGATAAAATTTTCTGAATAAACAGATGCCATCTGCCTAAATCAGAAGTTCTTCTTTTCAGATGCAGATGGTCCAAAATTCTATCTGTCAATCCCTGGCTTTCCAAAAATTCCGGTACATGATAAATGGATGTCATATCGGGATTAGAAAAAATATCTTCTTTAGCGATAGAGCAAAAAATAGAAATTTTTTCTTTTCGCGTCTCGTCTATTTCTTTTACAGATCGGCCGATAATTATATCCGGACGAATGCCGGCGCTATGCAAAAGTTGCACAGAAGTCTGAACCGGTTTTGATTTCAACTCACCCAATGATGGAGGCAAAGGTAAATACGCCACATGAATATTTAACACATCGGCCTGATTTTTCAGCGCCAGCTCCCTAGCAGCTTCTAAAAACATAGCGTTCTGATATTCTCCAACAGTGCCTCCTATTTCACAAATAACAAAATCTGCTTTCGCTTTTTTGGACAGATCTTTTAATCTTTTTATAATTTCCTGAGGTATATGAGGAATAATCTCCACGCAGATGCCGCCATATTCCAGTCTTCTTTCCCGCTCTAGGACAGTCTGATATACCTGACCTAAAGTCATGTAGTTTAACCTCATTAAATTCTCATCTATAAAACGCTCATAATGCCCTAAATCCTGATCTGTCTCCAATCCATCCTCAGTGACGAAAGTCTCTCCATGAATTACCGGATTCATTGTGCCCGCGTCAATATTTAAATACGGATCTGCTTTTATCGGAGAAACACGAAATCCGGCTGATTTAAGCAGTAATGCAACCGAGGCGGCGGTAATCCCCTTGCCCAGCCCAGATATGACACCTCCGGAAACAAAAATATATTTAGTAGGCATGATTTAGATTAGCAAAAATTAATTTATTTTGTCAAACAGTAAGTTAATTTTATTCTATTCCTTCTTTTTTAGCCCAATTAAGAGGATCTGCAAACCATCTGTCAATAGATAACTTCTCTTTTGGACTAAGTTTTTTCATTTGATTCGCAGTTTCGACAATAATTTTACCGGTGGTTAAACAATAAAGCGAAATATTACTGCCGCTAAGTAACTGTTTGGATTTTTCAGTTTCATAAGTAGTGGTAGCCACGCAATATTCAACTTTTGCCCCAAGTTCTCTGATTGCCTGGGCGTTTCCAGCCACGCTTTCTGCTGTCGAAATATGATCCTCAATTATTACCACTTTGCTCCCTTTTTTCAAATAACCTTCTACTTTACCTCCTTTTCCATATGTTTTTGTTGTTGGTCTGACATAAACCATCGGCAAATTTAATTTCATAGCTACAAAAGCGGCTTGAGGAATAGCAGCTGTAGCTGTAGCCGATATCCAGTTTATATTTTTAATCCCTATTTTTTTCTTAATAATCTCAAGATAATAATCTGTTATTTTTTTCCTAACTAAGGGATAGGACATGACTAATCGATTGTCTAAATAGATTGGACTTTTAATTCCGGATGTATAAGTAAACACAGGATGAAAGCTAAAAGTCACTGCTCCTATACGAATTAATAATTTAGCTACCTGCACCGAAATAATACTGTCGAATAAATAATTGTTTTTCATATTTTTAATTAACGATATAAATTTTTATAAATTAATAAATTTATTTATTTCAGATTGCAGTTTTAAAGTTTCTTCTTTTGCTTTTTGAGCAAAATCTTCTCCTGACGAAGCAAAAATTATATTTCTAGAAGAATTAATGATCATATTTGGCTCCTCATCATAAATCCCAGCCTTTATTGTTTTCTCAATATCTGCTCCTTGGGCTCCAATTCCGGGAATTAATATCAACATTTTCCCTATTATATGTCGCACAATTTTAAGTTCTGGAGGGTAGGTGGCTCCTACTACTAAGGCACAATTACCGTTGTAATTCCACTCTCTAACCACCTTTTCTGCCACAAGCTGATATAAAGGTTTGTGCTCAATTGTTAGATCCTGAAACTCACCTGCTCCAGGATTTGAAGTCCGGCAAAGAATAATCGCTCCTTTATCTTTTCTATCTAAAAAAGTTTTTAAAGCTTCTTTTCCTAAATAAGGTGAAAGAGTAATTGCATCAGCTCCTAAATAATGATAAGCAAATTCAGCATATCCCTCATTGCTATTGCCGATATCACCTCTTTTCGCATCCAATATTATTGGAATTTCTGGATATTTCTCTTTTAGATAATCACAAGTCTTTTTAAGTGATTCTATCCCTAGACTTCCCTCAGCCTCGTAAAAAGCGGTGTTTGGTTTATAAGCACAAACCAGAGCAAATGTAGAATCTATAATAGCTTTATTAAATTGAAATTGGACATCTTTAATAAATAATTTTTTTACACTAGGCGGAATCCTTTCCATTTGAGAATCCAAACCTACACAAACAAGGCTTTTTGTTTTTTTTATTCGGCGGTATAACTTATCTTGGAAGCCCATTTTATCTAATGTTGGCTACCCCAACTAACTCTTTTAAATTATTAATGCCTTCTTTCGTCATATATTTTAAAAGGCCTGTTTTTATTTCTTCAAATATTTTCATTCCCCAAAAATATGTCGCTGAACCAACCCCTACCAAAGTGGCTCCAACCATAATCATCTCTAATGCATCCTGCCATGTGGCTACTCCGCCTGTACCTATTATTGGTATTTTTACCGCGTTATAAATATCATAGACACACTTTAATGCAATCGGTTTAATCCCCGGTCCGCCGACACCGCCAAATTTATTGCCTAAAATTGGCTTTTTGGATTTAATATCGATTAACATCCCTGGTCCAATAGTATTGGTGGCGCAAATAGCGTCTGCACCAGCCTGTTCGCAAGCGTGAGCTATTTCAGCAACTCCAGCATTATCGGCTGCCAACTTAACAATTATTGGAATTTTTTTGGCTTCTTTTTTTACGATCGAAACAACTTTGCAAGCTTTTCTTTTATTCTTTCCTATTGGATCACCAAACTCATTGGTTAAATTTGGGCAGCTAATATCTACTTCAATTAAAGCTGGATTAACGGATGCTATTTTTTTGGTTATATAACGATAACCTTCATAATCAAAAGCAAAGATGCTGACAATCACAGGAACAGAGGCAATTTTTAAAAATTCTTTAACTAACACCAATCCTTTTTCTATGCCCGGATTTCTAAATCCGACTGAATTAACTACTCCATGATTATATCTTGCGACTCGAGGAATGGGATTGCCTTCTCGAGGAAGCGGAGTCAAGGTTTTTAAAGTGATTCCACCAGCGCCGGCTTGAAGCGCTCTGATATGATCTGGTATTTCCTGTATTATTCCAGAAGGCAAAACGAGAGGATTATTAAATTTTATTTGGCAAAAATCTACCGAAAGATCCGCCATAAAGTTCTTCCTCCTGTTAGTTGAAAATATTTTTTCCAAACCCTTTTTTAACTAATATTTTATTATATTCAAATACTTTCTTTCCTCGAATAAAAACCTTATCAACTTTTCCCATCACTTTCCAGCCATGATAGGGGCTCCAGCCACATTTAGTAAATAGTTGACTATTATCAATTTTATATTCTTTCTCCATATCTACCTCAACAAAGCTGTCTTTTGCTTGTCTAAATTGAAATATTTTTTGGGCGTTTTGGCTTGTCAATCTAATTAGCTCATCTATTGATATTTTATTTTTATTTAACATTGTCAAAAGCAAAGGAAGCAGAGTTTCAAATCCAGGCATACCGCTTGGCGGATCAAAAGATTTTTTTTCAGATAGAGTGTGCGGTGCGTGATCAGAAGCTATACAGTCAATAAAAGAAATATTATCCCAAAGGAAATTTACATCATCCTCTGATCCAAGAGCTGGCTTTACTAAAATAAGATTATCAAGATAAGGAATATCTTCTTTCGTAAGAAACAGATGATGAGGAGTGACATCACAGCTGATGTTTAAACCTTCATATTTCGCATCAATAATTTTAATTAAAGTTTTTTTGTCACTGATATGAGTAAGGTGGGTTTTATTTTTATATTTTCTGCAGAGATCAATTACCAAATCTACTTTATCTTCCTGCGCATGTGCTACTATTACCTTATCTTTAGGCCAGGCGTAAAAAACTTTTTCTATTATAAAGCTATCTTCTAAGAGACACTTCCCGGTAGTTTCGTTAAGATAAATTTTCAGTCCTACAACACGATTGACAATATTTTTAAATTCTTTTAAATTTCTTCCGTCGCTGCCAAAATAGAATCCGTAATCACAAACAGCTTTTCTTTCCGCAATCTTTTCTTTTATCTTTAATCTTTCAGAAGAAAATATCGGAGGAATATTATTTGGCATATCAAAAACAGTTGTTATGCCACCGGCAAGAGCAGCTTTTGTTCCAGAGAAGAAATCTTCTTTATGAGTCTGTCCTGGATCTCTAAGATGCGCATGAATGTCAACTATTCCTGGAAGTCTTATTATATTGCTCATGATTTATTATTTAACACAAGATCTAAAAGAGCCATTCTTAAATAGAGTCCATTTTTTACCTGCTGACCTAAATACACACTTCTGACATCAGAGTCTACTTGAGTACTAATTTCATCAATACGAGGCAGACAATGCATAACAATACTTTCTTTTTTCATTTTTTCAATTGTTGCTTTATCAACTATATAGCTTCCTTTTACTTCCTGATACAATTGATCAGTCATATATTCTTTTTTAACTCTGGTTACATAAAGAATATCTATTTGGGGCAAAATTTTCTTAAAATCTGCATATTCGGTAAAATTTACATTTTTTTCTCTAAGATAATTCCTGATATTCTCTTGAATAGGTACTTGACTGGGGCTGGCCAAACTTAATCTGATATTTTTAAAATTAGACAGCAATTTGACAAGCGAATTAGTCGGACGATAATGAGCTAAATCACCAATTATCAAAATGTGTAAACCGTCAATTTTTCCAAATATTTTTTTTATGGTATAAAGATCTGAAAAAGCTTGTGTTGGATGTTCATTCACGCCATCACCAGCGTTGATAATTGGTTTATGAGCATATTTGGCCGCCAGACTTATTGATCCTGCCTGCGGATGTCTAAGAACCAAAACATCGGCAAAATGAGAAAAAACTCTTACCGTATCCGTCAATGATTCACCTTTTGCTACAGAAGTGGCATCCATTCCATTTAAAGGAATTATTCCTCCGCCTAATTTTTGCATAGCGCAAAGGAAAGAAGAAAATGTTCTGCTGGAAGGTTCATAAAAAAGAGCAGCCATTATTTTATTTTCCAGCAGTTTGTTGATTTTTTTTTGACTGCATTCTTTTTCTATGTCTTTTGTTCTGGAAAATAAAATCTCCAAATCCTCTCTGGTAAATTGTTCTGCAGAAATAATATTATTTTGAAAAAAATTATTTTTCATTTACCCTCCTTATATTTACATATTATATTTTAACTCTAAAAAGTTTTTTACCGCGAATTAGCTGGAATGACTTGTCTTTACATATTCCTGCCAGGATTTTATTTTAAGATCATCAATTTTTTTCTTTGACAATGTATCAACAAACAGTTCAGCGATAGAGGCTTTGGTAAATAAAAGTATATTAGCTTCAACTGCCGCACGTCTTATTAGATAGCCATCGCTTATCTCTCTTGTCAATTCTTTTACTCCTAAATTTCCCCTATCGCTTAAATTTATTACCAAACTAACTTTTTTTTTGCTAATAAGATCTGAAATATTTTGTTTTAATTTCTCATGAACTTTGTATACAAATTTTGATTTTATGCCGTTTTCTTTTAAAAATGCTGAAGTCCCTCTGGTTGCATATAGATTAAAACCTATGTTTATAAGTTTTCTCGCCGTTGGTAAAAGTTTTTTCTTTTGTTCAATGCCGCCAAGAGATAAAAGAGCGCTTTTTTTAGGATATGAAACTCCGGTAGATAAAATAGCTTTTAGATAAGCCTCATACAAATCATCTCCAAAACAAGCCACTTCTCCGGTGGAGGACATTTCCACTCTTAAAACCGGATCAACAAAACGCAATCTGGTAAATGAAAAATGAGGAACTTTTACTCCGAAGTAAATTGGTTCTAATGCTTTGGAAGGTCTTATTTTTTCTCCCAGGATTATTTTTGTAGCCAGATCAATAAAATTTATTCCCAATACTTTAGAAACAAAAGGGAAACTGCGAGAAGCGCGCAAATTAGCCTCAATTACTAGTATTTCACATTTATCTTTTTCTATTTCATTTACTAAATATTGGATATTGAACGGACCGCTTATTTTTAAATTTTTGCTTATCTTTTGAGAAACTTGATAGATTGATTTTTTAGTTTCATCTGTTAAAGAGAAAGAAGGTAAAACTAACGTCGCATCGCCAGAATGGACGCCTGATCTTTCCACATGTTCGGAAAGAGCATAAGTAATAATATTACCCTTATCTGCAACAGCGTCAAAATCTATCTCTTTAGCTTGACGGATGTATTTTGAAATAACCATTGGATAATTTGGGTTGACTATGGAAGTGGCCTGATCTAGAAATTTCAATAATACTTTTTCCGAGTAAGCCACAAACATACCTCTGCCGGACAATACATAAGAAGGCCTAACAAGAACAGGGTATCCTATTTTTTGCGCAAATAATAAGGCTTCTTTTTTATTTTTTAGGCGTCGCCAAATAGGCTGTTTAACTCTAATTTTATCCAAAAGAGCAGAAAATTTTTCTCTATTTTCCGCTTTATCTATTGCCTTAAAATTACTGCCTAAAATATTAATTTTTTCTTTTGCCAGTCTTGGAGCGAGATTATTTGGAATTTGTCCTCCAACAGATACTACTAAAGGGCATTTTTCTATTTCAATAATGTCTAGAATTCTTTCTTTAGTTAATTCTTCGAAATAGAGCTTGTTTGAAATATCATAATCTGTGGAAACAGTTTCCGGATTACAATTAATCATTACCGTAGCATATCCTAGTTTTCGAGCTGTCAAAATGCTATTTACCGCACACCAATCAAATTCGACTGAAGACCCTATTTGATACGGACCACTACCGATAATCCCTAATTGATTATTTTTTTTACCTAATAAATCATCTTCTATACGATGATATGATAAATATAAATAATTTGTTTTCGCGGGAAACTCTCCAGCTAATGTGTCTATTTGACAGATTTTAGGTGTTATGCCATATTTCTGCCGTGTTTTATGAATCTTTCTCCATGATTTATCAAACACTTCACAAATTTGCTGGTCGGAAAAACCGAGTAATTTCGCCTCCAATATCATTTTTTTATTTATCTTGCCACTCTGTGCCTGCTGCAACATAATTCGATAAAATTCAACCAAATTTTTTATTCTATTGATAAACCACAAATCAATGCCGGTTTTTTGAGAGATATCTTTTTCTGATTGTCCATAAAAAAGATTATAAGCGATATTGTAAGGTCTAGAAGGAGTTGGATTTAGATTTTTATAAACAATTTTTTTGTT
>FWPV01009034.1_pt1 | contig 13735 bp, 12 predicted proteins | sample 2228371 | NCBI WGS metagenome assembly FWPV01 (sample SAMEA103939776, study PRJEB20133) | metagenome | reverse complement strand
TCTGCAGCTTCATAATAGCTATCAGGAATACCTTGCAATCCAGCAGAAAATAAAACCATATTAATACCAAAAGTCTTCCACACGCTCATTATTATTAATGCAAACATTGCTGCAGTGGGTTCGTTTAACCAATTAACTGGATTAAATCCAAGTGATTCAACGAAATAATTTACCAGACCAAAATTCGGATCGTACATCCATCTCCAAATCAGTGCGGCAGCAACTGGAGAAATAATTACAGGGGCAAAGAAAATTGTACGCAATAGTTTTTTGCCCATTAATTTTTTATTAAGTAAATAGGCTATCCATAAAGAAAGAGCCATATTGATTGGGATTGTTCCAATCGAATAGATAGCAGTGTTTTTTAAAACTTGCCAAAATTCTGCACTATGGATCATCCTTACATAATTATCCAAACCAATAAAAGTTGCATCTCCACTAAACATATTCCATTTGTGAAAACTTAGGTAAAATGAAAAGAAAACCGGGAACAGAATAAATGTAGAGAAAATAACCAATGTTGGAGATAAGAATAGTAATGCACTTGTAAAATCTCCTTTACGGTAATTTCCATAATCACTTTTTAGATTGTTCTTTATTTTACTTCTAAAAAGATTCAATACTGTTTTATTTTTTATTTGATTGTAAAATTTTGTTTGATTTAACAGCTGATTCATTCAAAGATTTTCTTGCATCTACATTTCCCGTCGTCGCACGTTCAATTGCTTCAGCAAGATGCCTGCTTATTTCAAGTCCTCCATAATCAATTGGTCTTTGTGCCTGGCCTACTTCCATTTGTTCAACAAAAACTTTAAAGTTTGGATTTTCATCAAGATATTGTCGGAATTCAGGAACATTAAGTACCGCGTGCCTGATTGGAAGATAACCCGATTTGATAGACCAAAAAGCTTGAACTTCGGGTTGAATAATCCACTTAAGAAATTTCCAGGCTTCTTTTGGATGTTTACTTTGCTTGAAAATGGCGAGATATTCTCCTCCAACTACTGTTGCACTCTTCACTGGACCGGTTGGAAGAGGCGCAAATGACCAGTTAATATTTTTTAACAAATCTTTATAACGTGGTAGATTCCAGGGACCATCCATTGCCATTGCCAGGTTGCCTGAAACAAATGCATTTTCAAATAGGTTAGTAAATCTTTTCAGGTTCTGATCGTGATATAGTTTCTGCCATAATTCTAAAGCCTTAACTCCTTCATCACTATTATACAACACAGAGGTTTGTTCAATATTAACAAAATCTCCGCCTGCTTGCCATAAAAATGGCATAAACTGCCATACCATCCACGAGCCAAGTGGGCCAGCTGCAGGAAAAACAGGAACAAAAAATCCTACTTGTTCAAATGTTCCATCTTTATTTTTATCAACAGAAAGCTTCCTTGAAAATTCGAGTAGTTCATCCCAGTTTTGAGGTGGATGGTTTGGATCTAATCCCGCTTTCTTAAATAAATCTTTGTTGTACATCAACGCTAGATTGGTTGCTTCCATTGGTAGACTGTATAAGGTTCCTTTCCAAGACGCAAATTGGCGTAATGCCGGATAAATATCATTTATGTCTTCCTGCGCTATTCCATCATCTCCATTGATGAAATCCGCCATTTTGTAGATAGCATCTGCTTCAACAAGATCTTCAATAAAATCAGAATGTAACCAGGAAATATCCGGAGCCGTTTTACTCTGCACGGCAGTTACCAGCTTTTGTATTAGAGCATCACCACTTGGAATATACTGAGCTTCTATATTAATCCCGGGATTTTCTCTTTCAAATTTTGCTATTAGTTCATTGAGCGCAGGAACTGTTGAAGAAATGAAGCTGTGCCAGAATACCACTTTGACATTCCCATCATTTTGATGAGAATTTTTATCACCACAATTGTTTACTATTAGTGCTGTGATAATGAAAGTAATAATTAAATATTTTTTCAAAGATCTATCCTTCTTAAAGTAATTTACTGATTAAACAATGTCATCTAAAAAAATTAACTTATTTTTTTTCTCCAATGATTTTGAGATCAAGTTTATAATTCCTTTTAATGGAATCACGAATAATGAGCTTTGTCGGCAGAAAAATCCCTTCCGGTTGGAAGTTTCTCTTGGATTCAATCTGATCAATTAAAAGTTTAGTAGCTATCTGTCCTATCTGAGAATTTTGCTGGGCAACTGTTGTCATTGGGGTTGCAAGAAATCGAGAATAAGGTTGATCATCGAAGGAGATCATTGATATATCATCAGGTATCCTTAAGCCTTCTTCTGAGATAGCTCTTATTGCACCGAGTGAGATAAGATTACTTACTGAAAAAATAGCAGAGGGAAAAGGTTTCTTCTTTAACAACAGCTTTGTTTCGATGTAACCATTTTCTTCTCCAAAACTATCCCCCACTATCAATGATTCATCAACAGGTAAATCAAATTTTTTATGTGCATCACGATACCCTTTAACACGATCATTATTAGGAGAAGTGTTTTTCAAACCTTGAATACAGGCTATTCTTGTATGACCATTTTCTATTAGCAGAGTAACCGCATCTAAGGCTCCCTGATAATTATCAGAAGTAACGAATGGTATATTGAGATTCGGGAAATATCTATCCAAAAAAACGATTGGAATATTCTTTTGAACCATTGCCACTAAATGAGAAACTTCTAAACCTACAGGAGAGATAATCAATCCATCAACTTTGCGGTTAAGCATTAGTTGTAACGATGAGCTTTCAATTTCTGTGTTTTCTTCACTATCACAAAGAATAATTGAGTAACCAAATTTTCTGGCTGATTTTTCAACGCTTTTTGCTATACTAGCAAAGAATGGATTTGAAATATCAGGGATTATATAACCAATAGTATTAGTTCTTTTTAATCTTAATCCGCGAGCTAATTGGTTTGGTGTGTAGGAAAGATCTTTTGCGGCTTGGAGAATCAACTCTTCTGTCTCTTTGCTTATTCTATATCTACTAGATTTACCGTTAATTACTCTTGAAACAGTCGATACAGAAACACCTAGTTTAGAGGCGATACTTTTTAATGTTACATTACCACTTCGCATTTTTGAAACCACAGAATATGATTCGAAATTGAAATCTGCGCAAACGTTTGTTCAAAAGTTAAGAAAATAAAACTGTGTTGTCAAGCAATTTTTATAATATTTTAAATTTGATGTCTGTTTTATCTTTTTTTATAAAATATTTGCACAAAGCATTGCGCAGAATATTAAAATTAATCAAAAGTAAAAATATCTGGTTATGAAAATTTATGCAGAAGGCGTTAAGATGTATCGACCTTGATAACAAAATTTATAAATTTTATTAGTTTACCCTTAATTAAGCTTTAGCAGTCAATTCATTTATCTTTTATGGAATGAAAAAACTGAAGTACGAATGGGGCTTGATTACGCTGTTTTAGATTATTTCATAATTGCTTTATAGAAAATTAGCCCCAAAATAATTTATTTTGAGGCTAATTTGTGGGCCCAGATGGACTTGAACCACCGACCCTCTGATTATGAGTCAGATGCTCTAACCAACTGAGCTATGGGCCCAAAATTTTGCGCTCAAAAATAGTATTTAATATCTCTTAAATCAAGATGGGATTGAATGCTAAAAAATCTTTACAGGCTGCAAAACTAATTAATTTACCTTTAAGCTGTCGACAATTTTATCTTTTTCATATTTGACGATAGAAATCAAAGTTCCTGACGTATCAAAGTTTTTCCATTCACCGTTTCTTTTCCCGTCGTTAAACATTCCTGTTTCAGCTATTATTCCGTTTGGGTAGAACCAGTTCCATAAACCAACCGGAAGATCATTTTCAAATGCGCCTTCGGTTTCCAAACTGCCATCAACTCGATAATATTTCCACATACCGGTGTTTTTATTATCCAGCATTTTACCCAGCATTTGAACTTTGCCATTCGGGTAGTAAATAATAAAATCACCATTCCTTATTCCGTCAGTCACTTCATACTCGATTGTTTGATCTAACATTCTAGATTTGTGTCTACCTGAATATGGAGTAGTTGAAAGTGAATCCTTGAAAAGTATTCCATCTCTTAAAACCAATGGAGCGGAAATTTTTGAGTCAGTGGATTTTTTTGAGCAGGAGAAAGAAAAAATAAGTGCAGATATAAAGGCAAAGATTAGAAAACCATTTACAATTTTTTTCAAATTATTTTCTTTCAATTTTATGGTAGAAATCCAGGAGTTTATTTTTAGTATCAAGTAAATCCTGAGAAATTACTTTTACTTCACCCAAAACAGGCATAAAGTTAGTATCACCGTTCCAGCGCGGTACAATATGGAAGTGAATATGCTCTTCAATTCCGGCTCCGGCAACTCTTCCAATGTTTGCTCCGATATTGAATCCGTGCGGACCAAGAATTTCACTTAAAGCCATCTTTGCCAGCTTAAGTTTTTCAAACATCTCATAAGTTTCTTCTTTAGAGAGATCTGATAATTCCCCTGTGTGTGTGAAAGGAACGATCATTAAGTGACCGTTATTATAGGGATAAAGATTTAATACCGTAAAAGTATTTAAACCTTTATCCACTAAAAGATTCGACTGATCTTTTGGATCAAGATCCTTCATCTGACAGAAAATACATTTAGATTTATCTGAGTCAGATTTGAAAGATTCAATATATTTTGATCTCCACGGAGACCAAAGCTTATCCATATTTTGTTTCAGAATAAAATTTTAATCTTATTTATTTTCTTCTTCACGTGACTTGTTGTATTCTTCGATAACCTTCTGTTCAACATCTTTTGGCACTTCTTCGTAGTGGGAGAATTTTCTTCTATGAACACCGCGACCCTGAGTTAAACTTCTTAACTGAGATGAATACTTGTATAATTCAGCTAAAGGAACATTAGCTTTGATAATCTGAAAATGTCCATCCGAATCCATACCAAGAATTTTTCCTCTTCTGCTGGAGATATCACCCATCACATCACCCATATATTCATCCGGTACGATTACTTCAACTTCATATATTGGTTCCAGTAAGCAAGGCTTGCACTCAAGGAATCCCTTCTTAAAACATTGAATTGCAGCTAGTTTGAATGACATTTCATCAGAATCAACATCGTGATATGAGCCGAAGTGAAGTGTTACTTTTACATCTACAACTTTATTTCCCGATAGAACACCTTTATTCATAATTTCAACAATACCTTTTTCAACAGCGGGGATGAATCTTCCGGGAACTACACCACCAACTATTGCATCAACAAATTCAAATCCTGCGCCTCTTGGTAATGGTTCCATTTTAAAGTGGACGTGCCCGTATTGTCCTCTTCCACCTGACTGCTTTTTATGTTTGTATTCAACATCATCAACACGTCCTTTTATCGTTTCTCTGTAGGGAATTCTTGGCTCAACAAGATCTACTTCAACTTTGTATCTTTCTTTTAATCTTTTGGCAGCCAGAGACAATTGAAGTTCTCCCTGACCCGAAATAATTGTTTGTGAGATTTCAGGATCGTAAGTAACAAAGAATGACGGATCTTCTTCGTGCAAGGAGTGTAAACCGGATGCAATTTTATCTTCATCACCTTTAGCTTTAGGGAGAATAGCACTTCTTATTACCGGCTCAGGAAATTCTATCGGTTTAATTATTACAGAAAGATTTTTTGTTGCAAGTGTGTTATTTGTATGGGTGTCTTTTAATTTAACAACAGCGGCAAAATCACCTGCCAGCACCTGAGAAATTTCTTTTCTGTTACGTCCGTTTAAAACTGAAAGCTGACTTAATCTCTCAACTTTATTGTTAGCTTCATTCAATAAGTCCATACCGGCTCTAACTGTACCGGAAAAAACTTTGAATAGTGAAAGTTCACCAACGTGTTGTTCAGATATTGTTTTAAATACAAATAAAACAGGTTCGCCTTTAGGATCAGGTTTTACAATCACTTTATTTGTGGTACCTGCCATAATAGCTTCTTCTCCACCGCGTTCGGCTGGAGATGGAAAATAAGAAGCAGCAAAATCAAGAAAGTTATTAATTCCGATTGCACGTGCGGCAGATGTTGCAAAAACAGGAGTTAAGCTTCTGTTAAGGATAGCAGCTTTTAATCCTGTTTCGATATCACTTTCGGATAATGAACCTTCCTCAAAATATTTATTCATCAGTTCTTCATTAGTCTCAGCAATTTTTTCAATCAACTGTGTGTGATATTCTTCTGCTTTTGCTTTAATGTCATCAGGAATTTCAGTTTCAGTAACTTTACGTGATCCTGCATCGCCATAAGTGTAAGCTTTCATTTTAAGTACATCAATAACTGTGTTAAACACAACTCCTTCAGTCTGAGGGAAAGTTACGATTACAGCTCCGTTTGTTAATCGTTTTTTAGCCTGTTCAAAAGTTTCCAGAAAAGATGAATGCTCGTTATCAACTTTATTAATTATGATAGCTGAAGGCAGAGAAAATTCATTAACAAACTTACCGGTTACCTCGCTGCCAACTTCAACGCCCTCTGCTGCTTTAAGAACCATAACAGCAGTATCACAAACTTTCATAGCAGATTTTACATCACCGATAAAATCAGAATAACCTGGTGTATCAAGGATGTTTATCTTCTTATTATTCCACTCGATGTGCATGAGAGAGGTTGAGATGGAAATTTGTTTTTCAATTTCATTAGAAGTATAATCAGAAACCGTGTTGCCTTCTAGCACGCTGCCAATTCTGTTTATTTCTCCTGCTGTAAACAACAGTAGTTCGGATAGAGAGGTTTTGCCACTACCACCGTGACCAATTAATGCAATATTACGTATTGATTCGGGAACATATTCTTTCAAGGGATTCCTCCTAAAAAATTAAAGGTGAGATTAAAAAACTTTTACTTATTCCTGAAGTTTCTCCAAAATGTTTCAACTCCTTTACCAACAGCCTGTAAGTTTTGAACCAGAGGCATAACAGCATCTTCAAATCCGCTACGTATTTTCGATTCCAGATGTAAAATTTTATCAGCACGCTCTCTCAAATCACTAACAATAGATTTAAGTACATTAATCTGGGATTTAGTATCGTTAGTAAGTTGATTGAGTTTGTCTGAAAGTTCCAGGGTTGATTGAATTAGCGGTTTAAGATCGGAAGATAATTCTTTGATGTTATCATTTATTGATTGCACTGATTTAACTATTTTATGAAGATAGTAAATCAGTGCAATACAAAGTGCAGATGCAGATAATAACAAAAGGCCGGTAAGAATTTCTGTTACTTGCATAAAATCATTTAAGAGTTTTTAGCTTCCTTATATGCATCTATACCAGCTTTGATTGATGATTTCAATCTGTCAGCTTCTGTTTCAACTTTTTCTTTGCCGCTCTGATACACCTCGGATGTTTTAAGTTTTGCATCTTTGAATATTTTTTCAGCATCTTTCAAAATATCTTCTGATTTCTGTTTTGCATCGTGAATTATTTTTTCTGATTTTTTCTTACCTTCATTAATCAATTCTCTGGCTTTATCTTTTGCTTCCGACAGATACTTTTCAGCTTCATCAAAATATTCTTCAGATTTTTGTTTTATATCGGCTCTCAGTTCTTTACCACTTTTAGGAGCAGTCAGCAGAGCAATTATAGCTCCAACAGTGCCACCAGCCAAAAATCCGATCAAAAAACCTTTTGCAAGATTATTATTATCCTGTGCCATACTTATACTCCTTTCATTTGATAATTAACTATCAAAATATATCAATACATCGTCCTAAAATCAAGAAAATACGTAGTTTACAATGCTATTTCAGATGTAAAACCGATAATATGAGGGTAAAAATTTAAGACCGGTTCAAACAAAGAATTTTTAGAAGACTTTTTTGATCATTATGGATAAAAATCTTATGGATGATCATTCACCATTTTGTTCAAGCAGTATTTCTCCAAATCGTTTTTTATAAATCATTGCACTGATTACACCGACTATAACTGCAAACCATAAAGTAACTACTCTTACTATAAAAGTTGCAGCAAGTGCATCATTATTTGAAAGACCTTTGTTGATTAATAGTAAAGTCAAGGATCCTTCAGTAACACCTATACCGCCGGGAAGCATTGAAACTGCACCAATTATTGTTGAGAAGCTGTAACTAAAAAACGCCCAAAATAAATTTGCATCGGTTTGATAGTTGGTTAAAATCAAATAAAAGCCGACGCATTCAAATCCCCACGAAACGATGCTTAGTGCTGTCATAGAAACGAGAGATTTGAAATTGAAAAGAACAAAAGATGAATCATAAGCATTTTTAATTTTTTGCACATGATTGCTGAGATACTTTATATGTGAAATCTTGTCAAGCAATGTATCAGCAACTCTTTTATTTGTCAGAACAAAAATCATAAATAAAAGTATCAATAAGATTATCAGTGTAACTGATTTACCATAATTAAAATAATATGCGCCAATTAATGCTATTAATGTGAGTGATAAAAAATCGGTAGCACGTTCAGCAAATATGATCGGAGCCGTTTTGCTGATTGATGTTCTGTTTACTTGCTTAACCAGATAAGATTTGAGCAGTTCCCCAAATTTGCCAGGTGTAACGCTCATAATTAAACCTGACATAAAAATGGAGAAAGAGTCTTTGATGTTCAGATTCACTCTGATTAATCTCAGATAATATTGCCACTTAAAGAATCTGCTAAAGTAATTTCCAAGTGATAGTACGAGTAGCAAAGGTAAAAACAGCCAGTTAAAATTTCTGAATGACTCAACTACTTTGTTTAAATCAAGATAGATAGTAAGAATAAGGTAAACAAGCGCAGCAATAGCTATTGAAAGAAGAATTCTCTTTTTAATTTTTTCAAACAAATTAAATAATCCTTAATAAAGCGTGATAAACTCTGGATAAAGGCAAGCCAACAACATTATAGTAACAGCCGTTTATTTTTTTAATAAATACTGCTCCAAAATCATCCTGAATACCGTACGCACCAGCTTTATCCATTGGACTGCCACCGGAAATATATTCTTTAATTTCCTGATCAGTCAGTTCTCTGAAAGTAACACTGGTTTTTTCTAATTCAGTAATCGATTTATTGTTACTGAAATTATAAATTGAATATCCGGTGTAAACAGTATGGGTTTTACCACTTAATGTTTTAAGAATACGATAAGCATCTTTCTTATTAACAGGTTTACCAATAATATTTTTATTTAAGACAACTATTGTATCTGCAGTTATTATAATTCCTTTATTTACCTTTTTCTTTGCAAGATTCATTTTTTCTTTTGATAATCTTAAAACAACTTTTGAAGGAGATTCATTTGGAAGAACAATCTCATCCATCTCTACACTAAAAGATTTAAACTTAAGATTTAATTGTTTCAAAAGTTTTCGCCTTCTGGGAGATTTAGAGGCAAGATAAATTGGAATTGAAGAATCAATCATAAATTTTTTTTACTTTAGTTCCAGGAAAGTAATGATTTAAAATTACTGAATAGTTAATACCCTGTTTTGATTGTCCGATTGCGCCCCACTGGCAAAGTCCCACACCGTGACCATTCCCCTTGCCTGAAATGATTACAGAATTATCACTTTGTAAAGTTATATTGAACATTGTGCTTCTTAAAAGAGATTTACCGTCAGAGGATTTTATTATTGATCTCATATTATTTCCAACCAGAAAAACAGATTTTGAATTACCATCCTTATCAGTTAAACGAATTTCAAGTTCTTTAACTCTTCCGGATTCAAATCTTGAATTTACATTTACGCTTTTGATTCTGTAGTTTTTATCAGAAATTAGTTTTGCATCGTAAAGACGGGAAATAAATAATTCTTCTGAATAGGATTCTTCCCAAGTATATCGTGGAGAAATCGAGCAGTAAGGTTCCTCGCCATCAGCTACACTTTTAAGATAAGGCAGTCCGGAGGAAGAGAACACATTTTTAACATCTTCAGTAAATCCTCCGCATGTTGAGGAGTAATAAATTGTAGCCGGCTCATCATCAAAAGTTAAAAGCAGCCCACGGGTTTCATCAACAATTGAATTGGAGTATTCTGATTCGCCATCAACTCCGCCATAAACCTGATCACGCACATCAGTAAAAACATCAAAATATCCTCTGCCGGATGATAATTTATTATAGGCATAAGTTCTTACACAAATGGAAAATGCTTTCAAAGCCTCATAATTTTCTCTGCCTTTACCAAGAGGCATTTCCTTTGTTATTACACCTTTCACATAATCTTCGAGAGAAATTTCATTAACTAATTTTATCACAAAAGCTGAGGAGAAAATTTTAATCTTTCCCCTGTATTTTCTTCCATTGAATCTAATGACTTTATCTTCCTGCGCACCTGTTAAATAAAAAGTATCAGAATAAAATATTTTATCTGAAATCCTTAGTTGTAAATTTTCATTTGTTGATGTAAATATAATTTTATTACCCGATTTGACCTGAGCAAATTTTTTGGTTTTATCAGAAATAAAAATTTCATCATCTACTGTTATTTGCATTTCATCATTTTTTTCAGATAGTAAAACCCGGATCATGTTGGAAGAAACGTAATCTTCCTCAGTTTTATCTGATGTAAATCTTTTTGAGCTTGAGCAAGCCAAGAATAATGCTGATAAAAAAAGAGTTATCAGAAAAGGATTAAGAAAAAAATGCTTGACTTTTATTAAGGATGACTTGGAATGAAGGAAGTTCACATCAATTAACGGAACATGGCTTTTATACTGCCCCAGGTTCTCTTTACGCCTGAAATATTATGTGAAACAGATGCCTCCTCTATTGATGCAACCTGACCATTTTTATCAACTATCTTTATCTGATAAGTAAATAAAATATCATTTGCTTTATAAGCATTCTGATCTACATAAGTGTAATAGGAATTGTTTCCTTTTGGCTGAACTGTGGCAATTTCGATGTACGGACTTTGAGGTGTTTTTCTAAGTATTGCGAAGTGACTAACATTATTCTCTTCCAATGTTTTCCACTCAAGTTTAACATCATCTGATTCACTTCTTGCATGGAAAAATTCTATATATGCCCCTGCATAAACGGTGGCAATTAATAACAGACCGAGAATTATTAGTGATTTTTTCATATCTCTAGCGGAAATATATTTCCATTATTTAATATTGTCAAGAAATTTCTTTAAAAATAACCTTAAGTTTACATAGCTTTTAGTTACAAGTTTAACAGAATTATCTTTATAAAAATTCAATAAATCGAAAAGATTTTATGATTAATTGGAGACGAAACCTTTACGTAATGTGGATATGCCAGTTTTTGGCTATGATCGGGATGAGTGCTATTGTTCCATTTTTGCCTCTTTTTGTAAGGGATTTAGGAATAACCAACATTGATGAAACTTCTAAATGGAGCGGACTTGTATTTGCAGGGCCATTCTTCGTTTCCTTCTTCTTATCGCCTGTTTGGGGAAATTTAGGTGATAAATATGGAAGAAAAATAATGACTATCCGTGCAATTTTTGGATTAGCGATTGCTCAGGTTTTAATAGGGTTTTCTCAGGATATAAATCAGTTATTTATTGGCAGACTATTACAAGGTGCGTTAAGTGGATTTCTTCCGGCAGCAATGGCTTTAATAGCATCAAATACTCCCGAAGATAAAACAGGATATGCACTTGGAATTTTACAATCATCAACGGCTGCGGGCACTGTTCTCGGTCCTTTATTCGGAGGAATCATTTCGGATATGCTTTCTTTCAGAGCAGTATTTTTTGTGGTAGCCGGTTTGTTATCACTTGTCGGCTTTGCCATTATTCTTTTTGTACGTGAGGAAAAATTTGAAAAGAGAAAAGAAGAAATCTCTTTAATAGATAATTGGAAATATGTGCTGCTGAATAAAAAATTTCTTATGCCATCTATTCTGATTATGCTAACTGCTTTAGGGATTTCTTTTGTGCGACCGATTTTTGTGCTCTACATAGAAACACTTAAGATTGATAAAAATTTTCTGCCAACTATTACAGGAGCTTTATACAGTATTGTAGGTGTATTTTCAATTTTTTCTGCTTACTGGTGGGGAAAAAAAGTTGAAGTTTTCGGACTCGGCAAATCGGTTATGATGGCTGGCGCATTAACGGGAGTGATGTATATTTTACATTTTTTTGTTTCTAATCCTTATCACTTAATTCCTATCAGAACATTATTAGGTTTTGGTTATGGGGCATTGCTGCCATTATTATTTACTGCTATAAGCAAAAATGTTTCAAAGGAAAGACGAGGAGGTGTAATGGGGGTTGGATCAAGTTTTCAGATTATTGGAAATTTAGCTGGACCTTTATTTGGCGGATATGCAGGGGCAGTTATCGGATTTTCTTTTTCATTCCTGATAACAGGTTTCATTTTTATTGTAATTTCTTTTTTAGGATTGATCTATCTGAAAGATTAATCCAAATCAATTGGAAGAATTTTCTGCCAGTCTTTTGAGTTGAACTTTATAAAAATTGCTGTTGAGTAAATGATAACATAAATTGGCAAAGCTAACCAGGCACCTTTCAGTCCAAGCTCAAAGACCACACCTAACAAATAAGCAATCGGAACAAAAATGAACAAGTTTGCAATAACCTCTGCTCTCATCACATAGACTGTTCTACCTGCAGCCTGCAAGCCGTTTGCAAGTACAACACCGGTTGCATAAAATATCTGGGCAAATCCTGCTATTCTTAAAGATGTTTTTGCCATCTCAATTATGCTTTGATCTGTAGTGATAATTAATAAAACATATTGAGGGACTGATATAAAAATAGCTCCAAGAATTATTGTATAAATTGTCGCAACCTTTGCAGTTTCAAAACCATATAACTTTGCAAGATTAATTTTCCCTGCCCCAAGATTATTACCCACTAAAGTTTGGACGGCAATTCCGAATCCGAATAATGGTAAAAAAGAAATGAATAGTGTTGATATGATTGCCTGGGTGGCGGCTTGTTCTTTTGTGCCGATAATTCCGGTAATGGAAACAAAACTTAAAAATCCTATCAAGATAAAAATATTTTGGAACGATACAGGGAGAGAAATCTTAAAAATTCCTTTTATAATTTCTTTATCAATCCTAAAAAACCTGAAGTTCTGAAATTTGTTTCTGTAAGATGGGAGTAAAATAATTATCAGATAGAATAACACATCACTAAACGTCGCAAGAGTTGATCCGAGCCCAGCACCTGCTAATCCCATTCGCGGAAGACCAAAAGCTCCGTAAATAAAAATGTAATTAAAGATTACATTAAAAAGATTAGTCAGAATTCCGGATATCATAAAAATTTTAGTTTGATTAATCCCGAAAAAAAATCCTCTGTATGAAACAGAAATCAGGAAGAATGGAATACCAAGAAATCTGTAAAAAATGTACTGGGATGCATAATATGCTACTCTGTCATCTGAAGCAAAAAAATCGGAAATGGGACGGGCAAAAAATGCACCAATCAAAGCCACAACAATTCCGATTAACAAAGAAGTAATAAGTGCATTATTAAGAGTATTGCCGCATTCTAAATAATTATTTTGTCCAAATCTGCGTGCAACGATAACGTGGGTTCCGGTTGCAAGGCTGGAAAAAAAACTAACAAGTGCCCAAGTAGCCAGAACGCCAATTCCCATTGCAGCCAAAGCATAAGTAGCCTCTTCAAGTCTTCCAACCATAGCAGAATCCACGAGTGAAACAACCATTTGTGTTGAGAGTCCTGCAATTGCCGGTAAAGCTACATTTAATATTTTTTTGTAGTAACTGTTAACTGGAAGCAAATTC
>FWPV01011812.1_pt1 | contig 13736 bp, 11 predicted proteins | sample 2228371 | NCBI WGS metagenome assembly FWPV01 (sample SAMEA103939776, study PRJEB20133) | metagenome | reverse complement strand
GAGGCTTTGCGGGCGCGGCATCGGCTCGACGTGGTGGTTGATTTGTGCGACGAGCCGCCCATTCCAATCAGCACCAAGGCAGCGCTCTATCGGGTGGCGCAGGAGGCTTTGAATAACACCCTTAAACATGCTCGCGCTACCCAGATCGAGTTGCGGATGAGGTGTGACAACGGGGTGCTTCATTTGGAAGTTAAAGATAATGGCTCCGGGTTTGATCCGCATCAGGAGTATCCGGGTCACCTGGGATTGCAATCCATGCGTGAGCGGGTGGAAGGGCTGGGTGGGCAGTTCTCGATCGAGAGTGAACTTCAGGTGGGGACGCGGGTGATCGCCCAAATCCCCATCGCGAACAAATGAAATTCAGAACGCGCCAGTATCAAGTTGTCTGGTAGCTCTTTTTGGATGATTTTGCCAAACTGCGCCCAAAAAACAACGCTCCCTGGTCAGTGGATATCAGGGAGCGTTCTTAATGGAGGGGTGAACTTTATTTCGGTTCTAGCCGGGTCACTTTGTGATCAATTGGCATAATACGGCGTCGGTCTTGGCATTCTTGATGCACACGGTGAACATCGTCGGTTCGGTGAAGTTTTTCGGGAGCTTGAAATAGCGGGTCACATCGGTGTTCTTCTTGGTGCGGAGGATGCCGATCTTCACCCAGGGGGTATTGGTGGTTAAGGTGCCCTTCTTGATCTTGACGTAATAATTGGCTTTTTTAGGGAATTTGGTCACACTGATGACCAGGTAATCGCCCTGCCGGGTAGCGCTCCAACCGGTTTTTGAGCTGGATGAGGTGGTCGTGGTGGTTGTGGAGGAGGCTGTCCCTGGGATGCACAATCTCTGACCAACGAACAAGGTGTAGGGCTCTTTCAAATTGTTGGCAGCAGCCAATTCGGAGATTGAGACGTCGTATTTGACTGAGATGGCGGATAATGTGTCCCCAGATTCAACAGTGTGATACCTGGCGCAGGTCACCGTGGTGCTGGGCGCTGGAGCTGCCACCACCACCTGGGGGAATGCGCCTGCCACAAGAGCCAATGTCAACAGGATAGCCAACGCTTTGGCGACGAAACTGCTTTGATATCTTTGGGATTGTTCGGACATTTCATACTCCTTTTCTTGTTTGTTTATTATAACTCTCTGCGCTATAGTTTTTCACTCTAAAATTGACGTTCTGGCTGTAGAAATTTCAGGTGGTTGATGGCAGGAGCAGCCCTGCCATCAACCACTGCTAACCTTAAGGGTTGCCCGAGGATACGATGTCCGGGGTTGGCGGTTTAGATTCTGAACCAGTAAATGATGCTGGCGTCCATGTTTGTATGGGCTTCGTATGATTTCCCATTGGCAACCATGTTGATCTTGTACCCCGGGACGATGACCGGGTTGCACACCTGATCGGGCAATTTGATGCCCAGGCAGCTATCCTGCCATTCGGTCAGCTCGAAGCTCACCACGATTACCTGATTGACATCCACACCGATATCCTGGGCGACTCGGCGGCGGGCAGCTTCGATAGGAGGCGCATACACCACCGGGGTGGGGGTGACCTTGATCTGGCGGATCGAGGGTACCAGCCAGAAGGCGTTCGCCTGACTGGGTTTCCCGTAATTGGTAACGCTCAAAATAAACTGAACGGTTTTGCCTTCCAGGGCTGACAGGTCCACGTCAATCCGGGTTGTGGAACCATCATAGACCTCATACCATTCGCCCAGGTTTTTCACGCTTCCACCGGAAATCTGGTAATCCAGTGAGAAGACCACCTCGCAGCTTTTGTTGTTCTCAAGGCAGCCGACTTCTGCCAGGAAGTGATCCCCATTCCGCACTTTGTAGGCAGGATACACGCCTTGAATCCAGCCATCTCGGGTTGCTTCTGGTCGGGTCCAGATCGTCGCCTCATCTTCCCGACGTCCATTCTCAAGCACGGGGCGATCGAGCAATGTCACCGAGCCATCTGAGCTTTTCGAGTCGCCAGGGCAGGGCAGGCTGCCGGCGCTGCTGCGCCATGTAGCCGTGCACATGTTGGTGGCGAAATCGTAAGCGAAGTTCTGGTTAGGAGCTGCGACCCGGATTTCGACCCAAAAGGCGGTCTGAGCTTTATTCCCGATGCCAAAACGCTCTCCGTTCGCGTTGCTCAACATCCAATAGCCACGGTAGCGACCCTGTTCAGCAGGAGCCAGAAGATCGACCTTTAAGTCCACCGATTCGCCCGGACGCACATTCCCCGGCAATGGGACAGAGCGGGGGGCGCTCATGCGGTCGCCGCTCACGAACACCAACGAGTAGCTGCTGTTCCAGGTGCACGATCCGTCGTTGCGCAGCCGCCAGATTTTGGTGAACTCCGCACCGGGAGAGTACACTGTGCCATCTGCCACGGTCACGTCCGAGACAAATTTTGCCTGATCGCAAAGGACAGGGATGGCGGTAGGGGTGGGAGGTAGCGGCGTTGGCAGAGGCAACGTGGGGGTTGCGGTGGCATTCAGCGTTGGCGAGGCTGTCGGCAGCGCCACCGTCGGGGGGATCGAGATGGGCGTTGGGCTGAGCGGCGCCACAGGGGTGCTGCCTGGCGGCGTGCTGAGCGCCTGCTGGGTTAACTGCGCCTGCACCGTTTGAGCTGCCTGGGTGTAGAGGGCGTCCACGTTGCTCTCAGGCGTTTGTGGTAACTGAGAGAGCAGATTGCAGCTCATCATGAAAACCGCAGTGAATAAGATGATGATGCTGTGTCGAATTATTTGGTTAAACATACCTGTATTCCTTTCCGTAAAGCAGCCGTTTGGCTGATGATCATTCTCTCTTTCTAGCCTATATCATAGCCGGAAGCGCGGCGGAGGTTAACCAGCCCGCGTAGTATTCTGCCTCATCCTTTCGTAGGATATTTTCCCAGAAAAGACCTTCCGCTTGCCAGAAAGGGAGTTTTTCCAAGGTACAGACAGGCAAAACAAAAGATGACTCTTTTCGCTTGCAGAGCCATCTTCCGATGAGATTGCGATGTAAGCTGAGATTGCGTTGTCAGCGCGATGTTCTGGTTACTGGGATACCAGACCAATACGCACCGCGTAGAGGGCTGCCTGGGTGCGGCTTGGCACCCCCAACTTCATCAAGATATTGCTGACGTGGGTTTTCACCGTGGTTTCGCTGATGTGCATTTCGGCGGCAATCTCTTTATTGGCTTTGCCGGTTGCCAGCAAGCGGAGCACCTCGGTCTCGCGCTCGGTGAGCTTTTCGGGGCTTTCGGGAGCGCGGATTTCGCGCATCAACCGTTCGGCTGCCTTGGGTGATAGTTGCACCTGCCCGGCTGCGGCAGCTTTGATCGCCCGGCAGAGCTCATCCGCCTGGGTGTCCTTGAGCAGGTAGCCAATGGCGCCTGCCCGCACGGCGTTCACCACCGAGGTGTCTTCCAGCACGCTGGTCAGGGCGATCACCTCGGTGTCAAAATGGTCGCGGCGAATGATCTGCGTGGCGGTAATGCCATCCATGACGGGCATGAGCAAGTCCATCAGCACCACGTCCGGTTTCAGCGATTTGACCATCTCGATGGCTTCTTGCCCGTTGCTCGCTTCACCGACGATCTCCAACTCGGGGTCCAGCGAGAGGAACATACGTAACCCCTGGCGAACCACGCTATGATCGTCCACGATCAGGATTCGAATCGACATCCTTTGCTCCTGTTCACAATAACGACTTTAGCAGTCCCTACAACAACGATCATGGTTTACCTGTTTCTCTGGCGTCTATGGGAGCGATTGATTGTACGCCGACAGACTTTCCGCCAGGATCGTCAGCGCTTCATCCACCTGATCCGCAGTCACGTTGAGCGGCGGGATGAGTCGGACCACCTGCCCCTGCATGCCCGCCATGTAACCGATCAAGCCGCGCTCCAGAGCGTTGTTCAAAACTGCCATGGCTGCCTCGGGATTAGGAGTCTTGCCTGCTCCGGGTACGATCATCTCCATGGCGAGCATCAGCCCCAGACCGCGCACCTCCCCAATGAAGGGGTACTGGGATTGAAATTGGCGCAAGCCCTTCATGAACCGGGCGCTCATTGTACGGCAGTTTTCCAGCAGGTTCTCCTCGCGGATGACCTCCAGCGTCGCCAGGGCAGCCGCGCAGGCGATGGGATTGCCGCCAAAGGTGGTACCGTGAGCGCCAGGCAGCCATTGGCGCATCAGCTCGCGGCTGGCAACGGTGGCGCTCAATGGGAATCCATTGGCGATACCTTTGGCAATCGCCATGATATCCGGTTGCACCCCGAAAACCTGGGTGGCGAACATCTCGCCCGTGCGTCCAAATCCGGTTTGGACTTCATCCACAATCAGCAGGATGCCGTGCTGGTCGCAAATCTCGCGCAGGGCGGGCAGAAAACCAGCCGGAGGGACGACGTATCCACCCTCGCCTTGCACCGGTTCGACCAGGATGGCGGCGACCTGCGACGGCGGTATCAGGCGGTCGAACAGGTTCTGGATGCCGTTCACGCTCCACGCGATGACCGCTTCATCATCCGAACCGGCAGGACAGCGATAAGGGTAGGCGAAGGGGGCAAAATAGACGCTGGGGACAAAAGGTTCATAATGGTTTCGGTATTTAGACTTGACCGATGTCACTGAAGCAGCGCCGTAAGTCCGCCCGTGGAAGCTGCCCTCGAAGGCGATGATGCCGGGTCGCCCGGTGACATAGCGAGCCAGTTTCAACGCGCCCTCTACGGCTTCAGCCCCACTGTTGCCGAAGAAGAACATCTCCATCCCTATCGGCATCACCTCGGTTAACGCCTGGCTCAGTCTCAGAAGCGGCTCGTGGAGGGTGATGCCGACGGCGCTGTGAGAGAACTTTTCCATTTGTTCGCGGGCGGCTGCCAGGACTTTCGGATGTCCGTGCCCCACATTTGTGACCGCGATGCCTGAGGTGAAATCGAGATAACGGCGACCGTCAGCGGTGTATAGATACGCTCCCTCGGCGCGCACGGCGGGTAGTAATGGCCAATCGGTGGAGAAGCTTGGCATCAGGTAGTGAGATGCCCATCCAACGGTATCTAAAAAATCGTACTTGTCTTCCATAAGTATCTCCTGATCATTGATGGCGTGGATAGAGCGGCGAGATGAACTCGCCTCGGTTGAGGATATCAGCAGGATCCCAGCGAAGCTTGAGCTGTTGCATCAGAGTGCAGGTTGAGCGTGGCGCGCCCCAGGCATTGATCTGGCTGATCAGCGACCTGGCGCCTGCCGCCACGACAGCATAGCCATCTGGCTCGGCAGCCTGCCTCAAGGAGCGAAGCGTGTCGTTGGCTTCCACAGGTGGACAACTTAACGCCAACAAGCCATTGGCGACATCCATGACAAATGCCTGACCGCTGGAGGGGATTAATTCGAGCAGGTGGTTTAATTTGGCTGGAACTGTGGCGGCTCTGACGACCAGATCGGAAGCGGCGAATAATTGCTCCCATTGGCGGGTTGCGCTGGTTTCGGAAGTCTCAATGATCTCAGATGCGCCTTTACCTGCCAGCGCCTGACGCACAAGGCGCATCTCTGCTGCAACGTCCTGAGGATGCCCTTCACTGGTGTAGACCAGTCGGACAACGCCATCCCCGTCGGAAACCAGCACCACGCCGGCGCAGGCGACTCCCAGACGCAGGGCTTCGTATCCCCAACTCAAACCTTGTTGGAGATTCGCTAGAGAGATCACGAGACTGCTGCGGGCGCGCGGCAGAGGGTAGAGCTTCAGAGTGGCTTCGACGATCAGCCCCAGTGTGCCATAAGACCCGATCATCAACTTGCTCATATTGTAGCCTGCCACGTCCTTGACCAGAGGTCTTCCGAAGCGCAGCAGGCGACCGTCCGCCAGGATGATTTGGGTCGCCAGGAGCTGGTCACGCACGCCGCCGTAGAGGCTGCGCCATGGGCTGTTGAAATTGCTGGCGATTGCCCCGCCCAGGGTGCTTTCCTGGTGGTAGAACGCCAGAGGCGTCCAAAATCCCTTCTCCCGCAAGGCTATCTGTAATTCAACCAGGGAGATGCCCGCCTCAGCAGTGACAAACAGATCATCTGTGGAGAGTTTCAAGATGCGGTTCAGACCCGCGCTGGAAAAGCGAGTTCCGGCGGGGGTATCGCCCCGCCAATGGGTCTGACCGCCAACGATATAGGCAGCTTTTTCGGCGCTCTGCAAAGCGCGCAGTCCCTCGGCGGCTTCGTTCGGGCTGGCGGGCTGGAAAAAATCGCCGGGAAGGGGGAGATCCGCTTCGGGAACAGGGCTGGCTGGCTGATGGGTCGGCGGAAAGATCTTCCCTGGGTTCAAAATATTGATCGGGTCGAATACCTGTTTGACTTCCAGCATGGCGTCGATTTCGGCTGGAGTGTACATGCTGCTGAGGAAATTACGCTTTTCAAGCCCAACGCCGTGTTCGCCGGTGATTGAGCCGCCGATGCCGGCGCAGAATCGCAATATCTCCTCGGCAGCGCGCAGCGCTCTTTCCTGTTCGCCGGGTTTCGAGAAATCGCACAGGATATTGGGGTGCAAATTGCCGTCTCCGGCGTGCGCCAGAAAACCCACCCGGAACTGGTGATTGTGACCGATCGCGTTGATCGCCTGGATTGCCTCTGCCAGGCGCGAACGTGGGACGCTGACATCCACCAGGAGTTCATTAGGGCTGGTGCGCGAGATCGCCCCGGCTGCGCTGCGCCTGCCGCGCCAGACAACATCCCGTTCCTCGGCAGAATGGGCTAATTTAATCTCCAGGGGTTGGTATTGTTCCAAGATGGCTGCGATTTGGGCGAGCTGGGTGTCCAGGCTTTCGGGGTAGCCATCCACATCAATAATCAACATCGCCCCAGCCTGGCGGGGGAAGCCAGCCTGCAGGTAATCCTCGACAATGCCGATCATTTCTTTATCCATCAGCTCAATTGTGGCAGGCATTAACCCCGCGGCAATGATCGCTGAGACGGCTTCGCCAGCTTGAGCCAGGGAGGCGAAACTGGCGGTGAGAGCCTGGACGCCCTGGAATGGACGGCGCAGGAGCAGGATGGCGGAGGTGACCAGCCCCAGGGTGCCCTCCGATCCGGTGACCAGGCTGGTGAAATCATATTCGGGTGGGTCGAGCGCCCTTCCGCCAGAGACAACCACCTGACCGTTGGAGAGCACCATCTCCAGACCGAGGACATAATTGGATGTCACCCCATACTTCAAACAATGCGGACCGCCGGCGTTCTCGGCGATGTTGCCTCCCAGGGTGCAGACGGTATAGCTGGCTGGATCGGGCGGATAGACCAGGTTGAAAGCCTGCAGGCGCTCCTGAAGTTTATGATTGACCACCCCCGGTTGAACAGTAACCTGGCGGCTGATTTCATCCACCTCCAGGATGTTTTTCATGCGCGCAAAGCTGATGACAATCCCGTTTTGGGAGGCGATTGAGCCGCCGGTATAGCTCGTGCCTGCGCCGCGAGCGGTCAGGGGGACTCGATGTTGGGCTGCCCAATTGACCAGCTTTTGCACATCAGCAGTGCTCTCGGGCAATGCCACGCCTTCCGGGATATGCCTTTCCATGCCGGCGTCCAGTTGATAGGCGACGGTCTGCACCCGGGCGGTTAATATCTGGTCAGTAGGCAGCACACCTTGCAGAGATTGTTTGAGGGATGAGTCCAACATCAGTGCCTCTCGACCTCGAGTTCCAAGCCGGGGGTTTCCAGACTGCGCTCCACATTGCGCATGATCCAGGTGGCAATGGCGACCAGGATGATGTAAATCAGGGCAACCGTGAGATAAATCTCAATGGGGTTGAAATAACGCCCGGCTAAGATTTTGGCTTTGCCCATCAGATCGGGGACGGCGATGAGGAAAACAACCGAGGTGTATTTGACCATAGAGATCGCCTCGTTTGACCAGGCTGGGATTGCCAGGCGGAGAGCCTGAGGCAGGATGATATAGCGAATAGCCTGCATTTTGGTCATGCCGATCGCCCGTGCGGCGGTCATTTGCCCACTCCCAACCGCCTGGATGGCGCCGCGAAAATATTCAGCCTGGTATGCGCCGCTGTTCAAGCCCAGGGTGACAAAGGCGGCTGCCAGGCGTGAGAGCGTCAGCCCCAGATCTGGCAGTCCGTAATAGACGACGAAGAGTTGAACGAGCAAGGGGGTGCCGCGGAACAGCTCGATATAAGCAACCGCTATACGGCGTAACCAGTTTCCGCCATACACCCTTGCCAGGGCAGCCGGCAAACCAATCAGGACGCCCAACGTCAGGGCGACCAGTGTCAGTTCAATGGTGGTGACCACGCCCTGGAGCAAATCAGGACCGACGCGGTGCAGGTAGAGAATCAACCTGTCCATAAATGCTTACTCAACATCCCCTTCATGTTTACCATACAGCTCGGTAATCTTCCCCAGGAAGCTGCGGGTGCGCTCCGATTCGGGGTTGTAAAATAGCTTTTTGGGGGGTCCTTGCTCCACAATATAGCCGTTTTCCATGAAGATGATCCGATCTGAAACCTCGCGGGCAAAACCCATCTCATGGGTGACCACTAACATGGTCATGCCCTCCACGGCAAGTTTCTGCATTACCCCCAGCACCTCGCCGATTAATTCCGGGTCCAGGGCTGAAGTGGGTTCGTCGAAGAGCATCACGTGAGGGTTCATGCCCAATGCTCGGGCAATGGCGACCCGTTGTTTCTGACCGCCGGAGAGCTGCGCCGGATAGAGATCGGCTTTATCCGCCAGCCCGACCCGCTCCAACTCCCACATGGCTTTTTCGTGGGCTTCGCTGGGCTTCATCTTGAGCACTTTGGTCATGCCGATGGTGACATTCTGCAGGGCTGTCAGGTGGTTGAACAGGTTGAAATCCTGGAATACCATCCCGATGCGCTGGCGAATCCTGTCAATATTGGTATGCGGAGCAGTAACCTCCTGGTCTTCGAGCCAGATTTTGCCCTTGTCGGGTTTGGTCAGCAGGTTGATGCAGCGTAATAGAGTGCTCTTGCCGGTGCCGCTGGGTCCGATGATGACCACCACCTCTCTCTCCATCACCTCAAAGGAGATGCCCTTGATGATTTCTGTATTTTTATAAGCCTTGTGCAGGTCTTCAATGCGCAAGATCGTACGGTCACTCATCGGCAACTCCGTCACATCAGCAGTTTATAGCGGCGTTCTAACCAGTCTAAGCCGCGGTTTGTGAGAAAAGTCAAAATGAAATAGATAAGGGCGGCTGCCCCGAAAGCCATAAAAGGTTGCAGTGTGCGGGCGCTGACATACTCAGCGCGGCGTAAGATCTCCACCACGCCAATCACATACACCAGAGAGGAGTCTTTGAGGACGATGGCGGCTTCATTAGACCAGGGTGGGATCGCCAGACGAATCGCCTGGGGAAGGATGATGTAGCGGATGGCTTTGATGCGACTCATGCCCAGGGCGCGGGCAGCCATCAGTTGACCTGGCGGCACGGACATAATGGCGCCTCTGAAGACCTCAGACTGGTAAGCCCCGCTGGCAAAGCCCAGGGCGAGCGATCCGGAAAGGATGGCTGAGAGGTCAATGATTCGGGCGATTACGAAGTATAAAATGAAAATGACAACAACCACCGGCACGGCGCGGATGACCATGCTGTATATCGCGGCAAATCCCTGAGCTGGCTTGCTGCCATAGACCCGCATGGTCGCTAAAAGGATGCCCAGGATAAAACCGGTGCTCAGGGCGATGATCGTCACCCCGATGGTTACGGTGGTGCCTGCCAGCAGGTAATTAAACAGCAGAACTAATTCTTGCCCCAGGCTCATGACAGGTTCATGCCTTATCCTGATTTGGTGTGAACATAAATACGGGGTATTGGGCAATCAGGACTGCCCAATACCCCTTGAGATCCGTCTATGGGACGTTCCACTTTTCCTGAAGCTGTTTGATGAAGCCCTCTTTCTCCAACTCAGCAAGGATGCGGTCAATTTCCGCTTTCAGGGCTGTCTCGCCCTTTGGCAGGGCGATAGCTTGCCCACCGATGACGGTTTCATCGGTCACCAGCGCGACCTTGATGCCAAGCTCCTTCGCCAGTTCAGCCGCCGGATCGGCGTTGATGAAGAGGATGTCAATCCGACCAGCTTTGACATCTAAAGCTCCCTGGTCAACCCGCTCATAGCGGAAGATTTGATCCTCTTTTGTCCCCGCCGGCACCAGATTGTCCAGCGTCCACTGCTCCTGGATGGTACCGGTCTGGACGCCGATGGTATGCCCGGCGGCATCCAGGGCTTTGTTCAACACGATCGGTGAATCGGCAGCCACCAGGAAGGCGTCTTTTTGGTAGTGATAGGGTTCTGAGAAGTCCACCTTCTCCAGGCGCTCGGGCGAAGCCTGCATGGCGGCGATGACCACGTCCACCTTCTTTTCCTGTACAGCGGCGATCAAGGCGTCAAAAGCCATATCTTTGATCTCAACTTCGACGCCCATGCGTTTGCCCACCTCGCGAATCAGGTCCAGGTCAAAGCCGACAAAATTCCCGGCTTCATCTACCGACTCGTAAGGAGGGTAGTCGGCGGAGGTGCCCACGATGAGCTTGCCGCGTTCCTTGATCGTGCCCAGGTAGCCCTCGGCAGAGGTGCTTTTACGGGTGGCGCAGGCGGACAGAATCAGGGCGGCGGCGAGAACGGCGATTAACAAAATGCTGATGCGTTTCATCATCTTTCTCCTCTAAGGTTTTATAAACAAGGGGTGTGAAATATTCTTGCCATGGGTGAGTTTAAGAATTTCGGCGTAGAACGACTTCGACCACCTCCTTCCTCTTGAGCCAGAAATGATCTCCTCCGTTTGTTTCGTTATTATAGTTGAGAATGGGAAAACGGGTAGTTTTTTGTCCATTTTCGTGAAATGATCTTCGGCGAACGGCGCGACCGATCTTACACAGCAGGGTTAATCAGGGGTAAAACCAAACCGGCGTGGGTCAGAACCCCCACTGAGCCTCGGCGCTCATCCGAAGGTAGACGGTTGACGATCTCTTCTATGGCGGACTCTTCGGACGGGTAATAGCCGAATCCCATCTGGCGGGCATCCTCCGCTGAGAGACCCGGCGAAACCAGGGAAATGCGGATGCGTTTTTTCATCCTCCCAAGCATGACGCCGGTGGCGGCGGATTTGAGGTCGGAGACTTTCTCTCTATCCAGGAGCGATTTCAGATTCTCAGGCTCCGCGGCGATGTATTCCGGCAGGCGCGGATAAGCCTGGTATCCTTCACCTGCCTGAGAGACCACAATCAGGTCGCCCCCGTCCGCAGTTAATAAATCGCCGCACCACAATCCCTTCATCGTCTGCCATAAGTCCTGTTCATAAGGATAACAATTGGCGAGCACCACACGAAATCTCCGCCTGGCATGCGCTCCAAATACCCGTCGCGCATGGGTCACGCCCACGCGATGGGCTGTCACCGGATGACCGACAACGCAGCGGAATACGTCTCCCTCCAGGGTGGAGATGACATTAACGATGAAGTCCAGCGGCGCTCTCTCTGAGACGAATTGCTCCAGATGATGGCGCAGAGGAGTGTTGACATCTCCCAGCGGGTTGCCTGCCAGATCGGCAGACCTGGCATGAAAGGCGTCCACGGTTTTTTCGCCGCAGACGCCGGGGAGAACGATCTTGGCGCCTCCGCTGTAACCCGCGTCCATGTGCGGCGTGATCATCCCTAACCCAATGCGGACTTCTGCCTGCATCACCACTCGCTTAACCCAGGCAGGTATGCCATTGGCGGAGACGCCCAGGAATTGCAGCTCTTCGACTTGACTGCAGGGGGTGTTGTCTATGCAGTAGTTTTGGCAGATATCTGCACCGAGCTTGGCGTTTAATTCGGCAGCGCTCATCGGGCGATGGCTGCCCAGAGCGATGACGATTTGGATATCTTCTCTGGCGACTCCTGCCGAGTGCAGGCGTTCAAGCACCAGGGGCAGCATCAACTCGATGGGTGTTTTACGGGTGTGATCGTCCACCAGGATGGCGACCTTCATGCCTCGTCGGACGATCTGTTCCAGCCTGAGGCTGGCGATTGGCTGATTTAAGGCTTGCTCGATCGCCTGAATTGGGTTGTCTGCTGGTGCGATTTGTTCCGGATGAACGACTTGCCCGAGCCACTCGTCTGGAATCGAGATGTAGCTTTGACCGCTGCTATGGGGTAAAACGATGCGCTTCATCGGCTAATGCACCGGCTCAGAGAGGGGCAGCAATCGTTTGCCCCCTGGCATACCGATGCGCCCTGACTCGGATTAATCATCCATGTGTTTGATCACGGCGTCGCCGAACTCGGAGCATTTCAGGAGCACGGCGTTATCCATCAGGCGATGAAAATCGTAGGTCACAGTCCTGGCAGCGATTGCGCCTTCCATACCCTTGATGATCTGATCGGCGGCTTCGTGCCAGCCCATATAACGCAACATCATCTCAGCCGAAAGGATGACCGAACCCGGGTTCACCATGTCTTTATCGGCATACTTTGGCGCAGTGCCGTGGGTGGCTTCAAACACGGCATGTCCACTGGTGTAGTTGATGTTGCCCCCAGGGGCGATGCCGATGCCGCCCACCTGAGCAGCCAGGGCGTCGGAGAGATAATCGCCGTTCAGGTTCATGGTAGCCAGCACATCGAAATCTCGGGCTCGGGTGATGGTTTGTTGAAAGACAATATCTGCAATCACATCTTTGATCAGCAATTTCCCATCTCGCAGGGCGGCGTCTTGCTCAGCGTTGGCTTGGTCTTCACCCTTTTCATCGAGAGTCCTCTGCCATTGCGCCCAGGTATAGACCTGATCGCCAAATTCGCTTTCTGCCAGTTCATAGCCCCAACTGCGAAAAGCGCCCTCGGTATATTTCATGATGTTGCCCTTGTGCACCAGAGTGACGCTGCGCCGCTGGTTGTCAAGCGCCCATTTGATCGCAGCTCGCACCAGGCGGAAAGTGCCCTCTTTTGAAACCGGTTTGACCCCAACCCCCGCCGTGTCTGGGAAGCGGATTTTCGAATATTCCTGTGGAAAATTATCCTGGAGGAGCTGCATAAAACGCGCGTTTTCCGGCGTCCCATATTCGAATTCGATGCCGGTATAGATATCTTCTGTGTTTTCACGGAAGACAACCATATTGACATACTCGGGATGTTTCACCGGCGAAGGCACCCCATTGAAATAGCGCACCGGACGTTGGCACACATACAAGTCGAGGGCTTTGCGCAAGGCGACATTGAGCGAGCGAATGCCGCCTCCGATGGGAGTGGTCAACGGACCCTTGATGCCGACGATGAACTCCTTGAATGCCTGCACGGTTTCATCGGGCAGCCATGACCCAAATTGATTGAAGGCTTTTTCCCCGGCATAGACTTCCATCCAATGGATTTTGCGTTTCTGCCCATATGCCTTTGCCACTGCGGCGTCTATTACTCGGACCGAAGCGCGCCAGATATCCTTGCCGGTCCCATCGCCCTCGACGAATGGGATGATGGGGTTGTCTGGAACTTTCAGCACCCCATTGGAAATCGTAATCTTCTCCCCATCTGGTGGAACCACGATATGCTGATAACCCATTTGCTTCTCCCTTGGTTTTTGATTGGACTGCTTCTCGCCCAGTCTGTGTATGTTTCCTGCTTCTCGCCAATAGGCACGATTATACAATGTGAGCATCAGCAATGCAAATTTTAGATCAGGGGTATGTGGATAAGTCGAGTTTTAGGCTCATTGGGAGTTGCCGTGATGCCCCCCAGATGTGGGGGGTAAAATAGCGAATAAAAAGATTGCAAAGGATGATCCC
>FWPV01011811.1_pt1 | contig 13736 bp, 11 predicted proteins | sample 2228371 | NCBI WGS metagenome assembly FWPV01 (sample SAMEA103939776, study PRJEB20133) | metagenome | reverse complement strand
GAAAACTACAGGATGCGCGTCAAAGTCCTATGTGGTTAACTGAGGAGGGATTCCGGCCCTGCCCCCGGATTTGGCGTAGAGCCTCTTTTCCTGCTTCTGCCCCCAGAGGAAAACATACGACCCGAGGCACTGCGGCTGCCCTCTGACGGCGTGCGCGTACGCCTTCGAATAGAACGCCGCCTTCTCCGTGCTCGTGTCTTCGATCGGCAGGCCCCATGGCGTCCTGGCCACCTCCCAATGCCCGCGCGGGCCGAATTCGGTGACGACGTAGGCTTTCTTCCAGCCCTGCGCGGCCACCTGCTCGGGCACCTGCATCATGCCGCCATAGGCGTTGATTCCGACCGCGTCGAGCGAGGGGCAGTGCTCCTGCAGCTCTTTGAGTTTGGAATTGCCGAGGCCGGCCAGCACGGTGATCACTGGCCGGGAGGGATCCGCCTGCTTCACGATCCGCGCCAGCTGCTCGATCTCCTTCCACAGGGCGATCCGCTCCGCATCGCTGACATTCAGTTCGGTCTCGTTGCCCAAAGCCCACATCAGAACGGCCGGGTGGTCCTTCAGCGATTCCACGGTGGCCCTGATACGGGCGCGCTGCTTTTCGACCTGCGCCGGATCGGCATAGCTGAATCCGTGCCTCGGCTTGCCCACGTCCAGCCCCACGAGCACCGTCAGGTCCAGCGCGGAGCATTCGTCGAGCACCGCGCGGCTGGGAGGGCTCCAGGTGCGGATCGAGTTGCCGCCGCTCTGCTTCAGCAATGCCAGCCGCCCGGTTCCTCCCGCGCCGAGGATGTAGTATGGCCGCCCGTCCCGCTGGAGTTCAAACCCGCCGTTTTTGGGGACGATTCTGACTGTGCCAGCCCAGCAGGCGGCGGCAGCGGCGAGAAAAGCGAGGAATCTCATGGCGTGCCCATTGTACGCCTGGTGATCGCATGGCGCGAATCCGGGAGGGAACCAGTCAGAACCCTGGCGGGATGCGGGAGGTCCGCGGAAGCGGCGGGAGAAAAAAATGGCGGGGACGACGGGGCTCGAACCCGCGACCTCCGACGTGACAGGCCGGCGTTCTAACCAACTGAACTACGTCCCCGCTTGGGTTGGACACTTTCACTATAGCACGTCGCGAACGGATCCGCGAATCGCGCTCCAACGCCGCGCCGGGGCGAGGGGCCAGAGGGGCGGCCTGCTAAAATCGAGGAAGCACGCATTGTCGGGGCGTGGCGCAGCCTGGTAGCGCACCTGCCTTGGGCGCAGGGGGTCGCAGGTTCAAATCCTGCCGCCCCGACCATCTCTTCCAAGCTCTACACCGAATCCTGCATCCCCACTGCGGGCAGGCGCTGCAGACGGCGGTATTCCCTGCCCTGACCCTTGAGTTCCCGATCCACCAATCCTGTCGGAACGCATCTCCTGAGCCGGAGATGCAGGTCCGAGGCGCACGGGCGCAGCATCCAGGGCTGCGCGAGCGCCCGGGCGGCGCCGCAGGGTCCGCTGGGTCATTCCCTCAGGACGAATTCCGGTGATCCCAATGGGTCTGTGATGCGTGATGACCGTTTGTGCCGAACGTGGCGGCGGGCATGGCCGGGACAGTCCATCTCAAGTTTTGAGAAATCTAAACTGCTGGTTCAAAAAACTCACTTGCAATGATTGACTGTCCGCCCTCCGGCCAACGGTCCCAGAAGCGGAGATGAACCTCCCTGCCGCGCTGGTGACGAAGCTGCGGCGCGCCGGTAAGACGACGCCGCTGCGCCGGCCTTTCCCCCGCGCCAGTTACGCCCGGTTGGAGGATGCAGACATCCAACTCGGCCAGGATCTGCATTCTGGACTCAGGCGTGGCGTGCCACCTTCTGCGATTCCCCACTTGGGCCGAACTCAGCCGGTCACCGTTCCCCGGTGATTTGAAGGGTTCGTTGCGACCGAGACCCTGAAGCACCAGGTGAACCGCGGCCGGCGCAAGAATTTCTGTCCGAGATAATGCTTTGTCCTTTTATAGCGGACATGATAATATCTCGGACAGAGGTGTTATGCAGGCGCAAGACCTCGATCCCATGCTCGCCCCCCTCCGCGCGCTGCCGTTCGTGAAGGGAATTCATCTGGCTCCGGGCCGGATGAAGGGGTCCGAGGCTCGGCTCAAAATCAACAGTCCGTCTGGTGTTGCCTCGTTTACGGTCGAGGCGAAGAAGACGTACCTGGACCGCGCGGCGGTGGCCACACTCGCGGTAACGGCCAAGCGCCTGGAGCGGGAGGGAAAGCCTCCGCTTCTACTGCTGGCGCGCTACGTTCCGCGTGCAGCCGGCGAACAGCTCGTCCGGGCCGGAATCTGCTTCGCCGATCAAGCCGGGAATGTGAATCTTCGACTGGGCGAACGCTATCATGCCCTGGTGCTCGGCAATCGTGACCGGGGACGTGCGGAGGGCAGGCGCCGGCTGAGTCCGGGTGCTGTTCAGATGCTATTTGTCACCCTCGCCAGACCGGAACTCCTTCGGGAGCCGGTCCGGCAACTGGCTGAGATCGCCGGCGTAGGAAAGTCAACCGCTGCCGAGGTGCGCCGGCAGTTGCTTCGGGACCGTTTGGTGGTGAAGAACTCCTCCGGCGAGTACCGGATTGCCGACGAGAAGGCGATCCGCGAACGTTTTCTGCTGGGTTACAGCCAGGTGCTCCGGCCACACCTGCTGCTGGGCCGCTTCCGCGGACCTTACCGGGACAGCGAGAGCTTTGTAGATGCCCTTGCGCGGGTTTGCGCTCAGCGGTCCTCGCCGTGGGCCCTGACCGGCGGCTCTGCCGCTTACGAATTGTATCTTTATTACAGGAGCGCAGAGACGATCGCGTTCGTCGATCAATGGGATTCCGGACTTGCCAGGGACCTTCGGATGATTCCGGATGCGGAAGGCCCGGTGACCATTCTCCGCCCATTCGGCCGTCTGGTCTTGAACCCCCGTCCTTCGGAGCGGCCTGTCGCCCACCCATGGCTGATCTACGCCGAACTGCTGCACAATGGGGAACCACGCGCGATTGAGGCGGCGGAAGAGCTTCGAAGGAATCACCTCACATGACCTGGCTGCTGCCCGAGCAACTGTCGGCATTGAATGAGCTCCAGGCAGCGATCTCGACGCTTGGAATCGATATCGTGATCATTGGCGCGGCAGCGTACCGGGCGTGGTTCAACGACCCCGGCCGATACACGGAGGATATTGATGTCGCGGTGGCGGTCGATCTTGAGGAGTTTACGATCCTCGCTGAGACGCTGACCGCTCTGGGATGGCGTCAGGAGGCGCGGAGAGAACACCGCTGGCACACACCGAAGAACGCCCGGGTCGATCTCCTGCCTGCCGGCCGCAAGCTGAGATCCGCCGGCCGGATCGAATGGCCCCAATCCGGAATGGTGATGAACCTGGTTGGGTTTGAGCATGTCTTCGCCCAGGCAATGATCCTTCAGGTTTCGCCGGGAACATCGCTGCGTGTGATTCCGGTTCCGGTGCTGGCCCTGCTGAAGATCGCATCGTTCCTGGATTCCCCCTATGATCGCCAGAAGGATGCGCAGGACATCCTTTCTATCCTCGAGCGATACGAGATCGGAGGGGACCGCCGATTCAGCACCGAGATCTACGATGCCGGAGTCAGCTACGACTGCGCTGGCGCTTTTCTGCTCGGGCAGGATCTCGCCATGCTTTGCCAGGGCGCCGACGCGGAGCTGGTGATGAAGTTCATCAGCGCCTTGCTGAACGACACGACCGGCGAGGCAACTGCCTTTGCGCGAGCCACCGGCAGGCCGGGATTGGATGAATCCGGGGACCGCCGCCGCGCAATCATCGAAACTTTCGCGGCGGGCTTTTCGCAGGCGGCAGGACGGCGCACGGCGTGAAACACGGCCAGGAAGGCAGCCCTCGAGCTCGGCCCGGACGCCCGGACGGACATGCTTGAGATCGGCGGCGGCTGGTGAGGCGGGACCGCTGCCGCACCAACTACTAAGGGACGTCAAGACGAGGCCGAAGGGGATCGGGCCGGTGCTCTGACCTGCTGACCGAAACTCGGCCAGCCATCGTTTTGGGGAGCCGTCGAACAACAGGCGCAGAGGAGCACTCCATGCAGCGAAGCCCTTGCACGGAAGGCCAGATGACCCGGGCCCTTCAAGCAGATGAATGCTAGGCGCCCCGGCGCCGGCTGCCGGGTGGGAGTCGCTGCCGTGCGCTCCGCTGCCTGGCCGCAGGCCGGGGACGTCAGCCAGCAGAAGGCCCTGTGCAGCGGCGCCGACGGGGAAGTGGAACAGACTCGAGACTGCTCACAGCCCTGACGGGACGGGCAGGAGAATCTGCTGCCGGCGAACACGCAGCGTGCGGAAGCCGCAGCCGGCGCCGGAACAGCTGCGCCCAGATGATAGACTCGCACCATGCGCGGAGCAGGTATTCCAGCGAGGTGCTGCATTGTTCTGCTGTCCGCGGCCGTGGCCTCGTTTGGCGGTACGGGGTTCGAGTGCGGAACGCCGGCTGAAGTGCGCAGGTTCCTGCGGGAGATGCGGTCGAATAAAGCTCTGACGCCCGCTCAGGCCCGGCAGGAACTGGAACAGCAGGTGGCGCGGCATCCGCGCGTGTTCGAGCTTCGGGACGCCTATTTGCGTCAACTGCGCTTCAGCGACAGGAGTCTCTGGCTCGCACGGCGGGCGGAGATGCTGCGCGAGGCGGAGACGAGGCCGCGGGATCCGCTGGCGCTGACCGTGGCGGCCATGACGCTTCACCGCGAGGACACGCCGCGGGCCATTCAGTGGCTCGAACAGGCGCAGGCCGCCGAGCCGGGCGATCCGATTTCGGCCCTCCTGCTGGCGGAGATTTATCATGCCGGGCGATTCAAGGACCAGGAAAAGGCGCGGTCTTTTTTCGAGATTTACGCGGAGGGCTGTCCTGGATTCCTGGAATGGCCGGCGGACCGGATCATGAGCCGCGCGGCTTCGCAAGAGACGCAGGCCCGCATGGCGCAGGCGCTGCGGCAGCGGCTGGAGCGTTCCGCCGAGCCGGAAGACATGCCGTCGTATGAGACCCTCTGGAGCCTCGAATTCCGCACCCGCCCGCCCGCGGAGCACGACGCGCTCCGCCAGCAAGTGGCGGCCGACGTGGCGCGAATCGAAAAGCTGTTTCCTTCTCCGGACGCCCGGATTCTGGAGGTGCTCCAAGGCGGCGCCAAACAGGCGGGGCTGCCCAAAGAAGAGATCGCGAAAATCAACGAGAGGATCCGCCGCGTGGCGCCCCGGTCTTACGCCGCCTACAAGCTGGCCTGGGAGGACTGGCGCCAGCAGCACAAGGAGCCGGAGAGCCACGAAGACACGGAAGCGTGGAAGCAATGGAAGCGGGCGTATTTCGCCGCTCTTTCGGAGTTGAAAGATCAATATCCGGAGCAGCGCTTCCTCGAAGACAACTGGCTCTCGGTGGGCGCCGAACTGAAGCTGCTGCCGGAGAAACAGGTTGTGGCGCTGCTGGCCCGGCGGATCGCGGACAAGGAACGCCGGCAGCACGTCGATCTGTTCTGGACGTACGTCGAGGCTGCGATCCTCGTGCTGGATAACGGGTGGAGCGCGGCGCGGACAATTCCCTGGCTGGAGAGGGCGTGGCGCGAGGCGGCCCGGCTGGAGGAGTTCGAACAGGACGATACACTCACGGATCAGGACCGGCGGCGGCGTCTGGAGTCAGGCGGCTACCGCGGCCAGGTGGCCTCCGTGTGGCTCCGGGCAGCCCAGGCGGCGGGCGAGCGCGGAGTGCCGCGCTATCTGCGGGAATGGGTGGAGCGGCCGGCGCCTTCCAATCCGGACCTGCTGTCGCGCCACTACACCTTGCGCGCGCGGCTGGCTGCAATCGAGGGCCGTCGAGCCGATGCGCTTGCGTTTTTCCAGCAAGCCCTGCTTGCCCGCGGCAAGCCGCCGGGGATGTACCGCGGAAGAAGAATCGATCCGCTGTTCGACGACGCAAAGGCGTACTTCGTTTCGAGCGGCGGCAGCGAGGAGGCGTTCGCGCTCTGGTCGGCGCCGCGGAAATCCAAAGTAGAGGAGCGCACCGGCGGCCGGTGGGAGACTCCGGAGAAGGAGTTGCCCGCCTTCGAGCTCTCCGACATGCAGGGCAGGACGTGGAGGTTGAAAGACCTGGCAGGCAAGGCGGTGCTGATCAACGTCTGGGCCACCTGGTGCGGCCCGTGCCGCGCGGAATTGCCTCTGTTGCAGAAGCTGTACGAGCAGACCAAGGACCGCACGGATCTCCAGGTCATCACGTTCAATATCGATGAGCAGGCGGGACTGGTGGCGCCGTACCTCAAAGAGAACGGCTACACGTTTCCGGTCCTGCTGGCCCATGATCTGGTGCACCAGATGCTCGACACGGTCGGGATTCCGCAGAACTGGATCGTCGATGCGAAGGGCAGGTGGGTCGCCGCGCAGCTCGGCTTTGACACCGCGGAGCAGGACTGGGTGAACACGATGCTGAAGAAGCTGGAGGCCGCAGCCCGTCCGGGCGGGCAGTGAGGGATCCGCAGGCGCGGGACTATGGCTGGAACAGCTCGAACTCGAACTGGCGCGGGTCCAGGCCGCGGCTTTCCAGCTGCTGGATGCAGGCCGGCACGTCGCGGCCGACAGCTTCAATGCGTTTGAGCGGCAGGGTCTGCGGCGTGTACACTTCGTACGCCACCCACCAGCCCGCCAGCTGGCTGCGCTCCGCGAGAGTGAGACGTTCCGGCGAGCGCCCGATCACTTTGGCCGTGTCCATCGCTCAAGATCTTAGCGCATTGCGCGGATCTGTTGGAGAACCGCATCGAGGCCGCGTTTGCGGTACAGCTCGGCCAGGCGCATCATCTCGCCCGAGGCGGGCAGCGCATCACGCAGACCCGGCTGGGTCCATGCCGACGCGCCGGGCACCCACACGCCGCCATCTTCGAACTCGACCAGCGCCGGATACACGCTCAGCGCCTCCACGGGACGGGAGAAGCGGACCCGCGTTTCCGCCCGCAGATTCGTGCGCTGGCCCGGCGGCAGGTGAATCTCGGAGGGCAGCGTGCCAGCCGGCTGCAGGCGTCCCGACGCGTCGGGGGCCAGCCAGCCGAGCTCGACAAAACGGACCGCCCGGCGGCCGCGGTTCGCAATCTCCACCCTGGGCGTGCGAACCTCGGCGCCCGCCACCTGCGCTTCTCCGGCCAGCACCTCGACCGGAGCATCGGGAAGCTTGAGGGCGGCCAGCTCCACGGCGCGGGCGGGCTCGGCTGTAGCCGGGGCTGAGCCGCGGACCACCTGCACGGGCATCATCGCGCCCGCCGAGCCGCGGGCCAATGCATCGAGCAGCCGCGCGCGGACAGCTTCCGGACCCTGGCTTTCCAGAATCCGCGCCAGCATCTGGCGGTCCCGCTGCGCCTCCATCTCCCAAGCCAGCATGGTGCGGCGGGCGTTCATGCGGTTGGGGCCGAAGAACGTCAGATCGTCGAACAGCACGCCGTCCAAGGCGACTTCAGCCAGGGCGCCGCCGGAAGGGGCGAGCGGCCGCATCAGGCGCATGTCGATCCGGATGGAAAACTCCTCGCGCGGCGCAACGTCGAGCGCGGGCCGGGTGACCGCGCCCCGTCCGCCGGGGGCCAGCTCCTGGGCCACCACCTGAAGCGACACGGCGCGGATCCGGCGGGGCGAGGCGTTGCGCAGCGTCAGCGTGGCGTGCAGGTCGACGAGCATGGCGCCGCCCCGCGGCGATGCGGCCGAGTTGCCCCAGTCGGCCTGGACCAGTTCGACCGGCCCGCCTTCAGGCAACACGGCGCGGAACAGCCCCGGCTGCGCCCAGCCGGTGAGCGCCGCCAGGCACGCCGCCATCGCCAGGTTTCTACTGCGCCGCCACATTGTAGATCGTCACCTGTCCGGTCTCTTCATCGAGGAACGGCGCTCTCACGCTGCCATCCCAGCTCACCGCCGCAGCGACCGGGGCGCGCCCTCCGCCCAGGACCGCCGCATCCTGAGGTCCCAGCCTGACCGACAGCCCTTCCGCCGTCGTCTGCAAAGTGAACTCTCCCCGTGCCGCACCGCCGGGTCCGTCCGCGCCGGGACGGTGCAGCGTCCAGCCCACCACGGCAACGACGGCCAGCGAAGCTGCAACCACCGCCAGCGCCCGCCAATCGTTCCGGGGCGGGTCTTCCAGCCGGGCGCCGCGCCGGACCGCCTCCCCAGCGGCGAGGCCAAGGCGGATATTGGCCCGCATTTCGGCTTCAAGCTGAGCCCAATCCGGATCCGGCAACTCCACGTCCGCCTCGTGAAGCGCCTGCAGCGCCTGCCGGAACAGCTCCACTTCGCGCCGGCACTCCTCGCAGCGGTTGACGTGCCATGCCAGCGGCAGGCGCTGCCACAGCGGCAGATCGCCGCCTGCGTAAAGGGCCAGATCCGGGGGAGAGGGATGCTTCTTCATGGCTGGCGCTTCTCCCAGTACCGCCGGAATTTGATCCGCGCGTTGGCGATATGCGAACGCACGGTGGCCTTGCCGCAATTCAGCAGCCGGGCGACCTCTTCCGCCGGCAGATCCTCGAGATCGCGCAGCACCAGCGCGGCGCGCTCGCGCGGGGTCAGCCGGCTGAGCCCTTCTTCGAGCAGCGCCGCTCTCTCGGCGCGCAGGAGGCGGTCTTCGGGGCTCTCCCCGTCCGGCGCCGGCAGCGGACCGGGCAGGTTTTCCAGATCCGACTCGGCCCGGCGGCTGCGGCGGCGCAGGTGATCCATCGCCGTGTTGGTCGCGATGCGGGACAGCCAGTGCGCCGCCTTTTCCAGATCGCGGAGCTGCTCCTGCCGCTGAAGGGCCTTGATGAACACCTCCTGCGTCAGGTCCTGGGCATCGGCGGCGTTTCCCACCAGCCGGTAAATCAGGACGTAAATCCGCTTCAGATGGGCCTGGACAAACTCCTCCTGCCCGGCTTGCCAGAGCTCGCCGGCCTCGTTCGCCCGCGGCCTGCCCCCATCAGCCATGGAAGTCCGTCTCCGCACGGCCTGCGCGGCCCGCTTGAGCGGCCCGTTTGAGAGCGGCAGCTGCATACCTGTTATTCATGACGCTGCCCGGCCCGCAGGCGTGCATACTCATCCATCGGCTCTATGCTCAAATTGTAAGAGAGCGGCGCGGTGCTGAAAACCGCCGGGCCGCCGGGGCCGCTCAGTCGCGGCCGCACTTTCCACGGTGAAAGGAACACAACCATGCAGTTGACCCAGGCCATGGGCCGGATCGGCACCGAAACGGCCTTCGAGGTCCTTGTCCGGGCGCGCCAGCTCGAAGCCCAGGGCAAGGACGTCATCCACCTCGAAATCGGAGAACCCGACTTCGACACCCCCGTCCACATCCGCGAGGCGGCCAAGGCTGCGCTCGACCAGGGCTGGACCCACTACGGCCCCACCCAGGGGCTGCCCGAGCTGCGCGAAGCCATTGCTGAATATGTCTCCCGCACGCGAAACATCGAGGTGGATGCCGGGCGGGTCTGCGTCGTTCCCGGCGGCAAGCCGATCATTTTCTTCTCGATGCTCGCCCTGCTCGAGCCGGGCGACGAAGTGATTTACCCGAACCCCTCCTTTCCGATTTACGAGTCGATGATCCGCTACTGCGGCGCCACCCCCGTGCCCGTGCCGCTGCTGGAAGAGCGTGGCTTCGCGTTCGATCTCGACGATTTCCGCTCCCGGCTTTCTCCCCGGACCCGGATGATCGTCCTGAACTCTCCAGCCAATCCCACGGGCGGCGTGTTGAGCCGGGAGGATGTGAAAACCATCGCCGGCTGGGTGCGCGACCTGGATCTGGTCGTTCTTTCCGATGAAATTTACAGCCGCATCTACTACGGGCAGGCGCCGGCTTCCATCGCTGCCGAACCGGGAATGCTCGACAAGACCATCATCCTCGACGGGTTCTCCAAAACATACGCCATGACCGGCTGGCGCATCGGATACGGGGTGCTGCCCCCCTTCCTCGTCGACGCCGTCAACAAGCTGATGGTCAACTCAAATTCCTGCACGGCGTCGTTCACCCAGCGCGCCGCCATCGCCGCTCTGACAGGCGATCAGTCCCCGGTCGAGGAGATGGTGCGCGAATTCCGGCGCCGCAGGGATGCATTTGTTGAAGAACTCAACAAAATTCCGGGGTTTCGTTGCCCGTTACCCGAGGGTGCATTCTACGCCTTCGCCAACATCACGGAAACCGGCTGGCAGTCCCGTCCGCTCGCCGATGCCCTGCTGAATGAAGCGGGCGTCGCCTGCCTCAGTGGAACCGCATTTGGGCAGTATGGCGAGGGTTACCTGCGTTTCAGTTATGCAAATTCGCTGGACAAGCTCCTGGAGGCAGCCCGGAGGATCGACCGGTTCGTCCGGCTGAATGCGAAAAAAAGCGAATCAATGCGAACCGTAACGGGTTAAGTATTCCCCCCATTCGGGGATGGAATCTACCATAGCGGCATGGAAATTGCCGCCGCCATCGTCCTCAGGCAGGATGCCGTTCCTTTCGCTTTTAATTCGCTGGGCGCCCGATTCATCCGCTCGGCAGAGTGGAGCCTGCTGCAGCCGGAGGTCGAGCATCGGCTCGGCTCCAGATCCTCCATCCCCTCGGTGTTTTCCATCCGCCGTGGCGGCGAATGCGCCCCGTGGGTGGTCTGGATGACGCCTCTGTACGAGTTCGAATCGGGGAGAAACGGCGTGGCTCTCTGCTTTGTCTTCGATCCGGACAGCCAGACGGCTGTCTCGCGCGCCCTCCTCCAGAATGTCTTCCGGCTGACTCCCGCCGAGGTTCGCCTGGCGGAGCAGCTGCTACAGGGCAGGCGTCCCTCGGAAGCCGCTGAAGCTCTTGGCGTGACGATTCATACGGTCAGAACCTATCTCAAGCGGCTGTATCACAAAGTGGGCGCCCGGACCCAGGCCACGCTCGTGCGGAGGCTGCTCCAAGTGGCCTCCGTCCCTGCGGTGATGGCGGCCTGACCGGCGGAGGAATTCGAGCCGGAAGCGGAGGAGCGGGCGGGGCCTGCGCTCAGGGAGGAAATCAGCGCAGGCCCCGCCCGTAGAGCGGCTGGCATTCCCCTCGTGGTTTTGAGCGGCAAAGCAGATTTCGCTGCGCGGGCGGTTCCCCTGAAATCCTCCTGCCGGGCGGGAGGCCGACCAGGGCATCACCCACTCCCGCCGGCTGGCGCCACCGGCGTTCGCGATACAACACCCGCCACGTCCTTCCTCCGGGAAGATTTCCCGGAGGATCGGCGCGGCTCAGTCCTGAGGTTCGTCCGCCAGTGGTTGCAGCCACTGGCCGGGAGACCCCGGGAGCGGCGCCCACGGCCTCGTGCGCCGGGACGGAGCTTCGCGTTTGCGGGCGAGCCCTTCCAGCGCGGCCGCCGGCACCGTGACGAAGCGGACCGGCACGCCAGCGCGCTTCAGGAAGGCGCGCTTCTTCATCGAACCGAACTCGGCGGACGTTGCAACTTCCACGCACCCGCCGTTCAGCCGCAGGGGCACAACGCCAAATTCATCGCACAGCTCCGGTGGAAGGGCGCGGAGCAGGCTGTGGCCGTGGGCGGCAGGAAACGCGTGGGGAAGCGGGGCGGGAGACTCCGGCCAGCCGCCGGACGCCTCAGCTGCCGCCGGATCTTCCTCCGTTTCCCGGGCAGCCCTGTCAAAGCCGTGGACCGGCTCCGGGCGGGTCTGGAAGAGCGCGGCTGACGTGCCGGCTGCCGCAGCTGCCGCAACGGCGGCGTAGCCCGCGGGACTCGCCGCCGTCCGGAGGCTCGCAAGCGACGGATAGCAGTGTTCCGTTTTCAGCCACCGCAGCGGTTGGCCTGTCCACAGCGAGCGGGAGAACTGCCACACGGCCCGCGCGGAAGCCGCCGCGTTGATGAGATTGCCCCACACCATCCGCACGGGCGCGCCTGCGGCGAACCACCATCCGTAGATCCGCCCCGTGCAGTACATCCGCATGGCGAGCCGCTCGCAGCACAGCATGAGATTGACGGCGAGCAGGGCGCCGAGCCATGGATAACCAGCCACAATCTCGGGCATCCGCCATGCCGTCCCTGTGATGGCCGCAGCCGCCCAGCCAGCCGCGGCCCACAGAAACAGGAGGTTCGTTGCCAGCCCGATCCAGCTTCCCCACAGCACCTTCCGGTCCCGCCAGAAGAACCATGCCTGCAGCCACGGGCGCCGCAGCCCCCGCCCCCAGCCGTGCCGTTGCCAGGCCTGCAGGCAGTTTCCCGTCACCCACCGGGTCCGTTGCCGCACCGCCGCCCGCAGGCTGCGCGGAAAATACTCCCGCGTCGCCACAGGCTCGCGTGCTCTCCATTGCAGGGGCACGAAGAGCTGCGTGCAGCCCAGCTCGTGAAGCCTGAGCCCGTTGTCGTAGTCTTCTGTGAGCGCGAACGGGTCGAACAGACGGTTCGACTCCCTCTCGGCGAGCCTCTCCAGAGCATCCCGGCGGAACGCCGTGCCGACGCCGCATCCGGGCAGAAACGCGCCCAGCTCCGCCCGCACCGCCAGATCCTTTGTCTGGCTCTCGGCAAAATCGTCGCAATAGACCCCGTGCGTCAGCTCATGCATCGGGGTGGCCAAGGCAAGCACAGGCACCTGCACCATGTCCGCCTCGTCCGTCAGCCGGCTGACCAGCCTCAGCGAGTCGGGGTGGATCAGGTCCTCGGCATCGTGAACCATGATCACTTCGGCAGGAGGGCGCCCGTCCATCTCCCGTTCCAGCAGCCGCTGATAGATCCAGTTCAGGCAATCCGCCTTGGAGGTCGGCCCGTCGTGCGGAACCTCGGCGACATGCACCTGCGGGAACCGCGCCGCAGCCCTCTCTACCGCCCTGCGGGTCTCCCCGTCGTTGGCATAGACGCCGGCCAGGATTTCGTAATTGCCGTAGCGGATGGACCCGGTGTTGTGCTCGAGCATCGTTTCGATGACGGCCGCCTCTTTCCACAGCGGCACGAGAATGACGATGCGCTTTTCCGGCGCAGCCGAATCGTGCCAGCGCCGGGAGAGCCTCTTCCTCGCCCGCAGCCAGAGCACGTCCAGCACGGCATCATCGAGCCCGCTGAGAAGAATGTAGACGGCCAGTCCTGCCAGCACGGGCGGCGCCAGAGCCGCCCAGTGCAGGTCCATCCATGTCAGTGCGCCCGGAAAAACCTCCACATCGACACAAGTGCGGCCCGGACGCAAAAGCTCTCAGCCTGAATGCCGGGAAACGCACCCTTCAGGGTCCCCCGCCGCCAGATCCGCCAGACTCGGCGGAGACAGACGCGGATTCCGGCGCAATCCAGAGGCGTGCTGCGCCGGTTCCTGCCGGCCGTCGGAAGCGGGCTTCAGCCCGACGTGCATCATTTGGAGGAAAGCCGCCCCGCCCTGCCGAGGGTTCAATGCCGCCGGCGGCGGCCTTGGCCGCGGGCGGAGGAACACTCCTCCTGCGTCGACGATCGCATCCTCCCCGGGAGTGCGATTTCAAGGCAGCGATCCGCGCTGCGGAGGCATCTGCCGCAATCGAGGTTTTCCGGGGCAGCGCATAGCCGCGCACAATGACAGAGCTCGATCATGGCGCTGCGGTGCGTCAGGGGCAATGCGCAGGGTACAAGGGGCAAGCGGGACAGTGCCGCAGATGAATGGCGGCGGCGCGGAGAGGCAGGCGGGAAGTTGCGGCAGCGTTCTCCGGCGCGGCAGGTGTTCAGGCGGGGCGGAATCCCCCCACTCCCGCCCCGGCGCAGACGGGAAGCTTACTGCTTGGGCGCGCCCTCCAGCGTGCCCTTCTCCTTGTAATACTTGC
>FWPV01003529.1_pt1 | contig 13736 bp, 10 predicted proteins | sample 2228371 | NCBI WGS metagenome assembly FWPV01 (sample SAMEA103939776, study PRJEB20133) | metagenome | reverse complement strand
TTACCTAGGTCACAATGCATATACGATTCCAGTGCCGCAGTGTTTACAGTCGACCTTGACGATCCCCATAGAATGGTTATAGAGTCCATTAGGTAAGTTGCGTAGTTACACGGAGGAGCGTGGCCCTATGTTCCTTGAGGCCGTAAAAAAGATAGTCGGCAGCAAGAATGACCGCGAACTGCAACGTCTCTACCAGATCGTGGACGAGATCAATGAGCTCGAACCACGAATGAGATCCATGAGTGACAAAGAATTGCAGATGCTGACCGACGAGTTCCGTCAGAGACTTCGGGAAGGGGAAACCCTTGACGACATCCTACCGGAAGCTTTTGCAGCAGTACGGGAGGCCTCGTGCAGGACCCTTGGGATGAGGCACTTCGACGTCCAGCTCATAGGAGGTATTGTACTGCACGAGGGCAAGATCGCAGAAATGAAGACAGGTGAAGGAAAGACCCTAGCCGCCACCTTGGCGATCTATCTTAATGCCCTCACCGGTCAGGGTGTGCACCTCGTTACTGTAAACGATTACCTGGCTCGTCGAGACAGGGAGTGGATGGGACCTATTTACGAATTCCTCGGACTTACCGTAGGGGTTATTCAGCATGACATGGACAACGCTGAACGTAAAAAGGCCTATCAATGCGACGTCACCTACGGAACGAACAACGAGTTCGGATTCGATTACTTGAGGGACAATCTCAAGATTGATATCGAAGAGTGCGTCCAGAGGGAACTTCACTATGCCATTGTGGACGAGGTCGACAGCATCTTGATCGACGAGGCTAGGACTCCCCTCATCATTTCCGGACAGGTGGAAAAGGCTCAGCATCGCTATCACATCTTCAACCTCCCGGTAAGGCAGCTGGTCGCACGCCAGAAGCATATTGTCGGCAAGCTCTTTGACGAGGTATTGAGATTTGATCAAGAAGACCCTTCTGCATATGAAAAGTATCTCCTCTTGCTCAAGATAGAACGAGGTGATCCCAAGAATCGCCAATTGCTCGACTACATAGCCTCCCACAAGGAGGCAAAGAAAATGATGCTTCGTGTTGAAAATGAACTCATACGGGATAAGCGACTCCACGAGCTGGAAGAAGGACTGCTCTATACCATAAGCGAAAAAGAACATAATGTTCATTTTACTGAGGAAGGCCAAAAAGAACTGTCCCGCAGGGAAAAGGACCTATTTGTCATTCCCGACCTTGACGAAGAGTTCTACAAGATCGATCAAGACAGTGTGCTTAGCACCTTGGAAAAAGAAGAACGAAAAGCGGTCCTCAGGCAGCACTACGAAGACAAGACAGAGAAGATCCACAACATAAGCCAACTGCTTAAAGCATATACCCTTTTCGAAAAGGACGTTGACTATGTGGTCTACAACGGAGAGGTAGTAATCGTCGACGAATTTACCGGCCGCATGATGCCCGGAAGGCGTTACAGCGATGGCCTTCATCAGGCGCTCGAAGCAAAAGAAGGGGTCACAATCGCTAAAGCGACGCAAACCATCGCATCGATCACCTTACAGAACTACTTTCGCCTCTACAAAAAATTGGCAGGAATGACCGGTACGGCAGATACAGAAGCAGCAGAATTCGCCAACATTTACAAATTGGATGTCGTTGTAATTCCTACGAACGAACCGATGATCCGCATTGATTATCCAGATGTCATCTTCAGGACTGAAGAGGAGAAATTCGAGGCAGTCGTAGAAGAAATCGATGATTGCTACAAGCGCTCTCAGCCAGTGCTTGTTGGTACGGTCTCCATTGAAAAATCCGAGCGGCTCTCCAAGATGCTTAAGAAGCGAGGCATACCCCACCAGGTGCTCAACGCAAAACACCACGAGAAAGAAGCCAAAATCATAGCACAGGCCGGCCAACCAGGGGCAGTAACCATTGCGACGAACATGGCAGGCCGCGGTACCGACATTGTGCTAGGGCCAGGTGTTGCCGAACGAGGAGGACTACACATTATCGGGACTGAACGGCACGAAAGTCGAAGGATCGACAACCAGCTCCGCGGTCGTTCTGGAAGACAAGGTGACCCAGGGTCTTCTCGATTTTATTTGTCGCTCGAAGACGATCTCATGCGGATCTTCGGCTCAGAACGTGTTTCAGGGATCATGGAACGAATGGGGATGCAGCGAGGCGAGGCCATCGAGCACCGGCTTGTCAGCCGCGCTATCGAAAATGCACAGCGAAAAGTCGAGGCAAGGAATTTTTCTATTAGAAAGCATCTCCTCGAGTACGATGATGTAAACAACAAGCAACGAGAGGTGATCTACGCAAAGCGAAGAGAGATCATGAGCACTGAGCATGTGAAGGATATGTTTTTCGAGATGCTCGGCGAGATTGCGGACCAGCTCGTGGATGCATATGTGCCTGAGAACGTACATCCAGAAGAATGGAATCTCAAGGGCTTGGAGTCCGAGCTGGCCAGAAGGTTTTTCATACCCAAGGGCTGGGATCATAAGGACCGCGACGAACTTACCCGTGACGATATTCGCAAGGACATCGAGGATGCGTTTGAAGCAGCATATGCGAGAAAGGCGAAAGAAATCGAGCAGGTGCTACAGCGCGCTTCCCACTATCCCCCTGTCCTTCTGGATCGTATCTTCGGAAGAGAACGAAACATTGACGGATTTATCCGTCAGAGGATGCTCGAAGTCCTGGATCGCAACTGGATGGATACGCTCTATGCTATGGACCACCTCAAAGAAGGGATAGGGCTGAGAGGCTACGGCCAAAAAAATCCCCTTTATGAGTATCAAAAGGAAGGGTTCGAGATATTCTCAGAGATGATGGACAACATCAATCGGGAAACTGCGGAGTCTGTTTTTCGGGCCTCATTTGTAGAACGACCTCAGGAGCATCATCGGGCAATGATCCAGTCTACGCACGAAGGTGCTCCTCCCCCTCCTTCCATAGGTGATAGAGTATTCCGGCAGGACGAACTTCAGACCAACACGAGCGAGACAGATATTAAGCGGAGACCGTATCGCCGGACAGAGGTCAAGGTTGGAAGAAACGATCCATGTCCTTGCGGAGCGGTGGACGCTTCTGGCAGGCCCATAAAATACAAGAAGTGTTGCGGAAGATGAGTTCGTTTCTAGAAAGTGAGAGGATACGAGACATTGTCGCAAAAAAGATGCAGCGCAATGGAAACTGACCGGACAGCCGACGTTTTACCCCGCTATATAGTCCCAGGGTTCCGAGCTGCAGGTATACACGCAGGAATTAAAGGTAGCAAGATCAAGGACCTGGGGCTACTCGTCTCTGATGTTCCTGCTCGTGTGGCCGGCGTCTTTACCAGGAACAATGTAAAGGCATCTCCAGTGCTTGTCACCCAGGCCCGTATTCGCTCAGGTACGTGTAGCGCAGTGATCGTGAATAGTGGCAATGCAAACGCATGTACCGGAGACCGCGGTGTACGAGATGCAATGGCAATGTGTCGCTGGACAGCTCAGGCACTCGGTGTACCAGAAGGCATGGTGCTGGTTGCTTCGACAGGTGTCATTGGTATTCCTTTACCAATACCCCGTATAAGAAGGGCGATCCCTCGTCTGGTCAAGAAACTCTCTCCTGACGGCATCGTCGATCTGGCCGAGGCTATACGCACAACTGACCGGTTCTCTAAAATCCTCTGTAACAGTACGACAATAGATGGGAAAACGGTAACGATATGCGGGGTGGCCAAGGGAGCAGGCATGATCTGCCCCCAGATGGCTACCATGCTGGCATTCATCATTACAGATGTGAACGCGCCTCAGCTGGTGCTTCGCCATCTCCTGCGTACCGGCGTCGCCAGTACGTTCAATCGAATCAACGTAGACGGAGACGCCAGTACCAATGACATGGTCCTTCTTCTTGCCAACGGCTGCGCGGGCAATCGACCGCTCCAAATGGGTACTGCCACGTATGAGATCTTCCGATCGGTCTTGCACCACATCATGGGCCACCTGGCAAGGATGATCGTCAAGGACGGCGAAGGAGCCACTAAAGTTGTCGATATAACCGTACGGGGTACTAAGAGCAATGGAGAAGCCCGAAGGATCGCATACCATGTGGCAAACTCCTTGCTCGTAAAAACGTCCTTCTATGGTCAGGACATGAACTGGGGCCGGATCGTTGCCGCTGCCGGCTGTTCAGGCGTGCCAATAGAGCCCCAGAAGATCGACGTTTGGTATGGTTCCGTCCGGGTGGTAAAGAACGGCGTTTCAGCCGGTCCGAAGAACGAGGAACGCGCACGCCAGGTGCTGAAGCAGCCGGCCTTCACGATTACTGTCGACGTGCACGCCGGAAACGGCTCTTACACCGTCGTTACGTCGGACCTTTCACACGAGTACGTTTCTCTTAACGCATCCTACCGTTCCTAAACCAAAGGCCAGGGGATTGCCCTTGCAACCACCAGTGCGCGCGTTCCCTTGCGTTTCAGGCTCGCACGTGATAAAAGAGTATGATTTCAAATACGCACTCCCTCTCCTATCCCTGAATAGGTGCATGCAAGTATGCTCAGCAAACGGGGTAGTGTCTTGTGTGTCTTCAGGGCCACGTAAAGGGAGGGAGGAGGATACAACCTATGTGCTCACAGGAGGAGGCTCATGTCTCACATTACTATGAAGGAGCTTTTGGAGGCTGGGGCCCATTTCGGCCACCAGACCAAGCGATGGAACCCAAAAATGAAGCCCTACATTTACGGGGCAAGAAATGGAATTTACATCATCGACCTTCAGCAGACAGTGAAACTTTTTAACAAGGCGTACGAAGAGGTGCGCAGGATTTGTTCAGAGGGAGGGTCTGTCCTTTTCGTCGGTACAAAGAGGCAGGCGCAGGATATCATTGTCGAAGAGGCGAAAAGATGCGGCCAATTTTACATTCACCATCGATGGCTTGGGGGGACCCTTACGAACTTCAAAACAATTAAGCTCAGCATAGAGCGGTTAAAGAGACTCGAGGCCCTCAAGGAACGGGGATATTATGAGAATCGACCAAAGAAAGAAGCCCTAAAGCTGGAAAAGAAACGATTGAAACTTGAGAGGGCCCTCGGTGGTATAAAGGACATGGAAAACCTGCCTGGTGCCTTGTTCCTCATCGACGCAAAGAAAGAGCGCATTGCCATAAATGAGGCCAAGCTTGCCGGAGTAGTAAGCATCGCACTCGTGGACACGAACAGCGATCCTGACAATATCGACTATCCTATACCCTCCAATGACGACGCAATCCGCGCGATTCGACTCTTCACCAGCAGAATCGCTGACGCGGTGTTGGAAGGACGCGAGCTTTTCGAAAAGAAGGCACGAGCCGAAGGAGCCAGGGAGGAAGGGCTGACACACGTGATTGCGGGAAGAACTGGAGAGCGAACTATCCAGGTTATCCACAAGAAAGATCTTGAGATGGATGTTGCATCTAAGGAGACCCTTGACCATTCCAGTCACGCGGAATGATTTTGCACAACGGAGGAAAACCGCTATGGGGGTTCCAGCTTCGCTTGTAAAAGAGTTGAGAGAAAAAACAGGTGCAGGAATCGTTGACTGCAAAGAGGCTCTTGAAGAATGTGGTGGAAACATCTCCGAGGCTATTGTCTATTTGAGGAAAAAGGGCCTTGCCGACCTCAAGAAGCGAGCCGGACGGGTTACTTCAGAAGGGGTCATTGGTTCGTATATCCACAATAACAACAAGATAGGCGTGCTTGTGGAGGTAAATTGCGAAACCGATTTTGTTGCTCGCACACAGGAGTTCAAGGACCTCGTCAAAGATCTGGCGATGCATGTCGCAGCAGCACATCCTCGATACCTTACTGCCGAAGATATCCCAGAAGAGGATGCTGCAAGAGAGAAAGAAATCCTGAGAGCACAAGCGCTCAGTACGGGCAAACCTGCCGCCGTTGTAGATCAGATGGTCCAGGGCAGATTCAAGAAGTTCATCGAAGAGAATTGTTTGCTCGAACAAGCCTTTGTGAAAGATCAACATATAACCGTGCGCCAACGAGTAGAAGAGGCCATTGCCAGGCTGGGGGAAAATATTACTGTACGTCGCTTTGTCCGCTTCCAGCTCGGAGAGCCACTTTAAGCAGTAGGCAGTCGCAACGGTATCAAAACAAATAAGTCTAGAAAGTGTAGCAGCACATTCCCCTGCAGACTGCCTACGGATACGTAAAGAACCGGCATGAAAACTCCTTTGTATTCCCGCATCGTTTTCAAACTCAGTGGTGAAGCACTTGCAGGGAGTCGCTCCTATGGAATCGACCCCGAAGCAGTCCGTCGCATCGCATCCGAACTAGCTGAGATTCAAGAAGTTGGTGTAGCAATCGCCGTAGTTGTTGGAGGAGGAAATATATTCAGAGGCATATCAGCCAGTGTCCAAGGAATGGACAGGACTACCGCCGATTGTATGGGTATGCTTGCCACTGTACTCAACTGTCTGACCTTACAGGACACCCTCCAGAAAAGCGGCGTCGAATCCAGGGTCCTGAGTGCGGTAGAGGTGAAACACCTGGTAGAGCCCTATACACATCGGCTGGCTTTAGAATACCTGGCAAAAGGCTATCTGCTATTGCTCGCTGGCGGAACAGGAAATCCATACTTTACCACGGACACCGCTGCTGCTTTGAGGGCATGTGAATTGCATGCCGAGGCAATCCTCAAAGCGACAAAGGTGGATGGTGTTTTCAGCGAAGATCCAATGAAACATCCTCAGGCCACCTTCTATGCTGAACTCAGTTACAAGACAGTTCTTGAGAAAGATCTGCGGGTTATGGACATGACCGCAATCTCGCTCTGTATGGATAACAGGCTCCCCATCATCGTCTTCAATATCCAGAAGCCTGGTAATGCGGTAAAGATCATTTTAGGAGAGAAGATTGGAACCATTGTGCGGGGGTAGCACACGATGAGAGACGAGTTGTTTTCCAATTTCACGTCCAAGATGGATAAGGCTGTCAATAGCTTTCAGAAAGAACTCAATCGACTACGCACAGGTAGGGCGTCTCCTGCATTGCTGGAGGGCATCCGGGTAGATTACTACGGGACCCCTACACCGATACAACAGATCGCTTCTATTGCTATACCGGAAAGCCGCCTCATAGTGATCCAACCTTGGGATAAGAATGCATTGGATGCTATTGAAAAGGCAATTCAAAAGGCAAATCTTGGCATTTCCCCCTCTAACGACGGAAATGTCATCCGAATCTCTATTCCTCCCTTAACAGAAGAACGACGAAAAGAGATGGTCAAAGTGGTTAAGAAAATGGGAGAGGAGTGCAAGATCGCTTTGAGGAATATTCGAAGAGATGCAAACGAGTCCTTAAAGAAAATGGAAAAAGACAAGTCCATCTCAGAAGATGAATATCATCGGCTCATGGATGAAGTACAAAAGCTCACCGACGATCACATCAAGAAGGTGGACGCGATCGTAGAGGACAAGCAGAAAGAGATCCTCACCGTGTAAAGCCCAGCAGCACGTGTCCAGCAGGGATAGTATCATGCTCAGTCGACGCCTCCTTACCGCAGGCATTCTTATTGTCGTCTTCGTGCTGATCCTCCTGTTCTTTCCTTTGTGGCCTCTTTGCTTCGTAGCCATTGGTGTGATATGGCTCGCATGTTGGGAATACTACCAGATGGTACTTCCATCAAAGTCCACAATCGAGAGAGGTTTTTACCTCCTCCTTGCCACCCCTGTGCCGATTGCCGCTGCCACGGGCAATGGGGAATTGCTCGCAAGCTCGCTGTCATTTTCCACCTTGGTAATTTCAACGCTCTACCTTTTCAGGATCGTTTCTCTAAAAGATCAATTCAGGGACATGACCAGTGCGGTATTCGGAATGTTCTATGTGAGTTTTTTGATTTCTCACTTCGTCCTCATACGACGACTAGATGACGGAAAGGCATGGCTATTTTTGATCCTTATTGCAACCTATATTGGTGACGGGGCAGCCTACTTTGCTGGCACCTACCTGGGCAGACATTCCTTGTACACCCTGCTGAGTCCCAAAAAGACCATCGAGGGCGCCATAGCCGGACTTATCGGATGTATCTTTGCGACGTACGCATGCAAGTATGCGTTCTTGCGACATCTTAGTGGGACCCATGCCCTTTGGATCGGCCTCGCATTAGGCATTAGCGGACAAGTAGGTGATATGGTAGAATCGTTGCTCAAGCGCAGTGTGAACGTAAAGGACTCCGGGACCTTGCTTCCAGGCCATGGCGGGATGCTCGATCGCATCGATAGCATTCTCTTTACTGGCCCGGTGGGTTTTTATGCAGCCCGGATACTTCAGTCGACCTAGCTTCTTTGCTTTGATAGATACCACCGCCTCTCCTGTTCGAGAATGGGTTCCCGTCCTCGTCGCTTCCACTGAGAGGCATTGTACCTGAGGAAGCTGGAGACACCTCGGGGAGGCAGGCATTACTGTGTGTGCTGGAATACCCAGAGGTCCTGAAAAGGAGTGCTTCACATGTTTACCATAGGTAGTTTCATACTCGTTGTGGGACTGCTCGTATTCATCCACGAATTCGGTCACTTCATCATGGCAAGGAGGGTCGGCGTTCGTGTTGAAGTCTTTTCGTTCGGTTTTGGCCCACGGCTGTTCGGCTGGAAACGTGGGGATACCGACTACCGCGTGTCTGCACTCCCGTTGGGTGGCTATGTAAAAATGACCGGCGAAGACCCCAAAGATGAAGATGCCGGAAGTCCCTTTTCCTTTACACAACAAACAGTAGGGTCACGGATGAAGATCGTGATCGCAGGCCCGGTCATGAATCTCTTGCTGCCCTTTTTCTTGATGCCCCTTGTGTATCTACTTGGAATTGAACAGCCTGCCTACCTTGACAAGCCCCCTGTTATTGGCTGGGTTGAAGAAGATTCCCCTGCCCAGGTCGGAGGCTTTCGTCCTGGTGATACGATTCTGACTATCGAAGGCGCCACTGTAGCGACATGGGAAAAGGCAAAGCTCCTATTTGCCTCAAATCCTGGCAGGGACCTTGCTGTCACAGTGCTTAGAGGAGACGAGCAGCTGCCCCTGAGGATCGTTCCTGAATCCAAAGGTGCCTCAGCTGGTTACACAGGGCTTTTGCCGGAGATGCGTCCAGTGATCGATACAGTTCAGCCAGATCTGCCTGCAGCCAAGGCTGGTCTCCTCGGAGGTGATGAAATTGTCTCAATCCAGGACGAGCCTATTACGCACTGGGCACAAATGGCACAGATCATACGGTCTCACCCTGACCAGTCCCTCACGTTCACGATACGCAGGGGGGAAGCGACGTTCTCAACCACCATAGAGCCTCACAAACAAGAGGATTCTGGCATAGGGGTGCTCGGCATTACCCATCTGGAAGAAACCGTAGTAAAACGCTACGGACTACTGCACTCTATTCAAAGTGGCTTTGGTGACGTGCTCCATTCATTCGCTTTGACATTTTACGTGCTCGGAAAGTTTTTTTCTGGCACACTCTCCGTAAAGACGCTCGGCGGTCCCATATTGATTGCAAAAATGACCGGTGACGCTGCTCGCGTAGGGCTGGCGAGCCTTATCAGTTTTGTTGCCTTTTTGAGCCTCCAACTCGGCATACTGAACTTGCTACCCATTCCAGTGCTTGACGGAGGCCATATTGTCTTTTTCCTTATTGAGGCACTCACAAAGAAGCCTATCAACGTCAAGATTCGTGAGACAGCACAACAGGTTGGATTTATTGTCCTGCTCTTGCTGATCCTTGTTGTCTCTTACAATGACCTAATGAGGATCCTGCCGATCCATATCGAAAAACTTTTCAAGTAACTGTGGTGCATACGATATACACAGTACTAAACACAGAGGAGGCCTGTGGGAACCTCCTTGCGCTCTCACAAGGGGAATGGTGAGAGGTCGGCAGAGGTGGGTACCACAAGTTCACGCATGTCATGCTTATTTTAGGAATGGACACCAGTACAGCGTGCGGCAGTGTAGCACTGGCCTCTGAGTGTGAGCTTATCGCCGAGTACAATCTGAGCATCGAAAAAACCCATTCCACAAGACTGTTGCCCGTACTCAAACAACTGCTCGACGACACGAACATTGCATTGGACCAGGTCGACATAGTTGCCGTGACCCAAGGACCAGGCTCGTTCACAGGCCTTCGTATTGGCATTGCTGTTGCCAAGGCCCTTGCGTTTGCCCTCAACAGGCCACTTGTCGGCATCCCAACCCTAGACGTCTTGGCCCATAATGTTCCATACTGCCATATCTCGATATGTCCGATTATCGATGCACGAAAAAGTCAAGTCTTTGCCGCGTTCTATACGTGCACTGGAGCGGGCACTATTATCCGCTGCTCAGAATATCTGTGCATCACCCCAGATGAACTGTTGGCAAGACTCGACGGTCCTGTACTGTTGCTCGGTACAGGGGCTGTGCGCTACGAGGCGTTGTTGACGGGCAAAACCGCAGAGGCCTTTCTTGCTGTACCAGAACTCCATTACCCAAGGGCAGCTGTCCTCTGTCGTCTCGCGTTATCCATCTGGAAGGAAAAGGGTGGCGTACACCCAAGAGACCTTCGAGCGATATATCTTCGACCATCCGACGCAGAGCTGGCAAGGATGGAGCAGACCGGGCATCAAACTGGCACGCAATCTTAACATCCTATCACCCCCTCAGCAGCAGGGAACATCTCATTGACACTGAAACAGCCCATATATTACTCTTGCCTATGAGCAGCATACAGGAAACACATTCCAATACAAGGAGTTAGCAAAGAGATTCTATGAAGAGCCACGAGATCAAGACAGGTGTCGAGCGTGCACCTGCGCGGGCCCTACTTTATGCAACCGGCCTACCGCCCAGTGAACTCAACAAGCCTTTTATCGGCATAGGAAGTTCCTATACGGATCTCGTCCCGGGTCACCTTACCATGCATGACCTGGAACGATTTGTAGAAAAAGGCGTCCATACAGCGGGTGGCTATCCATTTTTGTTCAGTGTCGCAGGAATCTGCGATGGGATTGCCATGGGCCACAAAGGAATGCATTACTCCCTCCCATTTCGTGAGCTAGTAGCAGACATGGTCGAATCAGTTGCACGTGCCCACGCCCTGGACGGACTCGTTCTCATTACCAACTGCGACAAGATTACTCCTGGTATGCTCATGGCTGCAGCTCGACTGGATCTTCCAACGGTTATCCTTACAGCCGGCCCAATGATGGCAGGTCGGCTCAAAGGTAAACGGCTGTCGTTAGTCCGTGACACCTTCGAGGCTGTTGGAAAACGCAAAGCCGGACTTCTCACTGACGAGGAACTCTCTTCCCTCGAGCTTTGTGCGTGCCCTGGCGCAGGCTCATGCCAGGGTCTGTATACAGCCAATACGATGAGTTGTCTTACCGAGGCAATGGGACTGTCGCTCAAAGGTTGTGCAACTGCGCCAGCCGTATCTGCAGAAAAGAAGCGTATTGCATTCGACACCGGGATGGCAGCAGTTCATGCGGTCAGGAACGGAGTCACGTTCCGGAGCCTCTTAGGACCATGGGCATTTGAAAATGCCATCAGGGTGGACATGGCATTGGGAGGATCTACCAACACTGTATTGCACTTGAGCGCCCTTGCCAGAGAAGCTGGTTATCAGTTGCCTCTCGAGAAATTCGACACACTTAGTCGAACCACCCCACATATCGCAGACTTGAGACCTACTGGCTCGTATTTCTTGGAAGATTTTCATGAGGCAGGCGGTGTGCCTGCGGTGCTAAAATTACTCGGACCACTCATTCAGGACGGGCCCACCATAAGTGGTGAATCCATACATGACATCGCAGCACGAGCAGAACACTACGGCACCGACGTATTGCGAACCCGCGACAACCCTGTACATAAAGAAGGTGGAATTGCCATATTGTTTGGGAACTTAGCTCCAAAAGGTGCAGTCATAAAACAATCAGGTGTACCAGAGGAGTTACGAGTGTTCAGAGGGACTGCAAGGGTATTTGATTCAGAAGAACAAGCCCATAAGGCTATCGTAGGAGGAGATATTCACAATGGGGACGTGGTAGTCATTCGATACGAAGGTCCTCGCGGTGGGCCAGGGATGAGAGAGATGCTTGGCCCTACGTCTGCCATTGTTGGCATGGGCCTTTCACGGGTTGCCCTCCTGACCGATGGCAGATTTTCAGGTGGTACCCGTGGACCTTGCATCGGCCACGTCTCCCCTGAGGCAGCAGAGGGTGGTACGATTGCCTTGGTCCGAGAAGGCGACTTGATCAGTATCGACATTCCCAACAGGGCCTTGGAACTACTCGTTGATCCTGAGGAACTCCAAAGGCGTCGAGCCTCATTTCGAGCTCCTCCGCCAAAGGTTACAACTGGCTATCTTGCCCGATATGCAGCTCAGGTAACCTCAGCACATACAGGAGCAGTCTTGGAGATCAGCTCATAGGCCTATTCTTGTAGGAGCCGTAGGGTGAAAGCATAAACGAATACTCACTGCAAAGGAGGTCTTTGCGTGAAGCAATATACAGGGGCAGAGATTTTTGTGAAGAGTCTCAAACTGCAGGGTGTCGAAGCCCTCTTCGGCTTTCCAGGCGGCGCTGTGCTCAATATCTACGACGCTCTTTACCACTCAGACATACAGCATTACCTCGTCCGACACGAACAAGGGGCAGTCCACGCTGCTGATGGGTATGCCCGGGCAAGTGGCAAGGTAGGCACATGCCTGGTCACTTCAGGACCAGGTGCAACCAATACGGTCACCGGGATTGCAACAGCTTATATGGACTCGGTGCCCATTGTGGTCTTCACAGGACAGGTTCCCACACTGCTCATTGGAAACGATGCCTTTCAGGAGGCGGACATTTTGGGCATCACCCGTTCGTGTACCAAGCACAACTACCTGGTAAAGGATGTGGGACAACTAAGCCGGATCATTGCAGAGGCCTTCTATGTGGCACGAACAGGTCGACCGGGGCCGGTACTCGTCGACATACCAAAGGATATCACAGCAGCCATGACTGCGTTCAATCCTCCCAAAGAGATCTCCATTCACGGCTACAATCCCACAGTCGATGGACACCCAGGACAGATAGAACGGGCACTCGACCTGATCACAAAATCAAAAAGACCCCTCCTTTACGCTGGAGGAGGTATTATCCTTTCAGGGGCAGCCAAGGAACTGAGGCGTTTTGCAGAACATTTCACCATTCCAGTCACAACCACGTTGATGGGACTGGGGGGGTTTCCAGGAACACATCCGCTCTCTCTAGGTATGCTTGGTATGCACGGTACGTATTGTGCCAACATGGCAGTCTCCCATGCAGATCTGATTATTGCAATTGGGGCACGATTCGATGACCGGGTCACAGGCCGCCTCGATACGTTTGCCACTGGTGCTAAGATCATCCACATCGACATCGATCCGACCTCGATAAGTAAGAACGTCCATGTAGACATACCAATCGTAGGAGACGCCAAACGCGTGCTTTCTCAGACCTTCACCATCATGAAGAAGCCAAAATACAAAGACCTACAAAAGCCCCAGCGCAAGGAATGGCTCCATCAAATTGCCGAATGGAAGCAGCAGTGCCCGCTCACCTATGAAAAAGGAGGTGATCTCAAGCCCCAGTTCGTTGTTGAAAAGATCTATGAGGTCACCAAGGGCGAGGCCTTGATCGCTACTGAGGTGGGCCAGAACCAGATGTGGGCTGTTCAATTCTATACGTTTACCAAGCCACGCACAATTTTGACCTCGGGCGGACTTGGAACAATGGGGTACGGGTTGCCTGCAG
>FWPV01011810.1_pt1 | contig 13738 bp, 10 predicted proteins | sample 2228371 | NCBI WGS metagenome assembly FWPV01 (sample SAMEA103939776, study PRJEB20133) | metagenome | reverse complement strand
TGCCACGTTCTGCTGGTACAGGGTGTGCAGCATGGCGTGGCCGGTGCGGTCGGCCGCGGCGCAGGCGCGCTGCACGGGCTTCTCGCCGTAGTTGGCGGTGTGGCCGCCGAAGGGGCGCTGGTAGATGGTGCCGTCGGGGTTGCGGTCGAACGGCATGCCGAAGTGCTCGAGTTCGTACACCACCTTCGGGGCTTCACGGCACATGAACTCGATGGCGTCCTGGTCGCCCAGCCAGTCAGAGCCCTTGATGGTGTCGTAGAAGTGGTAGTGCCAGTTGTCCTCGCTCATGTTGCCCAGCGAAGCGCCGATGCCACCTTGCGCGGCCACGGTGTGCGAACGGGTGGGGAACACCTTGGAGAGCACGGCCACTTTCAGGCCGGCGCGCGCCAGTTGCAGCGAGGCGCGCATGCCAGAGCCACCGGCTCCGACGATGACGACGTCGAACTGGCGCTTGGGGAGATTTGCGGTTGCGGTCATGGCTTCAGAGCCTCCAGAGAACTTGAACGGCCCAGCCCAGGCAGGACAGGAGCCAGACGATGGTGAACACGTGCAGGGCCAGGCGCAGGCCGGCGGGCTTGACGTAGTCCATCCAGATGTCGCGAATGCCGACCCACACGTGGTAGGCCAGGGCCAGGAACACGGCGAAGGTCAGGGCCTTCATCCACTGAGGGGCGAACACGCCGGCCCAGCCCTCGTAGCCCAGAGGGCCACTGACCAGCAGCACCTTGGCCAGCAGGATCAGGGTGAAGATGACCATCAGGGCGGCGGTGATGCGCTGGGCCAGCCAGTCGCGCAGGCCGTAGTGGGCGCCGGTGACGACGCGCTTGGATCCGTAGTTGACAGACATGAGAGAGGTCCTTGAAGAGACAGGCGATCAGTACAGACCGAAGAGCTTGGCGCCCAGCACCACGGTCAGGCCAATGCTCAGCACCAGGGTGACGATGGCGGAGGAGCGGCCAAACTGCTTGGACACCGAGTGGGTGGCGTCCATGTAGAGGTGGCGCACGCCAGCGATCAGGTGGTGCAGGTAGGCCCAGATGATGGACAGCACGACCAGCTTGAACAGCCAGCCGGGCACGAAGCCCACGCCCACCTGGAAGGCCGACGTGAAGCGCTCGTAGGAAATTTCCGAGGACACCGAAGTGTCAAACAGCCAGACGATCAGCGGCAGCAGCAGGAACATCAGGCCACCGCTGGCGCGGTGCAGGATCGAGACCCACGCCGCCGCGGCCATGCGGTAGGTGGTGAGGTCTTTGAAGGCGTTGATGTTGCGGAACTCGGGCCGCTTTCGGGTCAACTCGGTCATGGTGGGGCTTTCTGTCGGAGGGGGCTCCGATGAGGGCTGGGGAAAAAAGGTATGTAACCGACTGGTAACTCGCAGCCAGCGGCCGCAAATTCTATTGCAACGCAACATGTCTCCGGGGAGACATTCGAGCAGGCTTCGGGGTCATCGCCAGGATTTGGGGGCTATCAGCTCAATTCGTTTCGGTAATGGCGGGTATCGGTGCGGTACAGGCCGCGGCGAAGTTCCATGGGCACGTCGTTGTAAGTGAAGGCCAGGCGCTCCACGCTCAGCAGCGGCTCGCCAGGGGGCAGGGCCAGCCGCTCAGCGGCCTCGCGGTCTGCGGCGACAGCCTTGATCTTTTCGGTGGCGCGCACCATGCGAACGCCAAACTGGGTCTCGAAGAGGGCATACATCGGGCCTTTGTCGCTGGAGAGCGTCTCTAGCGTCAGGCCCTTGAAGGGGTTGCCGGGCAGCCAGATCTCTTCCAGGATGGCGGGCTGACCGCCAAACGACAGCACGCGCCGCACTTGCAGCACGGCGTCGCCTGTCTTGAGGTTGAGCAGGCGAGCCACCTCGGCTGGTGCGCGCAGGCGGCGGCACTCAATGATGCGTCGTTCGGCTGGGCCCTGGCTGTCCAGGCTGCCGGCGTCGGGCAGCAGGCGCAGGAAGCGGTATTGGATGTGCTGCTCGGCGTGGGTGGCCACGAAGGTGCCCTTGCCCTGGCGGCGTACGAGCAGGTTGTCGGTGGCGAGTTCGTCAATGGCTTTGCGCACCGTGCCCTGGCTCACCTTGTAGCGTGCGGCGAGTTCCAGTTCGCTGGGGATCATGTCGCCCGGCTTCCATTCGCCGTCTTGCAAGCTGCGCAGGATCAACGATTTGATCTGCTGGTACAGCGGGCTGAAGGCTGGCGTGGGCATCGACCCGTCACCGCCCGGGCGAGTCTCGGCGCCGGGTTGGTCTGGGGTGAGGGGCGATGAGGAGGGCATGGGGGATTGGGGCCGCAGCGCGGTGGCGAGGCATGGCAATCATATCTTATATAAGACATAAGACAAATTGACGCCCTAGGGTTTGCGCGGGTACACTCATGCCCCGATTCCTTCCCGGGCTCAACTCCCCGCGCCCGGGGTCTCGGCCGCTTCTGGCCCAGTCTTTCCCTCTCACTTGGAGTTCTCACCATGAACAAGAAGCCCGTTCGCGTCGCCGTCACCGGCGCCGCTGGCCAGATCGGCTACGCCCTGCTGTTCCGCATTGCCTCTGGCGAAATGCTGGGCAAAGACCAGCCCGTGATTCTTCAGTTGCTGGAGATCCCGGACGAGAAGGCCCAGAACGCGCTGAAGGGCGTGATCATGGAACTGGAAGACTGCGCTTTCCCGCTGCTGGCCGGCATCGAGGCCCACTCTGACCCGATGCAAGCCTTCAAGGACACCGACTACGCCCTGCTGGTTGGCGCCCGTCCCCGTGGCCCCGGCATGGAGCGTGCTGACCTGCTGGCCGCCAACGCCGCCATCTTCACCGTGCAGGGCAAGGCCCTGAACGCCGTGGCCTCGCGCAACGTGAAGGTGCTGGTGGTCGGCAACCCCGCCAACACCAACGCCTACATCGCCATGAAGTCGGCCCCCGATCTGCCGGCCAAGAACTTCACCGCCATGCTGCGCCTGGACCACAACCGCGCCGCTTCCCAGCTGGCCGCCAAGGGTGGCTTCAAGGTCGGCGACATCAAGAAGCTGACCGTGTGGGGCAACCACTCGCCCACCATGTACGCCGACTACCGCTTCGCCACCGTGGACGGCAAGTCGGTGAAGGACGCCATCAACGACCAGGTGTGGAACGCTGAGGTGTTCCTGCCCACCGTGGGCAAGCGCGGCGCCGCCATCATCGCTGCACGTGGCCTGTCGTCGGCCGCCTCGGCCGCCAACGCCGCCATCGACCACATGCGCGACTGGGCCCTGGGCTCCAAGGGCGAGTGGGTCACCATGGGCGTGCCCTCCAATGGCGAGTACGGCATTCCCGCCGGCATCGTGTTCGGCTTCCCTGTGACCACCGAGAACGGCGAGTACAAGATCGTCGAAGGCCTGGAGATCGATGCTTTCTCGCAAGAATGCATCAACAAGACCCTGGCCGAGCTGCAGGGCGAGCAGGACGGCGTGAAGCACCTGCTGTAACCGCTTGGTAACTCCCGTGCCTGCCAACCCCGCCGCCATCTTGCTGGGTGCCCAGGCCGGCGCGTTTTCGCTGCCGGTCTGTGACCACTACAGCGGGGTGGAGGCGCGCATGCGCAAGAGCCTGGCGCTGCAGGCCGAGCTCACGCAAGAGTTCGGCGCTTGCGTCTTTGACGTGACGCTCGATTGCGAAGACGGTGCCCCGGTGGGGGGCGAGGCCGAGCACGCCGCGCTGGTGACGGAGTTGGCCCTGGCGGCTGACCCGAAGGCTCGCGTGGCCGTGCGCGTGCACGCCGTCGATCACCCCGCCTTTGACGCCGACGTGGCCCACATCGTGGGCCGCGCTGGCCAGCGCCTGTGCCACGTGATGGTGCCCAAGGTGGAGCGGGTGGAGGACGTGCAGCGCGCCGCCGATGCCCTGGACGCCGCTGGCGCCACCGGTCTCATGCTGCACGCGCTGATCGAGTCGCCGGCGGCGGTGCACCGCGCTTTTGACATCGCGGCGCATCCCCGGGTGCAAAGCCTGAGCTTTGGCCTGATGGATTTTGTGTCTGCCCACGGCGGGGCCATTCCCGCCAGCGCCATGAGCGTGCAGGGGCAGTTCACCCACCCCTTGGTGCTGCGCGCCAAGATGGACATGGCCAGTGCCTGCCATGCCCATGGCAAGGTGCCCGCGCATTGCGTCATCACCGAGTTCAAGAACCCCGATGCCCTGCAGGTGGCGGTTCGCCGGGCCGCTGGCGAGCTGGGCTACACCCGCGTCTGGAGCATTCACCCCGATCAGATCCGGCCCATTCTGGCCGCCATGGCACCCGCCACCGATGAGGTGGACGAGGCCGCCGAGCTGATCGAACGCGCCGCCGCTGCCCAGTGGGCGCCGGTGCAATTTGGCGGTCGCCTGCACGACCGCGCGAGTTACCGCTATTACTGGCAGGTGCTGGACCGTGCCCACCGCACGGGCCGCCCGCTGCCGTCACAGATTCTGGCCCTTGTGGCCCCGACCTGATCTGATTACCACCCCTCCCACGGAGATCGCCATGTCCAACTTCCTGTCCGACTACCGCGCCCACGCCGCCGAACGCGCCGCGCTGGGCATTCCGCCGCTGCCGCTGGACGCCAAGCAGGTCGACGCCCTGATCGACCTCATCAAGAACCCGCCCGCTGGCGAGGACGCTTTCCTGCTGGACTTGCTCACCCACCGCGTGCCGCCCGGCGTGGACGACGCGGCCAAGGTCAAGGCCAGCTTCCTGGCGGCCGTGGCCCACGGTGACGTGAAGGTGGGCCTGATCTCCAAGGCCAAGGCCACCGAGCTGCTGGGCACCATGGTGGGTGGCTACAACGTGCACCCGCTGATCGAGCTGCTGGACGACGCCGAAGTGGCGGGGGTGGCCGCCGAGGGCCTGAAGAAGACCCTGCTGATGTTCGACTACTTCAACGACGTGGCCGAGAAGGCCAAGGCCGGCAATGCCAAGGCCCGTGAAGTGCTGCAGTCGTGGGCCGACGCTGAGTGGTTCACCAGCCGCCCCGAGGTCGAGAAGAAGATCACCGTCACCGTGTTCAAGGTGCCCGGCGAGACCAACACCGACGACCTGTCGCCCGCGCCCGACGCCTGGAGCCGCCCGGACATCCCGCTGCACTACCTGGCGATGCTGAAGAACACCCGCGCCGATGCGGCCTTCAAGCCCGAGGAAGACGGCAAGCGCGGCCCGATCCAGTTCATCGAAGACCTGAAGAAGAAGGGCCACCTGGTGGCCTACGTGGGCGACGTGGTGGGCACCGGCTCCAGCCGCAAGTCGGCCACCAACTCGGTGATCTGGGCCACCGGCCAAGACATCCCCTTCGTGCCGAACAAGCGCTTCGGCGGCGTCACCCTGGGCGGCAAGATCGCCCCCATCTTCTTCAACACGCAGGAAGACTCGGGCTCGCTGCCGATCGAGGTGGACGTGTCCAAGCTGGAAATGGGAGACGTCATCGACGTGCTGCCCTACGACGGCAAGATCGTCAAGAACGGCGAGACCGTGGCCGAGTTCAAGCTCAAGAGCGACGTGCTGTTCGACGAAGTGCGCGCCGGCGGCCGCATCAACCTGATCATCGGTCGCTCGCTCACCGCCAAGGCGCGCGAGGCCCTGGGCCTGCCCGCTTCCACCGTGTTCCGCCTGCCCCAGGCGCCTGCCGCCACCAAGGCCGGCTTCACCCTGGCCCAGAAGATGGTGGGCCGCGCCTGTGGCCTGCCCGAAGGCCAGGGCATCCGCCCGGGCACCTACTGCGAGCCCAAGATGACCACCGTGGGTTCGCAAGACACCACCGGCCCCATGACCCGCGACGAGCTGAAGGACCTGGCCTGCCTGGGCTTCTCGGCCGATCTGGTGATGCAGTCCTTCTGCCACACCGCCGCTTACCCGAAGCCGGTGGACGCGAAGATGCACCGCGAGCTGCCCGCCTTCATCAGCAACCGTGGCGGCGTGGCCCTGCGCCCGGGCGACGGCGTGATCCACAGCTGGCTCAACCGCCTGCTGCTGCCCGACACCGTGGGCACTGGCGGTGACTCGCACACCCGCTTCCCCATTGGCATTTCCTTCCCGGCCGGCTCTGGCCTGGTGGCTTTCGGCGCCGCCACCGGCGTGATGCCACTGGACATGCCCGAGTCGGTGCTGGTGCGCTTCAAGGGCAAGCTGCAGCCCGGCGTGACCCTGCGCGACCTGGTGCACGCCATTCCGCTGTACGCCATCAAGGCCGGTCTGCTGACCGTGGCCAAGGCCGGCAAGAAGAACATCTTCTCGGGCCGCATCCTGGAAATCGAAGGTCTGCCTGACCTGAAGGTGGAACAGGCATTCGAGCTGTCCGACGCCTCGGCTGAGCGCTCCGCCGCCGGCTGCACGATCAAGCTCGACAAAGAGCCGGTCATCGAGTACCTCAAGAGCAACGTGGTGCTCATGAAGAACATGATCGCCGACGGCTATGCCGACGCGAAGACCCTGCAGCGCCGCATCGAGAAGGTGGAGCAGTGGCTGGCCAAGCCCGAGCTGCTGGAGGCCGACAAGGACGCCGAGTACGCCGCCGTGATCGAGATCGACATGAACGAGATCAAGGAGCCCATCGTCTGCTGCCCCAACGACCCGGACGACGCCAAGTTCATGTCGGAAGTGGCCGGCACCAAGATCGATGAGGCCTTCATCGGTTCGTGCATGACCAACATCGGTCACTTCCGTGCCGCGGCCAAGCTGCTGGGCGGCGCGCGCGACATCCCGGTGAAGCTGTGGGTGGCCCCGCCGACCAAGATGGACCAGAGCGAGCTGATGAAGGAAGGCCACTACGCCGCCTTCGGCACCGCCGGTGCGCGCACCGAAATGCCGGGCTGCTCGCTGTGCATGGGCAACCAGGCGCAGGTGAAGGAAGGCGCCACGGTGATGTCCACCTCCACCCGCAACTTCCCCAACCGCCTGGGCAAGAACACCAACGTGTTCCTGGGCTCGGCTGAACTGGCCGCCATTTGCTCCAAGCTGGGCAAGATCCCCACCGTGGCCGAGTACCAGGAGGCCATGGGCATCATCAACCAGGATGCCGCCAGCGTGTACAAGTACATGAACTTCGACCAGATCGAGGAATACGCCGAGACCGCCAAGACCGTGAAGGCCTGAGCACTCGCCACCTGAAGAAAAACCCCCGGCACCGTGAGGTGCCGGGGGTTTTTTGTTGGGTCATGGTCACCTTGCTCGCGCAGGTGCCGAAGACGCCAGGTGGTCAGCTATCGGAGACGCCGTCGGAGCTGCTGCCCTCCTTGTCTTCGTCCGCGTCGGGTTCTTCGCCGTCCTCGTCTGGATCGGTGTCGTCGTTGCCTTCTTCCGAGCTGGTGGATTCCAGAATTTTCTTCAGATCGATGACGACATTCCGGTGGGCGGCCAGCTCGTCACGGGCATTGCTGACGGGGTCGCCATCCTGGCTCCCGTGGTTGCTGTAATAGCCTTCGCCAGAGGAATCTTCGTCCTGATTCCCTTGGCTACTGTCAACGCCTTCGCCATTGTTCTCTTCGCTGATTGAGCTGCTGTCGCTGTCTCCCGATGGCTCCTCATTCGCCGCCTGGGCGGGCACGGTGGCCGAGCCGCCGGTTATCCAGCGGCAGAGTGCACTGTTTGCGTTGAGGATCCGCATGGGTGTGCCCACCGCAATCGGCAAAGCGATCGTCTCCATGGCATTGCTCACCAGGCTGCGCGCACACCAGGAGCCAATCAACACAAAGCCATGCATCGCGTAGTCGACGAGTTCCATGGTTGCGATGGGAGGCACATGCGTCGAATTGCCCATGGTCGGTGCGGTTTGGTTGCCCATCTCTGTCGACTGCAGGGGAAAGAGCGAATTGCTGACCACGCTCATGTAGTAGAGATACGCGGCCACCGCTGCTGTGTTGCCGATGCATTTGGCGCTCACCCGGCGAACCTTTGCCACGGAACCAACCCAGGGCGTGGTGGCGACGGCTGGCCCGCAGAACAGGCTTTTTGCCGTGTTCTTGATCGCTTTGGCAACGACGGCCAAGCCTTCCTTCTCTTCCAGTTTGAGCAGTTCCCGGCGGTAGGTCGTGAGCGTTTGGTCGATGTGTTGAAGGGTCTTCTGGGCCTCATCGCCGATGGCCTGGTGCATCTCCTGGGTTTTCGGGTCGTCGACAGCGTAGAAAAGGCTCATGAACTTGTCGCGAGTGGTTTCCACCTTGGCGCGTTCGCGCTCGAGGGCCGCGATGGTCTGTGCCAGCAGATCCTGGGTGGCCACGCGCTCGGCGTTGTGGTTGGCGCCGGTCTTGAACGCGGCGCGTTGGTAGCACTGACGCATGAGGTTCTGCAGCACGCCGGTGAGTGAGCCACCAATCAGGCCGCACGCGAGCGTCGCGCCGAAATCAATCAAGATGCTCGCGGTCTTGTCCTCCATTCGACGCAGGAGTGGCTGAACGCCACCCGTGGCGACATAGGTCACGGCAAAGGCGACGAAGGCCAGTTCATCGCACACCAAGGAACGCCACCAGGCGCCGAAGAGGGCAATCGCTCGGGATCTCTTCCGATCTTTGCCCAGGCGATCGTCCAGGCTTTTTTGAATGTTCCGGATCGCGGCACCCATGTCCTTTCGGGCTTGCGTGCGTCCCTTGGCATTGCCCCCAATGGCGAAGAGCGCGTAGTTGCTCATGGCGCTGATGAAGTCTGCCCATAGCTTGCCGTCAGGGGATTCGTAGGTGGCATAGGTGGAGCGCAGGCCTCCGCCAACGATCTCCCCCGCCGTGGCGTGCAGGATGCCCGCCAGCGGCGCGAATGCCCAGCGGTCCTTGTCACCTGCATGAACGAACGCCATCGTCAATGCCTTGGCAGCGAAGAAGGACAACACATAGCCGGCCGAGCCACCAGCCAGCGCACCGCGTATGAAGTTCGAGGTGGCGGGCGGGTCTTGCTTGATCTCGCCAACGCGTGTGGTGTGTCGTGCTTGCAGTGACCCGATGTCCTTGAGGATGCCTTCTATGCTGATGTCAAATGCCTCGCGAAGCGTGTTGGCTTGCTTCCTCAGGGCCTCCTGGTGGGCGCGCTTGCCCCTGTTCAGGCGTGGCGTGTCAAGTCGGTACGCTTCTATCTCGACGAGGCCCAGGTCGACTCGCCTTGCCAGATCTTCATTGTGTTTATTGGGGGTGTCGTCCTTTTCCATGGTCTCGCCCCTTCAGTCGGCCAGCAGCTCGGCTTCGAGCTGGCCAGCCAGCACCACCATCTGCCCGTCGAGCATGCCGTTGCGCCAGGCCTCGGCCTGGTGGGCCATGGTGGACATGAGCTTGGCCAGCCATTCCGGCGTGGTGTCGGTGTCCACTTCGGCGCTGGCGCAATACAGCACCTCGTCCAGCTTGGGGTCGTAGCCAAAGCGCAGGCCCGGCATGTGAAGCGACAACATCTGCAGGTGGAGCAACTGTTCGTAGACCTGCGTGCGGTGTTCCTCGGCGGGTTGCCCGAGGTGGCAGACCACCGTCAGCAGCGATTGCGGTTCGTCGAACACCAAATCGATGGTGACGCCGTTGAGCCGCAGGCTTTCGCTCGCTACTGGCTGCACCGCGTTCGTCCCGGTGCCCAGGGATTCAATGGCCTTATCGCACAAGGCTTCGTATTCTTGGAAGTTCACGCTGTTTTCTCCTCGTTGAATGGGCTTCAGATGCCCAGGTTTGAGCCCTTGCCTCAGGCAAGGGCTGGAAAAAAGGGGGCTTCGGTATGGGGACCAAGCCGGGGTGGTCACAGCTCGGGTTCGAACCGTTCCACCAGTTGCGGGTTTTGCTGAATGGCTTGGCGCAGTTCGGTCAGCACCTCGGCTGGGATCGACTCGTTACTGGTGCTCAGCGACCGATCGCCTTCCAGAAGGTTGGGGCGCTCGCTGTGGGCGCCGTCGGCGATGGCGAACTGCTCTTTCTGCAGGTAGCGCTGCTCGGAGCGGGCGACCAGTGCGTCCAGGTCTACCAGCCGAAAGGCGGTTTGCAAAACGTCGGTGCCCTGCACGTGGTCCTCGCCTTGGGCGCTGTCTGGCTGGGTGGTCGAATCGCTGTTGATTCGCTCCAGGTCTTCCAGCGTCAACTGGCTCAGGTGCATGTGTTGCCCTTGGCTGGTCAGCCAATGCGCGATGCGATTGATGGCCGGGTTGTGTTGCAAGTCATTGCCATCGATCAGGATGCCGACCCGCGCCGAGTCGACGCTGAAGCTGGCGATCAGCACCACCGCGTGGTGCCTGGTGTAGGTGTCATCACCCTGCCCGGGCGCCAGGGCACCTTGCAGCGTCAGCACCAGCGGGCCGTGGCGTTGGTTGAGTCGCATGAGTTGCTCGGCACTCGTGACGCCGCGCTCATCGGTCTGGCGAGGAAGCCCGAACCAGCGACGAACTGTCTGGCCCCAGTTTTCCTGGTCTGGTGAAGGGCCCATCAGAAGCCCTTGCTCGATCAGGTTCTGCACCAACGCGTCTCGAATGCGCCGGCTGTTGTTCACGCAGTCTGAGGGTGCCTGGAAGCGGAAGGCCTTGAGGCTGGCTTCACCCAGGTCTGTCCTGCGAATCAGGCGCAGCACTTCATGACTGACAAATCGGCGCGTTTGCGGCGCGGGCAGTCGGGCCCAGGCAGAGGTGGGCAATTGTTGGGTGAGGGCTTTGGGGATCATGGGACGCGGCGTTCTGATGGGGAGCGGCGCCACTTTGTGCGTTTGTGATGGCCTTTCCTATCGGCTCAAGGCCTTGGGTGCACGTGGCACCAAATCGTCTTGCCGGGGTCAAAATGGCCTTTTGCCCACTGAGGAGCCAGGACATGAGCCAGTCGTCTCGCCACGCCCATCCCTTTGCCCATTCGGTCTCGGCACTGCGTTTGCCCACTGGTGGCCGGGCGCAGTTCTTTTCGCTGCCTGAACTGGCGCGCGAGTTCCCCTCGGTGAACCGCCTGCCGCAGTCCCTGCGCATCGTGCTGGAGAGCGTGCTGCGCCATTGCGATGGCGAGCGCGTCACGCCCGACCACGTGGCGCAACTGGCCTGCTGGCAACCCAACGCCGCGCGCACCGACGAGATTCCCTTCACCGTGGCACGCGTGGTGCTGCAAGACTTCACCGGCGTGCCGCTGCTGGCCGACCTGGCCGCCATGCGCAGCACCGCGCAGGCCCTGGGCCGTGACCCCCAGCGCGTGGAGCCGCTGGTGCCGGTGGACCTGGTGGTGGACCACTCGGTCACGGTGGACCACTACGGCACGCCCGATGCGCTTGACCTGAACATGCGGCTGGAATTCCACCGCAACCGCGAGCGCTACCAGTTCATGAAATGGGGCATGCAGGCCTTTGACACCTTCGGCGTGGTGCCGCCGGGCGTGGGCATCGTGCACCAGGTGAACCTGGAGCACCTGGCCCGCGGCGTGCACGTGAAAGACGGTGTGGTTTACCCCGACACGCTGGTGGGCACCGACAGCCACACCACCATGATCAACGGCCTGGGGGTGGTGGCCTGGGGCGTGGGCGGCATCGAGGCCGAGGCCGCCATGCTGGGGCAGCCGGTCTACTTCCTCACGCCCGACGTGGTGGGCTTTGAGCTGACGGGTCGGCTGCGCGAAGGCGTGACCGCCACCGACCTGGTGCTCACCGTCACCGAGATCCTGCGCCGGCACAAGGTGGTGGGCAAGTTCGTCGAGTTCTTTGGCGAAGGCACCGCCTCACTCTCCTTGCCCGACCGCGCCACCATCGCCAACATGGCGCCCGAGTACGGCGCCACCATGGGCTTCTTCCCGGTGGACGAGAAAACGCTCGACTACTTCCGTGGCACCGGTCGCAGCGCCGACGAGATCGCGCTGTTCGAGGCCTACTTCCGCGCCCAGGGCCTGTTCGGCGTGCCCGGTGCGCCGGGCGCCTCGCAGGGCAAGGGCGAGATCGACTACTCGCAGGTCATCTCGCTTGACCTGGGCACCGTGGCCCCCAGCCTGGCTGGCCCCAAGCGGCCGCAAGACCGCATCGAGATCGGGCAGGTGGCGCGGCGCTTTGGCGAGCTGTTCAGCGCGCCGATGGAGCAGGGCGGTTTCTTGCAGCCCAAGGCCAAGCTGGGCAAGGCCTTCAAGACGCGCGACGGCCTGGCGGTGAAGAACGGCGACGTGCTGATCGCCGCCATCACCAGTTGCACCAACACCAGCAACCCGGGCGTGCTGCTGGCCGCCGGCCTGCTGGCCAAGAAGGCGGTGGAGAAGGGCTTGAAGGTGAAGCCGCACATCAAGACCTCGCTCGCCCCGGGCTCGCGCATCGTCACCGAGTACCTGCGCGCCACCGGCCTGCTGCCCTACCTGGAACAACTGGGCTTCTACCTGGCGGGCTATGGCTGCACCACCTGCATCGGCAACGCCGGCGACCTCACGCCCGAGCTGAACGACCTGATCACGCAGAACGACCTGGTCTGCGCGGCCGTGCTCTCGGGCAACCGCAACTTCGAGGCGCGCATCCACCCCAACCTCAAGGCCAACTTCCTGGCCAGCCCGCCGCTGGTGGTGGCCTACGCCCTGGCCGGCACCGTCATGCGCGACCTGATGACCGAGCCCGTGGGCCAGGGCAAGGGCGGGCGCGATGTGTACCTGGGCGACATCTGGCCCAGCAGCGATGAGGTCCACGCGCTGATGGCCAGCGCCATGAACGGCGCCGCCTACCGCGACAACTACGCCCGCGCCAAGGCCGAGCCCGGCGAGTTGTGGGCGCGCATTCAGGGCGCCAGTGGCCAGGTGTACGACTGGCCGGCCAGCAGCTACATCGCCCGCCCGCCCTTCCTCGATGGTTTCGCCCTGCAAGCGCCAGCCGCCACGGAGGCGGCGGTGCGCGGTGCGCGCGTGATGGCCTTGCTGGGCGACTCCATCACCACCGACCACATCTCGCCGGCTGGCTCCATCAAGGCCAGTTCGCCAGCGGGCCTGTGGCTGCAGGCCCAGGGCGTGAAGCCGGCCGATTTCAACAGCTACGGCGCACGCCGCGGCCACCACGAGGTGATGGTGCGCGGCACCTTCGCCAACGTGCGCATCAAGAACCTGATGATCCCGCCCCGGGCCGACGGCTCGCGCGAAGAGGGCGGTCTCACCCTGCTGCAGCCCACGGGCGAAAAGATGGCCATCTTCGACGCCGCCCAGCGCTACCAGGCCCAGGGCGTGCCCACCGTGGTGTTCGCCGGCGAGGAATACGGCACCGGCTCCAGCCGCGACTGGGCCGCCAAAGGCACGCGCCTGCTGGGCATTCGCGCCGTGGTGGCGCGCAGCTTCGAGCGCATTCACCGCGCCAACCTGGTGGGCATGGGCGTGCTGCCGCTGCAGTTCCGCCCCGGTGAGTCTTGGCAGACGCTGGGCCTGCGCGGCGACGAGGTGATCGACATCGTACCGGCGGAAGATCTCGCGCCACAGAGTGAGGCGCGATTGGTCGTGACGCGACTCGATGGCACACAAGACGAGCACCGCCTCATCCTGCGCATCGACACCCCGGTGGAGGTGGGCTACTACCGGGCCGGCGGCATCCTGCCCTTCGTGCTGCGGCAATTGTTGAGCGCTTGAGCGGGTTGGCGTCTCGCGGCATGATGGCCCTGTCCGCCGTCAACAGGGGCCGCCATGCGAAGACCTGCCTTGTACAGCGCGTCGCGCCCGCCCACGGCAGCGAGCACGTTGGCCGGCCCCCACCCCAGCGCCGGATCGAGCTGCCAGTACTGCTCGACCACCGCCTCGCGGAATTCGTTGCAGCCATACGGAAAGTCGTAGCCGCTGCCGTGCGCCTTCACCATTTCATGCGCACGATCGAGCAGGGCCGCC
>FWPV01011809.1_pt1 | contig 13738 bp, 10 predicted proteins | sample 2228371 | NCBI WGS metagenome assembly FWPV01 (sample SAMEA103939776, study PRJEB20133) | metagenome | reverse complement strand
ATCGAATAAACGCAAAAGACGCACCGCACACCGAATCTAACCGCACCTCATATTCGGCCGAGACCGGTTGATTGGTGACCGCCTGGTACAAACGGACATACCAGACGCCGGCCGTCATCCCGCTGGCGTTGATCGGCACATCCCACGCCGACTCGCCGTAAGCGGGAATGGCTTTGAACTGCGAAGTGCCCGAAAGGACATTGCGATCAATGTCGGCATCGCCTTTGACGTGAATGACATAGCCGACCAGCGGTTGACCTTCCAGGTCATACACCACGCCGGCCAGGCCCGACCAGTTGCATCCGTAAGGCGAAACCTGCGGGGTAATATCCGCGGTAAAGAGAGAAGGGGAAGGGGGGGGGGGGGGGGTGGGCGAAGGCCCCGGCGTAGGTGTAAGGGTCGGCGTCGGGGTGAGGGTGGGCACCAGGGTCGGTGTAGGCGTCAGGGCTTCGAGCAGACGCAGGCCGGTCAGGGCTTCGGGCGAATCGGGACGCAGCGCCAGCGCGGCGCGGAAATCGGCCCCGGCCTGCTCGTGTTGGCCGGCTGCCAATCGGCGCTGCCCTTCTTTGATGTAGGCTTCCACCAGCATGTCGTCTAGCGCCGGGTCGGGCGTCCCGGCCTGGCGCAGGGTCAACAGCAGGCTGATGGCGTACTCCCAGTTGCCTTGTTGGCGCGCTTCGTCCAGCATGGCCTTGACCTGTTCCAGGCGCGCCTGGGGCGAAGCGGACGGACCGGGCGGCGGCGTAACGTTGGCGGCTAACGGTCGGACGTAAACCAATATCACCAATGACGCACCGTACAGCGGCGGCGTGGGCGTGTCGAGCGGCGTAACGATGAGGGGCGGCGTCACCGCTGCCCACGTTGGCGTGATGGTTGGTGCGCCGCGCCGGGTGGGGGGGGGCGACGTGGCCTGGCGCGGCGTGGCCGTGAGCGTGGCGACCGGCGTGGGCAGGGCCTGGAGCCTGATCTGGTCGAGCGTCAGGGTGCGGATGGAACTGGATTCCAGGTCAGTCAGGAAAGCCGACAGGTTCTCCAGTGTACCTTCGGCCACGACCTCATAAGCATAGATGATATAGACATCGGGCGCGGGGGTGGTGGTGGCCGGTGGGCGCGCCTGGACGCTGCGCCAGTTGACCTGATGGCGTAGAGCGGTGTTGTAAATGTGCGCCAGCACTTCGGTGCTATCCACTTCGGTGGGGAACGCAAATTGCGCGGCGACCAGCTCGGCTTGCGCGGTGGCCAGTTCCGCCTGTCGTGTTTCGAGCACCCGCGCGCCCTGCGCGCCCTGGTCCAACGCAGCCTGCGCTATGGCTATCTGGTCGTCCAGATTGGCCTGCGCCTCGCGCTGTTCGAGCAGGCTGTGCGCCATCAACGCATAGAGCGTCACGCTCAAGACCACGATGAGAGCGACAAGAACAAGGGTTGAGGTTTTCCGGTTCATTGAGATTCTCGTGAAATATGAAACGTGAAACGTGAGACGTGAAACGTGAGACGTGAAACGTGAAACGTGATTGATGCGTGATGCGTATTCCGTGCGGCACCTCCATTACGCATTACGTATTACGCATTACTTGATCTCCCACGATAAAATCTTGGGCGTCCCGTTCACCATCCGCACGCGCACAATGATTTTCAGCGGACCGACCTGGGCGGTAATCTTGTAAACCGGCCAGGCCAGGCAAGCCAGGTTATCCCGGCTCACCGTCTCGCTGCCTTCGACGGTGACGCTGACGCTGTTGCATCCACCCACGTGGCCCGAACCGGCTATGGCCACAAACGTTAACGTGGCCATGCCCCCGGCGTCTATCTGGCGGTCTTGCCCGGGTGAAAAAGCCCACTCAATAGTCTGGCCGGTCACCGTGATTACATCAGGTACATCTATTCCAAAGGCAGCCACGGTCTCGCTGTAACCCAGTCCCGCCGGCAGCGTATCGGCGATTTGCTGAACCTGGACATGGCCCGGCCCGGCATTGTGGATGATGATGGTGTAGGTCACCGGTTGGCCTGGATAGACCGACGCCGGCGTTACGGTCTTGTCAATCGTCACCTGGCCGGGCTCCGGCGTGTGGGTAGGCGTGGGGGTGTTGGTTGGCGTGGGCGTGTCGGTCGGTGTGGGGGTGTCGGTCGGTGTGGGGGTGTGGGTGGGCGTGGGCGAAGGCGTGTGGGTGGGCGTGGGACTGGGCGTGTAAGTAGGCGTGGGCGTGGGCGTGGCCGTTGCAACGATGACCGCATCCGAGACAGCGCGGGCATAGACCTGATTGTTTGTATCCACCAGGCGCAAGGTGGGGAGATAGGCGCCGGGCGTAAAGTTGATATTCACCGTGACAGGCGCAAAGGTCAGCGTGGTCTGAATGTTCACCGGCAAATAGACCGACCCGTTCAAATTAGCCGAAAAGGTGAGCGCGCCGTCGGTAAAGGTAAAGACGCTGCTGGCCGTCAGCGTGGCCGCCTGGTCGCCGGCGTTGACCACATCCAGGCTAAAGGCTACCGTCTGGCCTGGCATGACGACTTGCGGATTGAGCGTGCCGCCCACATAGAGCGGGTTGGGGCCGAGCGCGCCGACAAAAGCCACGCTGACGGTATCGTAGGCGGTCAGGTAACGGCCGGTGACGACCACCGTCACATCCTGCGCGCTGACCGGCGATGTGAGCTGCACGACGGCCTGTCCCTGCGCGTTGGTGACGGCAGTGAGACCGGAAAGCGTGCCGGCCGTCGTTTCGAATTGCACGGTGACGCCGGTCACCGGCGCGCCGGCCTGGGTAACAATCGCCGTAATCGTCGAGGTGCTCGCGCCATTGGCCGGCAGGCCGCTGGCGGGCACCGCCGTCAGTGTGACGTCAAAGCAGGTGACCAGGACCGACGGCGTGGCGCCGCCCTGTGTGGCCGTGTTATACTTCAGCGAAGCGCCAAAATCGTACCACGTATCCGAGGTTGGATTGGGCGCCTGCGTGAAATAAATCGAAAACGTGGCCGATTGACCGACCGGCAAATCCTGACCGGCGTTGGGCGATGAGAAGGTAAACCTGGTGTACTGGCCGGTCTGCTTATAATCCTTGTTCCAATTGCCATTATAGCCGCCTGACGAAAGAGATACATTCACGGGCCAACCGATGCGCGGGATGTTGAACACGACCTCGTCCAGCGGCGTGCCGCCATTGTTCGAGACGGTAAAGGCGATGGCAAAATTTGTGCTGCCGGCCGCCACCTGCGACGGGTTGGGGGTCACGACGTATTTCGAAAGGACGCCATACGGCGAGGTGGCCGTATGGGTCGTGCGCCCGTCCTTGTCGGTGGCATAACCGGAAAAGGCGAACGTCGCGCCAATTGCGCCGGTGATGCGATACTCCCATTCAAACATGCCCGCGCCGCCGGGCGGGATCGAGTTGAGCTTGTGCGGCGTTGGACCGCTGACCAGCGCGGCGCTGGCCGAACCGATGGGCCACAACGTGGGCGACACGTTGCCGATGGACAGAGCAGTGTTGTTGCGCACTGTCATGCGGACGGTGACGGTTTGCTCGCTGACGAGCTGCAGCGCGCTCAAGGACAAGGCAGCCGTCCAGGGGCCAATATAGACCACGTCGGATTGCACCACTTTGGAAGTCACGCTGGCATTGGCTGCGCTACCGTTCAAGACCACCGCGCCTTCTGTCGCGGCGGTATAGGTGTAGACGACGATGGCCGACACGTCAGAGGCCAGGTTGAGGCTGGCCGGCGCGGGGCCGGCTACCCATGTCACTCGCGCGGCCGGATCGGGCGTCAACAGCGGGGTGATAACATTTTGTGACGCCGACGAGCGGTTGGTGACCCTCATGTTCACCACCAGCGTTTGCCCCACATCCAGCGAAAGTGGATAAGCCGTCGTCACCACCGCCAGCCCCTTGCGCGGCCAGGTGGGCAGCGTTCCGCAGTTGAAATCGGTGTTGCCGTTTCTCACATAGGTGCGACTGCTCAACAGCCCATCGGTCACATCGGCCGCGGCGCGGGGAAACAGACCGTTGCTGATGCCGGTCAGCGGCACGTAAAACGTCAGCGTGCCGCCGTTGGGCGGGATGTTGTACGCCGGCGCGGTGGACTTGTAACGCACCCAGGTTTGCCCGCTGCCGGCCTGTTTGATCGCGTCAATGCGCCAGTTGTCGGGCGGCATAATGCCCAGATTCAAATCGTACACGCCGGCGTTGAATTCTAGTTGAACCGTGTCAATGCTCAAACTGTCGCCGGTATTGGTCACGGTGAAAGGAATCATCTGGTTGCTATCGCCCATGGTCACGGCGGTGTTGGAGGGAATGGTAATGGTGCAGGTGTTGGCGGCCAGGGCCGGGCGCGCCGGCGCCAGCGGCAACAGAGCCGCGGCCAGGCTCACCACTACCAGGATTCGATTGAGGACACGTTTCATATTCATAGCGTCCTCCTAGGGCACACGCTCCACTGTGATAAACACGGTCCGGTGATTGATCGTAATCGTATAACTATACGGCGAATGATTCGTCACCGTCAATGGAAAGCCCGGCTCGTATTGCAGGCGCCAGATGGCATGTTCCGCGCCGGCGTCGGCCGAATATCGCTCAATCGTCTGCTCCCCGGCGGCCCGCGTCGCCAGTTGACTGGTGCTGGCAAAATACAAAAAGACCGAAATGATCAATACGGCAATCGCCAGCGCCAACAGCGCCATCACCACCGCCTGACCGCTTTCGTTGTTGGGATAGAACATTGGGTATGGAGTGCCTCTTGCCTCTTGCCTCCTGCTTCCTGCCTCTTGCCTCCTGCCTCTTGCCTCCTGCCTCCTGCCTCTTGCCTCTTGCATCTTGCCTCCTGCCTCTTGCCTCTTGCCTCCTGCCTCTTGCCTCTTGCCTCCTGCCTCCTGCCTCTTGCCTCCTGCCTCCTGCCTCTTGCCTCTTGCCTCCTGCCTCTTGCCTCTTGCCTCTTGCCTCCTGCCTCTTGCCTCCTGCCTCCTGCCTCCTGCCTCTTGCCTCTTGCCTCCTGCCTCCTGCCTCTTGCTTACTCCACCCGCAACGTCACCGTAAAGATGGCGCTGCCCGATACATTCCCACTGGTCGAAATCACCTGGACGCGCACCGTCCTGCCATAGTCGGTAAAGCTCACGTCGGATTCCTGCCGGATGCGGCGCGCCACGATAGTGCTGGTAGTTCCGGCTGCTGTCTGGTAATCGCGCCACAAGGTCGTGGCGCCCGCGTCATAGCGATAGGTCGCCGTCGCCGGTGTGTTATCGGTCGTGGTGATGGCAAAGGTGCCATAAATCGGCCCGGCGCCCGCGCTGAAATCCCAGGCCTGATTCCCATCGCGCATCAACCACAGACCGGCGTTGCGCAGGTCGGCATCCACCGCCAGCTGCGCGTTGCCCCAGCTGGTCACCGTGTAAAACTGGTAGAGCGCAAGGGACAGCACGCCCGTCACCAGCGCCAGCAGCGCGATGACGACGAGCAGCTCGGGCAGAGTGTAGCCGTGTTGCGTACTGCGTGCTGCGTACTGCGTACTGCGTGCTGCGTGCTTCATCGGTTCACTTTATAGTTTGAAACAACCACGAGCGTTTCGCCGTTCAGGGAAACGGTCACGGTCACCTGTTGCAGGTTGGTGGCGATCACGGTGCTGTCCACAGCGATACTGTAGCCGGGTGGCGCGGGCAGAGGCGCATAGCCGGCCGGGTCGTAAGCGGCGTTTTTGATGTTTTCCAGTTGCACGGCCGCCAGATTGCTGGCCGTGGTCAACGTATTCGAGGCGCGCACACCCAGCGAGCCGGTCGAAAGCGCAGCGATGAAAATCACCAGCGCCGAAGCAATAATCGCCACCGCCACCAAAATCTCGACCAGGCTGGCTCCGATTTCGGATTTCGATTGTGCGTGGTCCCTGGTCGGTAGTCGGCCGTCAGTGGTTGGTGGTCGCCCATCGGTGGTCGTTGGTCCATAGTCGGTGGTCCATAGTCGGTGGTCGGCCATCGGTGGTCGGCCGTCCGATCTTGGATTGCCCCTTACCTCCTGCATCCTGCCTCCTGCCTCATCCCGACCGTTTCTGAATCCGAAAATACACTGCCACCCATCCGCCAATGATTGTGAGAATGACAATACTGAACACATAAAGCGGCAACTGTTCGACCGGTATCAGGCGCATCGCCAGCCACAGCAGAACCCACTCACCGGCAAAGACCGCCAGCAGCAGCCACACCATCCACAGCCCGCACCCGATTTCTTGTTTCACAGCCTTGTTCCCTGTTGCCTGTCCGCTCCACGCTCTACCCTCCACGCTCTACTTAATAGACCCTAAAATCGAATACATCGGCATCACCATCGAGATAGCGATAAAGGCAACGATGCCGCCTACGAAAATCGTCAACACAGGTTCGGCCAGCGAGGTGAGGGTTTTGATGCTCCGGTCTACTTCTTCTTCGTAAAAATCGGCCAGGGTGGCCAGGTTGTTTTCCAGCGTTCCGGTCTCTTCGCCCACGCGCACCATTTGAGGCAACATGGTCGGGAAGAGACGTTCGGCGGCCAGCGGCGCCGATAACCCTTGCCCGCCCAACAGAGCCAGGCGGACACGTTCCAGCGCGCTATGCACCACCCAGTTGTCTATCACCTGCACCACCAGTTCGATTACCTCGGCCAGCGGCAGCCCGGCGCGGATCAGCACCGAAGCCGTGCGCGCAAAGCGGGCGATCTGTCCTTGCAAGATAACCGGTCCCAGCACCGGCAGGCGCAGCAACAGCCGGTCGCGGACCCGTTTCCCCGACGGCGTGCTCCCCCACCAGGCGAAAATCGCCGCCAGCATCAAACTGATGAACAGCACATACGGTCCATACGCCGAGCTCCACTTGCTCACGGCAATCAAGATGCGGGTGGGCCAAGGAAGGTTGGCGCCAAACGATTCAAACAAAGCCACCATCGGCGGCAAGGCCACGGTCATCATGATAATCACAACAAAGACCGCCACAAACAGCACAAAGATAGGATAGGTCAGCGCATCGCGGATTTTGCGCGAGAGCGCCTGTTCCTTTTCCAGATAGGCCGAGAGCTGGCGCAAGGCCTCTTCCAAGTGACCGGTGCGTTCGCCGATGGTAATCGTGCGCGCATACAAGGGCGGGAAGGCCAGCGGGTGGGCCGCCAGCGCGGCGGAAAAGGATTGCCCCTGTTGGAGCGCGTCCATGACCTCTTGCAGCACCTCGCGCAGGGCACGGCTGGAAGGCTGCGTTGCCAGCAATTGCAACCCGGCCAGGATGGTAATCCCCGATTCCAGCAAAGTCGCCAGTTGACGCGAAAAGATGATCAGGTCGCGCCGTTTGACGCCAAAAAAGGTCGGGAACAGGTTGGTCAGCGTGTACTTGGGGCGGGCCGGCGCCAGACGTACAATGGTCAACCCCTGCCGCCACAGGGCCTCTTCGGCCGCTGCCTCGCTGGGCATGTTCAGCATCCCGGCAATGGTCTGTCCATTTCTGTCTATGGCTTCGTATTGATAGTTCATCTGGTTTTGAGTGTATGGCTTATTGCTTATCGCTTATCGCTTATCGCCTATCGCCATACGTTATTTAATCGTGTACACGTTTCGCATCACTTCTCGCACGGTGGTGATACCGTCGCGCACCTTGAGCATGCCGTCGCGCCACATGGTAATCATACCGTCCGCCAGGGCTTGCGCTTTGAGCTCGTCGGCACCGGCACCTTTGAGCAGCATGCGGCGGATGACCTCTGTGGCCGTCATCACCTCAAATACGCCGGTGCGGCCCCGGTAACCGGTCTCGGCGCAAAAGTTACAACCCTGCCCGTGATAGAATTGCGCCGGCGCGTGTCCCATCTCCAGCTCATAAGCCAGCCGCTCCTCGGCACTGATATTTTCCAATCGCATACAGCGGTCGCATACCTTACGCACCAACCGTTGCGCCACCACGCCCACCAGGGCCGAGGCCGCCAGGAACGGCTCGACCCCCAGGTCAATCAACCGGAACAGCGCCCCCACCGCATCGTTGGCGTGGATCGAGGACAATACCAGGTGACCGGTCAACGCGGCCTGCACGGCAATCTCGGCCGTCTCCTGGTCACGAATCTCGCCCACCAGGATCACGTTCGGGTCCATCCGCAAGATGGCGCGCAGGCCGGTGGCAAAAGTCACCCCGGCCTGCCGGTTGACCTGAATCTGGCTGATGCGCTCGAACTGATACTCGATGGGGTCCTCGATAGTCATCACATTGTTTTCGTCTCGATTGAGCTGATTGACGAGCGCGTACAGCGTGGTGGTCTTGCCGGCGCCGGTGGGACCGGCCACCAGCAACATGCCGAACGGCAAATTGTACAGACGTTCGACGGCGTGGAGGGCTTCCGGTAAAAAGCCCAGCTCGGTCAGTCGCATCAACGAAAGTGACTTGTCCAGGATACGCAACACGGCCATCTCGCCGCGAGCGGTATCCGAGGTCGCCACGCGCACATCCACTTCACCGCGTTCGCTATTAAAAGTAAACTGACCATCTTGTGGTCGGCGTCGTTCGGCGATATTCATGTCGGCCAGGATTTTGACGCGGCTGACCAGCGGCCCATGAACGGTCATGGGGGCCTTGAGCATGTCATGCAGGATGCCGTCAATCCGGTAACGCACCCGCAATCCATCGGCATCCGGCACAATATGCACATCCGAAGCCCGGTCACGCACGGCCTGGTTGAGGATTAATTCGATGACGCGCGCGACCGGATTCTGGATGACCTCTTCGGCAGTCAACCGCGGCGCTTCGGTTGGAGGGAGCGGTTCCGGCGCGATTTGTTCAACCTGGCGTTCGATCTCGCTTTTGGCGCGATAATACATCGCCAGCGCTTCTTGAATATCATCCCGCACCCCCACGGCCGGGCGGACCCGCATCCCGGCGCGAACAGCCACATCCTCGATCGCCCGCACATCCAGCGGGTTCTCGGTCACGACAATCAGTTCGCCATCCACCACATCCAGCGGGACAAGGTGATAGCGGCGGGCCAGTTCTTCCGGCACCAGCGCCAGTGCATGCGGTTGGACGCTGTGACGTTTAAGGTCGATCAGCGGCAGATTGAGCTGCAAACTGAGCGCCATCGCCGCATCGCGCGCGCTGATGACTTTTTGCGCCACCAGGACATCCACCACGTTCTGACCGTTGCGCGCGGCCAGGCGCGCCGTTTCCACCTGGGCGGGCGTGACCAACCCCGCTTCCAGCAGCACATCGGTCAAATCATGGCGCACAGCCATTGTAGCGTACCCGGCCATTTGTTATCTCTTGTCCATTACGCATTACGTATTACGCATTACGTACTGCGTACTGCGTACTACGCTCACACCGACTCGCGTAACCGTTCGGCGATGACGCGAAAAGCAGGATGGTCGGGGGGGGCGTCTGGAGGCAACGTCGCCAGCAGGCTCCGCTCCAGAGGGACCGGCTCGTTAGCGGCCGGAGGAGGCGTTGGGCCCTCCGGGCCGACCAAAACCACGCTGACTTGATGGCTCAATCCAAAACGCTCCAGCACATTCATCGCCGAGCGCGTGGCCGCCAGGGCCGATGGATCGGAGGAAGCCACCAGCACGACCAGCCAGCAACGCGTCGCGGCTTCGCGCAACAATTCAATCGGATACAAGGGCAGTTCGAGCAACACGTGCGCGCCGGGCATTAACAGCATATCCAGCGCTTTGTGGATATCGGAACGTGTCATTTGCCCGGCCTCGCCACTGCCTTCCAGATTCCCCAAGAGACGCAAGCCTTTGGGCGCACGCCGCATGGCATCGAGCAAAGCGGTCGGCGTTTCGCATTGCGCCAGCGCCAACGTGGTCGGGCGTGGCGTCAATCCCAACCGTGAACAATGGTCAACGGAATAAGGGCGCAAATCCACCAGGGTCACCGGCATGGGGATATCGGCCAGCGCCAGGGCCGTGTTCACAATAATGGGCGTGGCCTCGTTACCTCGTGCGCTGACAAAAATCACGCCCGTCTTGGCCAGGGGAGCAGTCGGGGGCCGGTCGGCTAACAGGGTGCGGATGGTCCCCAACAATTCTTCTGACTTGTAGGGTTTGGTCAAATAAGCGTTCGCGCCTACCCTGGCTGCCATTAGTTTATCGCTTTCCTGCGACTTGGCCGATATAACCATGACCGGTATATCTGCCGTAGCCGGGGCGGCGCGCAGCCGGTTGCAAACCTCAAAGCCATCCAGGCCCGGCAACATCAAATCGAGCAGGATCAGGTCAGGCCGTTGCGTCTGCGCCAGCCTGAGGCCCTGCAAGCCATCTTTGGCGATGGTGACCTGATGTTTGTCTCGCCTGAGCAAGACTTCTAACAAGGTTGCAGCCGGTTGATCGTCTTCGATGACCAGAATGGAGGCCATGTGTACTCCTTACGTTAATCATGCTTATAACAGCTCAGCCTGTCCTGACAAGCCGCTCAAAGGCAGCGAAGCAATCTCCTGGTTACGGTGAGAGATGGCTTTGGCGTCCAAAGTTTACTCTGAGTGAAACAAAAGGGACGCCTCGCAATGACATGTTGCTTTGGGCGATTCGCGCCCTCGCAAGGACAGGAAGGTGAGCCGTTACCATGCCTATTATAATGCATTTTGCCATGTGTAGAACGTGCTGAGGTCGCACGATGCGTGTTCCGTATGGCATATTGCTTCCCTCTCCACGCTCTACGTCAAGGCTCAATCGCCTCCAGTTGCTCACGGCACTCCTGGCACTCTGGCGCCAGAGCCAGTGCGGCCTGGAACGCCTGCCGCGCCAGTTCGGGTTGTCCCAAAGCCAGATAAGCCAGGCCGCAGTCGAAATGCGCAGAGGCCAATTGGGGATCAATCTCCAAGGCCGCGCGGTACTGCGCCAGAGCATCGGCAAAGCGCGCATGATTGTGATAGACATGCCCCAGATCCATAAGCAATTGAGCGCGGGTGGGTGCCAGCGCCAGAGCACGCCGGTAAAAGGCTTCGGCCAGCCCCAGATGAGCCGGGTCAAGTTCGGCCCAATAAGCGTGCAATATACCGCTGTTGGAAAGGATTTCGACATCCAGGGGCAATAATTGACGCGCGCGCGCCAGCCCCCGCTCGGCCGCTTCGAGCAATGGCACGCGAATCGTTCCCTGCTCTTCGGGCAAAGCCTGCGCCAGGTTGTAGAGCGATTCACTGCGAAACTGGTAATAGGTCGCCTGCCATGGCGCCAACGCCAGCGCGCGGTCGTACCACGCCAGACTGTTTTTCCAATCACCGGCCCGGTCGGCCTGACGCGCTCGGCCGGCCAATGTATCCGCCCACACCAACCCACCTTCGACGCGCAGCGCGATGAGGAGCAACCCTATGGCCATGGCGATGAACACAAAACGTAACCGGGGAGGCGTATGGCGTATGGCGTTTTGCCTGTCATCTGTTGCGTATTCCGGGCCTTGTTCCCGGCCGCCCACCTCCGGCGCGGCTGGCCTCTTTTCTTTGGCTCCTTGTAACAATAACGCCACACATAACCAGCCCATCATCCCGGCCGAAGTTAACGTAAAGGCAAATTGCGCCTCGACAAAATGCGCCGCCAGGGCCGCCAGCGGTGCCGCGCTCAACGCTCGTTCTGCTCCAGACGTGGCCGCGCGCCATGTCATCCACCCGCGCCTCGCGCAAACAATACCCAGTACCAGATAAGCCAGCACCCCCAGTCCCCCCTGCATGGTCAACACGTCCAACGTTTCATTATGGGCGCGATCCCATAGCGCGCTGGGGTCTTCGATATGCGCCAGTTCAGGTGGATAGACGTGCATGTAAACGATGGAGGCCGTATCCGGACCATAGCCCAACAGGGGCCGCACCCCGTGAAACGGATCGCCTTCGGGAATCACCTGCGGCCATGTCGTGACAACCTTCCCGGCGGCCTGCCACAAGACCAACCGCACGCGCCCGGTGCCGGATTGTACGCTTTGGGTCAGATTGAACCGTCCCACATAAGGCATGGTCGAAAGCGAAGGCGTGGTCACCACAGCCATATTGAGTCCGATCAACAATCCGCCCATCGCCAACACTGCCGCCAGCGTGCCGCTCATCACCGCCAGGCGATGGCGTTGCCATAGCATCAAATCTGCCCAGAGCACAACCCCGACCAGGGCGCCGATCCAGGGCCCGCGACTTTGCGTCAACGCCAGCGCCGCCATCTGTAACGCCAGCGCCACACTCCCCAATACCATCCACCACAAAGACCGGCCGACCAACCATGCCCGCCGTGTCTCTTGATTATTGCCCTTTGGCCGTTGCCCGGCCGTCGGTGGTCGGTGGTCGGTGGTCGGTGGTCGGTGGTCGTCGGTCGGTGGTCGTCGGTCGGCGGCGGCCACCAACCCGGCCAGCGTAAACGGCATGACCATAATCAGATACGCGCCGAGAAAAATCGGGTTGCCCTGCAAGCCGCCCGCACGCCACACGAAAAGATTCTTGTGCCAGTAAAATGGTTCGATGATACCCGATAGCGCAACGAGCGTCCCGCTCAAGATAATCGCCGCGAGCAATCGCTGTCGTTGCGCTGACGTGCGAAGATAAGCTACGATGAGCAGCGCCCAGGCCAGATAGGCCAGCGACAGATACGCGCCCTGCTGGCGAAAGAATGAACCCCATACACTATCCAATGGGCTGATCGAGACCAGGGTCGAAAGCAAAACACTCGCCGCCATGACGTACAGTGGCCAGACAATCTTGATTCCTGACCACTGGCCTTGTTCAGAGTCGTTGGGTGGACGCCTTGAGCGGAATGTCTGCGCGGCAAAATGCGCGCCCAGCATCACCAGCGTCAACGCCCGCAGCAACGCCACCCGCGGCAAATCATAGACCAGCCCGGCCGGATTGACCAGCACGGGAACAATGATGAGGCTGATGAGCCAGCACGCCTCAATGACGCCGGCAATGACCGACCAGGCCTGTCCAGAATGAGCCATCGTGAAAAGTCCAGGTAACCGTTTAGCCTGCATTGGGTTTTTCACCGCCGAGGCGCGGAGAGCGCAGAGGTTCCTTTTTGGCTTTCTCTGCGTCCTCAGCGTCTACTCACCTTCCTGTCATTGCGAGCCGCCCCCTTCGGTTTCCCTTTGGCCGGGGGATTGCTTCGCGCCCTCTGCGAGGTCGCTCGCAATGACAGGCTGAGCAGCAGTTACGAAATTCTTTGTGTCCTTCGCGTCGTCTGCCCCCGCCGCAGGCCGGGGGTGGCGGTGAAAAACTATTCTCGATAATGTCTGATGACCCTCCACTGACAAGTCCAGAGGTGGTTACAAAAAAACCCCGGATTCTGATAGAAACCGGGGCTGGCCATTATGCAGGCTCGGAACCAGAAACCGTGTTAGCGTATTGACGCTACTTTTGTTGCCCGGTGATCAGGCCGTTGCTATTCCATTGATAGTAATATTTGGATGTGCGGCGCAGGTAGGTGCCAAAGGGAGAGGCCGGGCCAACTTGGGTCCAGGTCGTTTGCGCGGAGAGAGAATGGCCTTGGGCAATATAGACATCAATAGCCGTTTGGACCACATCTTTCTCCCCATTCATGGCTGCCTGCTCCGCGCCTTGCCCCACATTACTCAGCGCCAGAGCCGTGACCCCGAACAGCACCGCCAGAATAGCAATGACCACCAGTAGCTCGATCAAGGTAAAACCACGCTGATTTTTCATTTTTTTCACATCTCCTTTCTTTTACTATTTGATTGCTTTGGATGATGTTTTGGACTTTGGACAAATTCCAAGCGGCACCTTAACATTTTTCAAAAGTGCGGTATGCTTGGGGTATGAACATTCAAGAATAC
>FWPV01011806.1_pt1 | contig 13740 bp, 14 predicted proteins | sample 2228371 | NCBI WGS metagenome assembly FWPV01 (sample SAMEA103939776, study PRJEB20133) | metagenome | reverse complement strand
CGGGTTTTTATTTGAATTTCGGTCACTTATTCTAATTTAAATAAATTTTGAACATTTTTTTCTTTTTTATCAAAGTTAAAGAAGTTAAAGCCTATATAATATCACTTTATTTCAGTTACATCATGGCTCTATTGTTTGGCATTTATTATGTAATTAAGCAATTGGATAATTATTCGTTGAAAAAAATATTTAAAGCTATTCCGGCCCTATTTGGGATGGGTTTTATTTCCCAAATAAGCAACGTTGCCCAATTATTAAATTATCGATTCAATTATTTTTTAATAGAAAAATTCTGGGGTTCTTTTGGATTGGGGCGATATGTTGTTAGTATGCAGGTTTCCGAGAGTGTCTGGATAGTTAGCAGGAGTATAGCCCTTGTACAGTATTCCGAGATATCTAATGCTTCAGATTACGAACTTGCTATAAAACGAACTTTATTTTTTGTTCGTTGGATATTTTTATTATCACTTACGGGGATGCTAATAATATCGTGTATCCCATCCAGCTTATTTCAGAAATTATTGGGACAAGATTTTATGAATTTATCTAAGGTGTTTATTGCTCTTTTGCCTGGAATTGTTCTTTTAGCATGTTCGCATCCTCTTTCTGCTTTTTTTAGTGGAACAGGAAAAATTTATATTAATATGTATGGTTCACTACTAGGACTTATTGTAACTATTGGTTTGGGTCTTTTTCTTGTTCCCAAATGGGGCATAATAGGGGCAGCCATTACCAATTCCTGTTCTTATATGATAACTTTTGGGTTTTCTTTATATAAATTCACTAAAATAACGCATACTCATCTTAAGGATTTACTTTTTCATACTTCCGATTGGAAAATGATGAGGCTGTTAATTAGAAAAATACTAAAAAAAAGTAAGTTTTGACAGATAAAACATTATTTGTAAAGATGAATTGCATCATGCATGGTTTTTCCTATTTCAGCAGGAGATACTACAACCCTAATTCCACATTGTTTCATAATCTCCATTTTTGCAGTGGCGGTATCGTTTTTTCCTCCAATTATAGCCCCTGCATGACCCATTCTTCTACCTTTGGGAGCAGTTTGACCGGCAATAAAACCCACCACAGGTTTTGTTCCATGTTCTTTAATCCATAGTGCCGTTTCTGTTTCCATATTCCCCCCTATCTCACCAATCATTATTATACCTTGAGTATGAGAATCTTCCATGAAAAGCTTAATAATCTCGAGCATAGAAGTTCCAATGATTGGATCACCTCCAATACCCACACAGGTTGATTGACCCATTCCCAGCTGTGAAATCTGAAAAACAGCCTCATAGGTAAGTGTTCCCGAACGTGATACTATTCCAATGTTTCCTGGTGAATGAATGAAACCTGGCATAATACCTACTTTACATTCTCCTGGAGTAATAATTCCTGGACAATTGGGGCCTATTAAGCGACTCTTTTTATCCGTCAAATAGGATTTTACTCTAACCATGTCGGAGATAGGGATACCCTCAGTAATTGCAACGATAAGTTCTATCTCTTCGCTAGCCGCTTCCATAATAGCTTCTGCAGCATAGGCTGCCGGTACAAAAATAACCGATACGTTGGCTCCTGTAGCCTTTTTGGCCTCATACACACTATTGAATACTGGTTTGTCTAAATGCTTTGTACCTCCTTTACCTGGTGTTACTCCCCCCACTATTTGTGTCCCATATTCTAGCATCTGTTGAGCATGAAAAGTGCCCTCTTTCCCTGTAAATCCCTGAACTATAACCTTAGATGTTTTATTAACTAGTATCGACATATTGTGTTTTTTTACTTAACAGTTTTGCTGCTAAAAAGTTTTATTTATCAAATTTAAAAAGTCTGTAGTTAAATATTAGAATTTTTTTTAAGAATTAATATATTTTTTATCGCGTTCACCATTAATTGTGAGTTTTTCACAATTATAAGTATAAATTAACCGTTCTGTTGAAACTATTGAATAAACAACATGACAGATATACCCCACTTTTACCCACCTTTAAAAAATTTATTATTCCTGTTCTTTTATATATCCAACCATACAATGAATTAAAAAAATAAAAACGATAATACAATTTCATGACCATGAATATTTAAAAAGAAAAGATATACCGTCATAATTTTCCAATAATGGAAAAAGTAAAAAATAAATAGTATACATTATGGGTATTAATTAACATATGCGAATATAATAATATCGGAAATGTTTATGCATGTTCTTACTATAATTCAAATTTCACTATACTAAAAAAATGTTGCAGAAAAGCACTTATACTCACAAAACCCATCCTTTTCATACCATTTAAAAAGATTAAAATTCATTTATATATTTTTCTCAACCTGCAATGAAACCTAAAACGCAGAGGAATAAAGAATTTTCTTCGCTATATGTAAATATTATGTTCTAAAATGGGCGAGATTTTTTGCTTGGGAAGGGATAAATAAGATAATTTACTTATCTTTTTATAGATGAAAAATGCAGAAAAGCAATGGAAATTAGGAAGAGATGAATTAACTTTTTCTATCGCACAATATCAAATGTTTCGTAATCTTTTAATTTTCCTTCAGAAAATTCAATTTTATCCACTATAGCATGAGGGGGGCCTGTTCTGCACCATTCTATAAATTGATCAAGGGAATCGGGTTCACCTTCTGCCTCAATATATACACTACCATCACGCAAATTACGAATGATACCATGAATACCCAAATGAAAAGCTTTAGCACGGGCATGGTAGCGATAACCTACTCCCTGTACCCGACCCGATACTTTTAAATCAATATGCTTTTTCATTTCAGGAATGATTTATGTTTTAGCCAACAATAAAATTGATAATGTAAATATACTATACTTTACAAAAAATTAATAATAGATTTTTATTTTGGTGTGAAATTCGGATAATTTCATAAAATAAAATAACCGCATCTTACATAATGCGGTTATTTGTCGGGGTACTCCGACTCGAACGGAGGACCACCTGCTCCCAAAGCAGGTGCGCTAGCCAACTGCGCCACACCCCGAATTTTTGTGACTGCAAATTTAATTACACTATTGCATAATACCAAAATCAATGAATATTTTTTTTATTTTTTTATTAAACCACACTGCTTGTCATAGAATTAACTAATCTTACTTTTATTTCATAGCTGAAAGAGCAATAAAAATATTTCCCTATCTTTGCTATCTCTTTTAACGGAACATTTGCATTGATACTTAAAAAACTTGCATTGATAAATTTTAAGAATTATGGAGAACTCACCCTTGAGTTCTCACCAAGGATTAATTGTTTTGTAGGAGATAATGGAGTGGGTAAAACAAATCTTCTCGATGCTATATACTATTTATCAATGTGCAAATCATACTTTAATAACGTTGATCAGTATAATATTCATCATAACGAAGAAATGTTTCTCATACAGGGTGAATACGAATTACCTGGAGGAAAAACTGAAGATATTCTTTGTAGTTATAAAAAAAATGGAAGAAAAATAGTCAAACGCAATAAAAAAGAGTACGAGAAACTCTCGGAGCATATTGGGCTTCTTCCCATAGTAATTATAACACCATATGATAGTACTCTAATTACCGATGGAAGCGAAGAAAGAAGAAAGCTTATTGATACTATTATTTCTCAGTATAATCCCCTTTATTTAGAAAAGCTTATTCTGTACAATAAAATACTTCAACAACGCAATCGATTACTTAAAGATTTATCTAATAATTCGGGCAGTTCGATATTTGAGATAATAGATGTATATGATAGTCAGTTAAGTCAGCTGGGCACTTTCCTTTTTGAAGAAAGAAAGAAATTTATTAATGAATTCAGCCCTATCTTTCTCAAACTTTATCAATACATATCTGATCAGAAGGAAAATGCAAGTATAGAGTATCAATCTCAACTTCACGAGCAAGAACTACTGAAATTATTAAAAGAAAATTTCATAAAAGATAAACAACTGGAATACACTACAGTAGGAATTCATAAGGATGATCTTTTACTTCACATAGGTGGTATCCCTGCTAAACGTATTGCCTCTCAGGGACAGCAAAAAACATTCCTTGTTGCTTTAAAGCTTGCCGAATACCATTTTTTACATCATCATAACCAAAAAAAACCCTTATTGCTTCTGGACGATATTTTCGACAAATTTGACCATCAAAGAGTATTAAGAATTATTGAACTTACTAATGATGCCCAGTTAGGACAAATTTTCATTACCGACACAGAGTTTGCTCGAATCAATTTAATACTTAAACAAGTAAGTAATGGCCATCGTGTTTTTAAGATTGAAAACCAGCAGGTGAGAATTTTAAATGATATTTAAACATTAATTAAAGCATGCATTAAAAACCCTCTTTATTCCTGTTTCTTTAATTTCATATCTACATTTACCTTAATTTTTTCGGCAATTTTATTTCTCACAAGCTGAGGTATTTTAATATTATATTCAGTGGGATCTATTTCAAATTCTGCCCGAACTCGTATTTCATTTTCTTGGGAAATAATTTTTACAGGGGTTCTAAATATTTTTTCAATTCCGTGAATAAACATTATTCCTTCTACCTGAGCTGTATTTTCTACGTTGTAATTTTTTAGAATTTGAGTATTAATGAGTTTACCTTTAAAGGTAGCTTTGGGATAAATATGGGACTCGACATAATTTTCATTAAAATGCTCTTCCATTAAAGTATTTTTGAAACGAAAAGATTTCATGATACAACTCACTCCAACTTCTCCTGTCGAAGCATCCAATACCGCAATTACTTTATCATTCTGTGCCTGAATATCTTCAAAGGGTGTATAGGAATATATGCTAATCATTCCATTGAAAGTAACATATTTTTGAGCTATTACGGGTATTACCGCAGAAAAAATTGAAATCAATAGAAAAGAATATAAATTTTTCATTGCAGATATGAAATTGAAAATAATTTAAGTTATTTCCTGTTAATATTAAAAACACGAGAAATATTAAATCCAAAGTGTATATCGCCTTTATTCCATTGTCCTGTAGTACGACCAATAAATTCTTTCTCAATCATACCAAGGGAATTAGTAAGTATTAATTGAAACACATGTCCCCCGGTTTCAATATCAAAACCTATACTCAAAGCATTGGTATATTCTGATGGAATGCCTTTAGTATTTATACGTGGAATGTATTCAAAATTAAAAGTAGTACGTTTACTTAATTTAACTCTTCCGCCCACACCCATAGCAAATATGTTATTGGGTTCTTTGGCAAAGGTTACCATGTTATAATGAATAATGGTTGGACTTATTTGTAAGGAAATATAAGAATTTAATTTTCGTGCTAAAAGAAGTTGATGAACATATGATAAACGAGCTGAAAAGGGATATTTGTCGTTATTCTGTAGAGAGTCGATGTAGGGAAAATCTTGCGAACGAAAAGCCGTGGAAAAAAAATAGGAAATACTAAAAGGAAATACCTTTTTTCCTGTTTTTTGTCGGAAAAGACTTATTTTAGTAAATGCGTCGAATGTTTTTTCATATGTCCCCCTCCCGATACCCATCATTAGCCAATCGGTAATTCCATATTCTAAGCTCAGGTGAGTTTGGGCAGCATCTATACCCCAAAAATTATAGGCACCTGAATTCAATGTACCAAATCTATGATGAACGCGAAAATCGAGTTGTCCCTGTGGCATTCGCTCTATGGAATGTCCATTAAGTATTCGCGTAGCTTTAAAAGTTGCAGTTATAGTATTATCTATATTTTGTGCTTCGAGTTCCTGTAAAATATCATCGATTTCCTGTCCCTTACCAGTAAAGGATAATAAAAATAATAATAAAAATAAATATGCTTTCATGGGAACATGTTCCACTTAACTAATTATTTTTCTTTCCCTGATTAACCCAGGCTTCAAATTGGTTAATAGAACATTCAGGTAAAGATCCAGAAGGTGGCATAGGCTTGAATCCTGGTTTATGTTGAATGGCACCTAAGATACGAGTTGCATTAGCCGCAATCCTGTCATAATTCGACAATACCGGTTGAGTAGTATTATGGCAGCTAAGACAATTGTTCTGTATCATGGGTAATATTACATTTGAAAATGAAACATTGCTCGTATCGCAAGTAGTATTATTACCTCCATTATTCCCATTGGAAAATGTTTCTTCTTCACTGTCATTTTTACAAGAACTCATTGCCATTATACCTATGGCAAACAGAGTAATAAAAAATTTATTCTTTTTCATAATAGTTTTTTTATATAACAAATATTTATGATAAAAGTTTTTTCAAAACTTATTTTTATTCTAAGGGTACGATTCTATTTAAAGGAGAAAACCATAATGTGTTTTATCTAATATTAAAAAAAAATAAAGCCTATTTTTGGCATTATAAGTAACGAACTAATTTGAAATTTCAATTACAATTTTTCCTTTTGTTTTTCCCGACTCTATTTGCAAGTGAGCCTTAGGAAGTTCATTAAATTGAAATGTTTTTGAAATAAAAGGGGTTAAAATTCTATCTTTTAAGAGTAGTGCTATGTTTTTCATGTCATTTCCATTGGAATTTACTAACATGGTATAACCTTTTACTTTTGCTTTTTCGGATTTTTCGGCAATACCACTACTTTTATTGGTTGGCAGGCAGATATAAATCCCCCCTTTTTTTAAGGTTAAAATGGAACGATCTATATATTCTCCCCCAATACTATCGAGTACAATATCAATATTTGATACTATGCTTTCAAAAGATTCCGATTGATAATTTATAACAAAGTCTGCCCCCAAAGAATAAACAAAATCAATATTTTCACGAGAACATGTAGCAAATACCTGTGCGCCAAAATGTTTAGCTAACTGAACAGCAAAATGTCCTACACCTCCTGCTGCTGCATGGATAAGAATTTTATCGTTTTTTTTAACCTGAACTATTCGTTGAAGAGCTTGCCATGCAGTTAAAGCTGCCAGACAGGAAGCTGCAGCCTGCCCATGAGTAATGTTCTCGGGTTTTAAAGCTAAATGACCTGCAGGACAGGCTACATATTCTGCATAAGCCATACCATGACCTGGAAAATTTACCATTCCAAAAACTTCATCCCCTTCTTTAAATTGGTTAACCAGCTTACCCGCACGGACAACTATTCCTGATATATCCCATCCTAATATGAGAGGATTTTGTATACTTAACTTTGGATATAAACCTATCCCCATTCGTGTTTTTACATCGATGGGATTTATGGAAATTGACTTAGTTTTTACCAATACCTCATCTTCCTTAATAATAGGTATATCGCAAATAATAGGAATAAGATTATCTACCGAACCTGCTTGCCTTAAAGCAATAGCCTTCATTTTTATTGGATTATGAAAAATAATAATTCTGAGGATTAATGAATTTATAACAACAAAAAAAATGATAATGTTTAATGAAGAAGATGTTCTAATAAAATTTTTAAACCGATAAATATTAAAATAGCTCCTCCGAGAATTTCTATTTTATTCCCACTAGTATGGCATATTTTCTTACCAAATAACATACCAAGCATAGCCATAATGTATGTAGTAATACCAATAATGACGAGTACCCATGGTAAATTAACGTTTAAAAATGCATAGGTAACTCCAACGGCAAAAGCATCGATTGTAGTAGCTAAAGACATCGCCACAATAACTTTAAGATTTGTTATATTTAATTCAGTTTTTTTTTCTTCTTTAAAAGAATCGATAATCATATTAAGACCTATAACAGATAATAGCAAGAAAGCAAGCCAGTGATCAATTGGGGAAATATATTGTTTAATTGAAATTCCTAATATCCAGCCTAATAGTAGCATGAGCGCTTGAAAGTAAGCAAAATAAAGAGCAATTCTTGTTGCACCCATGAATTGTATTTTTTTTTCTTTAAGGCCACATGAAATAGATACGGCAAAAGTATCGAAGGAGAGGCCTAGACTTAATGTAAAAATCGAAAAGAGATCCATTTATTACTTAATTCTCTTCATTTGGGCAATATAAAAACCATCAAAACCTGTTTTTGATGGGAGTATCGTTTGTTCTTTAATAAGTTCAAAAGCACCTCTCTTTTTTTCAAGAAAATGTTTAACCTGTTCTTGATTTTCAGAGGGTAACAAACTGCATGTCGAATACACTACAATTCCATCCTTTTTGACTAGTTCGGCATAATTACCTAGCACATTGGTCTGAATTTTTAGCAAATTTTGAAGTCTTTCGGTATTCATCTTCCATTTTATCTCAGGATTTCGACGTATGGAACCTGTTCCCGAACATGGGGCATCGATAAGTACCCTATCGAAGCTTTCCTTAACTCTTTTGGTGTCCTTAGTGCTCTCAATAACTCTGGTTTCAACAATATCGACACCTGCACGAGCCAATCGACTTTTTAATTCGTTAATTTTTTCTTTTTGAGTATCAAAAGCAATAATCTTTCCTTTATTTTGCATTATACTAGCCAAATGAAGCGTTTTACCTCCAGTACCTGCACACATATCTGCTACCCGCATACTGGGCTTTACTTCAAGCTGCATACTAATGAGTTGAGAACCAGCATCCTGCACCTCAAAATAACCCTCTTTATAAAGAGATGTTGAAAAAACATTGGTTCGGGTTTTTAATAACAAAGCATCGGGAACCCCTTCAACAAATTCATTCTCGAAGCCTTCTGAACTCAATTTTTTTGAAAGTTCTTGAGGTTTAATTTTTAGTCGATTCACTCTAATGAATAAAGGCGGCAGAGAATTTAAAGCTTTTAACTCTTCCTCCCAATCTAGCCCATAAGCAAGAAAACCCATCTGATCGAGCCAATCGGGAATAGAATATTTTATTTTTCTTATTGCCTGTAATGTCTCAAGTTGTGCCTGTATGTAGTTACGATCGATATCCCTGAGTTGAGGCATTTTGGGTAACTCTATTTGTTTGATAATAAGGTAAGTACCTAATATTTGATAATAATTTACGGGACGAGTAACAGGAAAATTATTGTATATCTCCAACAATAACCTCCACCATCGTATAATTTCATAACTTGTCTCAACAATATTGGCCCTATCAAATTCATCAGTAATTCTATTATTTTTAAATTCATAATAGATTACCTTATCCATTAAGTGCCGGTGCTCCATCACCTTCCTTATTATCTCAGTAATATGTTGCGCTTGTAATGGCGTAATAATGGTAGGCATAAATTTTTTTTCTGCAAAACTAATGATTTTGTTTATATAAAATTTATTTTATGAATGCTAAAATATGTAAAATATCCCCCAAAAATAGAGTGTCTTAACCCACTAATTAGCTGGACTAAAGTGGAACTTGCTTTGAACAGCAAATTTGGTAAAAGAAACCAAAGATTTGCCTTTGAAGAAAAGCCCAAGATTCTAAGAAAAGGTGAGAACAAATATATAGAAATAACATTTAGCAAATATTTGATATAATATGCTTATATTTTGTTTGGATATTACATATGTTATAATCAAGGAGGACGGCAAAATGTTTACCTTTATTTCATAATTGATGTAGTTGCCCGTTATGTGGTTCGCTGGAGTTTTTTTTATTCTCTCCTAAACTTACCATGAAAATGTCCTGAATCTTATTGAATAAAATATCAAGAGTTATAGGGTTTAAACCAATATTACCATCGATAAACGGTAGATATTAAAAAATTAGTAATGTCATTCGTGCAAGGCCCTGAGTTACGTTGATTGAAGTGGATAGGTTAACTGAAAAGGAATAAACGCCTGTTAAATAACAGGCGTTTATAATTTGGTTATAATGGTATATTTCCATGTTTTTTAGGAGGAGCATTTTTTACTTTATTTTGAAGCATCTCAAGAGATTGAATGATTTTCATACGAGTTTGTCGGGGTAAAATGATATCGTCGAGATATCCGAGTTCAGCAGCTTTATAAGGATTAGCGAAGGTATTTCTATAAATTTCGATAGCTTTAAGGCGTTCTTCCTCGGTATTAATTTTTCCTTTGTAAATGATGTTAGCAGCACCTTCGGGACCCATAACAGCGATTTCGGCCGAGGGATATGCAAAATTTATATCAGCAGCCAGATGTTTGCTTGCCATCACAATGTAGGCTCCACCATAAGCTTTTCTTGTTATAATGGTAATTTTAGGTACGGTAGCCTCGGCGTAAGCATACATAAGCTTGGCACCATGACGAATAATACCTCCATATTCTTGAATAGTACCAGGTAAAAATCCAGGAACATCGACAAAAGTAATGATAGGTATATTGAAAGCATCACAAAAACGAACGAATCGGGCTGCTTTAACAGATGAGTTGATATCAAGAACGCCGGCGAGATTGTTAGGTTGATTGGCTACAATTCCTACCGAACGTCCACCATATCGTGCAAATCCAATAATCATGTTGGTAGCATAAAAGGGTTGTACTTCAAAGAAGTAGTTATTGTCTACGGTTTCGAGAATGAGTTCTTTCATGTCATAGGGTTTGTTGGGATCGTCGGGGATGAGAAACTGAAGTTTTTCGCTTTCTCTATTAATATCATCAATACAGGGTTGAACGGGAGGATCGGCTAAATTATTAGAAGGAATAAAACTAAGTAACTCTCTGACCATCATGAGGGTATCTTCGTCGGATTCTCCCATAAAATGGGCAACTCCACTGGTAGAATTGTGGGTAGTAGCTCCACCCAGCTCTTCCATTGTTACTTCTTCATGGGTCACAGCTTTTATAACATCGGGGCCAGTAACGAACATGTAACTATTTTTTTTACTCATAAAAATAAAGTCGGTGATGGCCGGAGAATATACTGCACCTCCTGCACAGGGACCCAGAATTACCGATATTTGGGGGATTACACCAGAGGATAGAACATTATGATAAAAGATATCTCCATAGCCAGCCAAACTCTGAACACCTTCCTGTATTCGAGCACCCCCAGAGTCGTTGAGTCCAATTATGGGGGCACCCATACGCATGGCCATTTTTTGTAATTTAATGATCTTATCGGCATTGGTTCGGCTCAAACTTCCACCAAAAACCGTAAAATCTTGGGCAAAAACATATACCAATCGACCATCAATTTTACCGTATCCTGTAACTATACCATCCCCCGGAATTTTATTTTCTTCCATGCCAAAATCGGTGCAACGGTGTACTACAAGTTTATCGAACTCTACAAATGTCCCCGAATCTAAAAGTGCAAGAATTCTCTCACGTGCTGTAAGCTTTCCTGCCTTATGCTGTTTGGCAATTCGTTCTTTACCTCCAGCCTCTTCGGCTGCTCTCATCTTTTCTTCGTACTGTTGATATTTTTCTTTTAATGTCATATTAATCTTTTTTAATGTTATTAAATAGTTTACTCAATAGTTATTAGCGGTTGGTGTCCGTTAACCACATCACCTTCTTTTACATGTATTTGTTTAATAATTCCGTCTTTAGTAGCTTTGTATTCACTTTCCATCTTCATGGCCGAAACAACTATAACGGGTTGACCTAATGTTACTTTTTCACCTTCACTGACTAAAATTTTAACTACACGTCCGGGCATGGGCGATGATATGATACTACCACCTTCCAATTGCTTGTTTTTATTGCGGTTCTCGAGGTAACGGTATTCGGCATCAACAATATCAACCTCAAAACTGTTGTGCAGGGTATTTACTACCATATGCTTAGGATTCTCGCTTTCGAGAATTTCCAGATTGAAAGATTTTTTATTCCAGATAAGCGAGTATCCTGCATCAACCTGGACTATGTCAACGTCGTATTTTTTCCCATCAACCTCAAAAAGAACTCTATTATTATCCCGGCTGAGAATTTTTATTTTAACCAGTCGATTTCCTATTTTTATATCAAAATTTTGATTCATGTAATAAAATTTTGTTTATAATAAAAAATGTCAATTTTTATTTTAAAAATCAAATGCGTATGGAATTTTTTCTTCTTCCATAGTTTTTCCAGTAATCGTGAGATTTTTCTATGATATTAATGTTTTTAATTTTATTTATTCTACAATAGTGATGATAAAAAGCTGCAATAGCAGCAATGTCTTCGGTGTTGGGATTTACCTTTTCTCGTTCTTTAAGGAAATCGATATTTTTAGGGATAAAATGAGTATCGTAATTACCATTGACAAAATCGGGGGTAATCATTATTTTTTCGAGAAAAGGGATGGTAGTTTTAATTCCACTAATTTTATATTCATCGAGTGCCCGTCGCATACGAAGTATGGCATCTTGACGTGTGGTTCCCCAAACAATAAGTTTAGCAATCATGGGATCGTAATAGATAGGAATTTCGTAACCTTTGTAAACATAACTATCGGTACGCACACCAAATCCAGTAGGTTCTGTAATATGAAGTATCGTTCCAGGATCGGGCATAAAATTATTATCAGGATCCTCAGCACTAATTCTACATTCTATAGCATGGCCTTTTTGAGTAATATCCTTTTGTTTAAATCGTAATTTCTCACCCGATGCAATATTAATTTGCTCTTTAACCAGGTCGAGTCCTATAACTAATTCTGTTATAGGATGTTCAACTTGAAGTCGAGTATTCATTTCAAGGAAGTAAAAATTGAGTTTGTCGTCCACCAAAAACTCTACAGTACCAGCTCCTTCATAATCTACAGCCTTAGCAAGTATTACTGCCGCTTCTCCCATTTTCTCTCTTAATTCGGGTGTTAAAATTGGCGAGGGAGTCTCTTCTACCATTTTTTGGTGACGACGCTGAATAGAACATTCTCTTTCACAAAGGTGAATAACATTTCCATGTTTATCGGCAAGAATCTGAAACTCGATATGGTGAGGAGAAGTAATGTATTTTTCAACATATACCGAATCGTCTCCAAATGCAGCCATGGCCTCACTTTTAGCCATACGAAGCATGGGGGTTAGTTGGCTTTCCTCTTCAACCAATCGCATACCTTTTCCCCCTCCTCCTGCTGATGCCTTAATTATTACTGGAAATCCTATTTCTTTTGCAATGCGAATTACTTCTTGTTCATTCGATACTGGATCGGTGGTTCCTGGAACGACAGGTACCCCACATTTCATCGCTGTTTGACGGGCTATTATCTTATCTCCCATCATTGATATAGAATGAGAGGATGGACCTATAAAAATAATTCCAGCCTGACGTACCATTTTCGCAAATTCAGCATTTTCCGATAAAAAACCATATCCGGGATGAATGGCATCGGCATTGGTTTGCTTGGCGGCTTCAATAATTTTTGATTTTACTAAATAACTCTCATTCGACGGCGAGGGGCCAATATGTACAGCTTCATCGGCATATCGAACATGCATGGAGGTACGATCTACATCTGAATATACCGCTACTGTTTTAATACCCATTTCTTTGCATGTTCGCATTACTCGTAAAGCTATCTCCCCACGATTGTCAATAAGTACTTTTTTAATTGTTTTTTGCATAAGTTTATTTTTTTTCTGGGCGAAATTTACATTAATTTATTTATTATACATGTAATATTTATAAGGTATGTGTTAGAATCTTATGAATAAGATTTAATTAATAATTTAGTTGGTTAACAAATAAATTTTTAAATCAATTGGAGTTTTTATGGTTAATTAAAATTTAACCTATTAAACATATTTGAAGATTTCTCATTATATAGTTAATATTGTTTAAATTCCTTTTATCAATATTATGTTGAAAAAAGTAAAGACTCAAAAGTAAGTACCAAAAAATTTAATCTTATAAAGAACTTTTCTTATTTCGTAACTTTAACCTATTATTTTATAAGATTTAAT
>FWPV01011805.1_pt1 | contig 13741 bp, 13 predicted proteins | sample 2228371 | NCBI WGS metagenome assembly FWPV01 (sample SAMEA103939776, study PRJEB20133) | metagenome | reverse complement strand
AATCACGGGCAAGGAAGACGCAGTGCCGCCTCCTCACGAACCTGGGGTGTTGCCAAGATGGCTCCACGAAAAAGGGGTAAATGTGATTATCGCCGGAGGCATGGGAATGCGTGCGCAGCAGTTTTTCGGGCAATACGGGATACAGGTGGTTGTCGGCTCACCGGCCGATCATCCGCAGACGGTTATTCTAAACTGGCTGAAAGGAGAGTTGGTAACCGGGGCGAATGTATGCGACCACTGAGCGAAACGACGGATATTGCGTCTGACGAATCGTCGGTTGACGCCTTTTCAGGGGCAAGGCGCTTTGAATACAGACGGGAAATCCTGCGGAAACAATATCATCCCGGCTGTATTTTCAGAAATAACCCTTTAACCGAGGGATTGAATTTTGAATTTGACGATGAAGGCGCCATGAACGGAAGACTCATTTTTAGGGATTTACATCAGGGATATAACGGCGTGGTTCACGGCGGCGTTATAGCCGCGGTTATTGACGCCTCTATGGCGCAATGTCTTATGGGCCACGGGCTGATTGGTTTTACGACGGATTTGTCGATTAAATACCGTAAGCCCATTTTTATCCATACCGACAGCACGCTTAAGACGATCATTACAGGAGAGAACGGAGGCGGACTTTTGGTTGCATTGAAAACCGAAATAAAGCAAAACGATGAACTTGCAATTCAGGCGACAGGAAGGTTTTATATAAGATACACCATGAAAAGTAATGTGAAATAGCAGAGGTTTAATAATGTAACTTTTCTGAAAGGAGGTTTTTATGCCGAGAGGAGACGGAACCGGCCCTATGGGAATGGGGCCAATGACCGGCCGGGCAGCTGGATTCTGCGCCGGATATGCGGTACCTGGATATATGAATCCAGTACAGGGAAGAGGAAGGGGTATGGCTTGGGGACGTGGTTATGGCCGCGGATTCGGTATGGGAATGGCCTGGAGGCACGGATGGGCGGCTTATCATTCACCATTCTACCCCACGCCGTATTATCCCGCAAACTTCCCTCAAAGCGAGGAAGAAATTCTTAAAAAACAGGCCGAATATCTAGGCAAAGAGCTCGAGCAAATCAATAAACGCATCGAAGAGCTTGAGGCCGGAAAGATTAAATAAAAAAACAGGGGAGTCTTAGCTGTAAAGCTGTCTCCCCGTCTTTTATAGGATGCACTATAATTTTTTATGTATGAACGGAAGGGCCAATATGCCGTTGGGCGGCAGGACGGGCTTACCGGGTCATGGGGCTGGAATTGGCAGGGGCCGCTGTAAAGGAAATAATCAATGAAAATCGCAGTCGCATCGGGCAAGGGTGGAACGGGGAAAACGACTATCGCTACCAACCTCGCGTTTACACTTGCAGAGACGGGTCAATCGGTTACCTATATTGACTGCGACGTTGAGGAGCCCAACGGACATCTATTTTTAAAACCGAATTTAAGCGGAAAATGTGAGGTTGGTATTCCTGTTCCGGTTATCGACGAATCAAGATGCGTTGCCTGCGGTGAGTGCGTGCGGTTCTGCAGATACAACGCGCTTGTAAGGCTCGGTAAAGCGGTAATTGTGTTCCATGAACTCTGTCACGGATGCGGCGGATGCCTGCTTGTTTGCCGGCAAAAGGCGATTTCCGAATCGTCGAAGAAGATTGGAATAGTCGAAAAAGGATGTGCGGGTAAGGCGGGTTTTGTGCACGGACGCCTTGATATCGGCGAGGCCGTGAGCCCGCCGCTCATCCGCGCCGTGTTGCGGCATGCTCCGAATGACGGAATAGCCCTAATAGATGCGCCGCCGGGAACCTCATGTCCGGTAGTCAATTCCATACGGAGCGCTGATTTCGCGGCGCTTGTCACCGAGCCTACGCCGTTCGGCCTGAACGATCTGGGACTGATGCTTGAATTGGTTCGTGAACTGGGAATTCCGTGCGGCGTAATAATTAACCGGGCCGAAAATAACGATACGGACGCGTATGATTATTGCAAAAGTAAACAGGTCGAACTAATTACGGAAATTCCCTACGACAGGCGGATCGCCGAGGCATATTCCAGAGGCGTGATGACGGTAACGGCAATGCCGGAAACAGGAAGGTTTTTTTTGAAAATTATGGAATGGATTCGGGCCAGGGGGTAGGTATAAAAGAAATCGTTGTTATCAGCGGCAAGGGAGGAACGGGCAAGACAAGTATTACGGCCGCTTTTGCCTCGTTTGCCTCCCGGCACGCTGTTTTTGCTGATTGCGACGTGGACGCGGCGGACCTGCATTTGATCTTTAAACCCGTAGTAAGACGAAAAGAAACATTTAAAAGCGGTCATAACGCGGTAATTAATCCGAAAAAATGTATCGGGTGCGGTAAATGCGCACAACTCTGTAGATTTTCAGCCGTCACAACCGGAAAAATTCAGGACGGGTTCAATACGGCAGCCTATGAAGTTGATCCTGTCGCCTGCGAAGGTTGCGGCGTATGTGTCAGGTTCTGCCCCGCTGACGCGATTGATTTTCCGGAAAGGGTCTGCGGTGAATGGTTTTTTTCCGACACCAGGTTCGGAACACTGGTGCATGCCAGGCTGGGCGTCGGCGCCGAGAACTCGGGTAAGCTTGTAACGCTGTTGCGTTGTGAAGCAAAGAAGGCTGCACTGCAACAAAAAGCTGATTACCTGCTGATAGACGGTTCGCCTGGAATAGGCTGTCCGGTGATCGCTTCACTCACTGCTGCAGATCTCGCGCTGATAGTAACGGAACCTACCGTATCGGGAGATCACGATCTGCGGCGCATTGTACATCTTGTAAAGAAATTGGGAGTGCCCGGCGTTGTGTGTGTAAATAAGTGGGATATAAATCCGCAGATCGCTGAAGCAATCATGGCTTTTACGACGTCAAACAAACTTGGATTTGCAGGCATGATACGATATGACGGCAAAGTGACGAAGGCCCAGAAGGTCGGACAATCAGTACCGGAATATTGTTCGGATGAGCTAACCGGTGATTTCCGCAACATCTGGGAAAGGGTGAAAGAAACCGTCGGTAAGATGAACGATAACCGGAGACGGCAATACTAAACGGAGAGCTTGCAAAGACGAAAGGCGTCTGCGGACTGGTTGCATCTGTCAATATGGCGGAGTAAACGCTCCGTAGTTTATTTTTACCATTCCTACTGATTTTCAACTGATGAATCCGGGGTCAAGTCGGGTTTATAGTATATGTAAAGTAATAATTGAAAAAAATTAAACAATAATTTTCTTCGTGGCCTTCGTGGCGAAATAAAAAATAAGAAAATATGGATATTGACAGAAAATAACCGGACATGTTTATCCGGGAAGTGTGGGTTTACCGAAAGCGGAAGGAGCGTTATATGTTTAAAAAATTAAGGCGATTGCCTTATCCGGAAAAGGTTCTGGAAAATATGCCGTTGCCTGATAGTCTTAAACCCATCGTGTCGGAAAGAGACGAAGAGCTTCGGAATATTCTCAAAGGTGATTCTTCTCTTTTTGTCGTAATTGTAGGGCCGTGCTCCGCCCATAATGAGGAAGCGGTCGTTGATTATTGCTCACGGCTTTCAAAGGTTTACGAAAAGACAAAAGACAGACTTTTTATTATTCCGAGAATTTATACAAACAAACCGCGGACAATGGGCACGGGTTATAAAGGTATGGCTCACCAACCCGACCCCAATGGTAAACCTGACCTTGTTGAGGGTATAAAATCAATAAGAAAGATGCATCTAAGAGTTATTGCCGAAAGCGGCTTTACAGGTGCGGATGAGATGCTCTATCCCGACAACCATCCTTTTCTGGGGGATTTACTCAACTATGTAACCGTGGGAGCAAGATCGGTGGAGAATCAGCATCACAGGCTAACCGCAAGCGGCATTGGTCTGCCGGTGGGTTTTAAAAATCCTATTTGCGGGGATATTCAGGTCATGCTTAATTCCATAAACGCCGCCCAGCATTCTCATGTGTTTGCTTATAACGGATGGGAGGTGGAAACGGAAGGCAATAAATTCGCTCATGCAGTATTGCGGGGCGCCGTCGATAAAACCGGGCGCAATATCCCGAATTACCATTTTGAAGACATCGTTGAAGTTATTGACAAATATGAAAAAACGGAGCTTGCCAATAAAGCCGTTATTGTCGACGTCAGCCATTCAAATTCCGCCAAAGCCTATTTACAGCAGCCCAGAATAGCGATCGACATTCTACACAGCAGAAAAAATTCGGAAATTATAAGAAAATACGTAAAGGGTATTATGATAGAGAGTTTTATTGTGGAAGGTTCTCAGAGTGTCGGTAAGGCGGTCTACGGACAATCCATTACAGATCCGTGCCTTGGTTGGGAGGACACGGAGAGATTGCTTTACAAAATAGCGGAGTGCGTATAGTAATTGGAGGACAAGGCGCAGAAGCCGTAAGCTGCGCTTAATAAATGTCATGATCAGAGAGTTGAGGATAACAGTTCTGGCAGATGACGCTGAAGGAGTAGATGGGTGTGTTGCCGAACATGGCTTTTCGCTCTGGATCGAAGCGGACGGACAGAAGATTCTATTCGACGCGGGCCGGAGCCGGGCGTTCATCGTCAACGGCCGTAGTCTCGGCGTCGATGTTAAAAAGGCGGACACTCTGGTTGTTTCCCACGGTCATTACGATCACACAGGCGGCATAGCTGATTTACTGATGATAAATCCTTCGATACGTGTCTTTCATCATCCCGGCATTTTTGTTCCGCGTTTCAGCCGCCGGAACGATGGAACCATGAAGCCGATAGGCATAAGAAGAGAAAACGTCGAAGCTCTCGGTCGGTTTGCGGGTTCAATAAACCGCGTCTCCGAAACGACATTGATATCCGACAGCATAGGCATAACCGGCCCGGTTCCCAGGATCACTCCGTTCGAAGACGCGGGCGGCGATTTCTATTTTGACAAAGAAGCAGCCGAACCCGATCCGGTTTCCGATGATATGTCGATGTGGATACAAACGGTACGGGGTCTGGTAGTAGTTACCGGGTGCTGCCATGCGGGTATCATCAACACTTTAATGCACATTAAATCAATCAACCCCAATAAGACGATGAATACCGTTATTGGAGGTTTACATCTCCTGCAGGCAACGGAACACCGTTTGAAAAAAACCTGCGATTATCTGGAATCCATCGGTATTCAGCAGATAGTAACATGTCATTGCACGGGACAACAGGCTGAAGAGAAAATGGAAAACAGATTCGGAAACCGGTTAAAACGCGGGTTTGCAGGCTTTACGATGCGAATATCCTGAATGCCTATTAATATCATGCAGATCAATATTCACAATAATCAGACCCGTATTTGAAAGATCAGTTTAATAATCATTTTGATTTTAAAAGAAATTATTTTTATAAGCAAGTATGAGAGTTAAAAATAAAAATATATATAGAATAAAAAGAAAGCAGAGAAAAGATTGCGGGATTTTTCTTCTGGTTTTATATTCATGTGTAAGTATTTTATCCTTTTTTCCTGCATTTCATAGTCATCCGCCGTCAGAATGCAATGCATTTTTCTGCGGAACAACGAGATGTTGCGATATTCACGTCAGCCGTGATTATTATTGCTCTACTACAACAGAATTAAGCGAACGTAATCAACACGAGCATGCGTCAAAGCCGTGTGCGGCCTGTATGTGGCAGGCATTGACGAAGAGAAGTAGTGAACCGATCGCAAAAGCGGATAATATCGTGTATATGATATGCGGTCGGATAGCTAATTTTTCGTCCGCGCCGTTTCTATTTCAATGCTTCTTTCTACCGGCCACACGCGCCCCTCCAGCCTAATTATTCTTTTTAGTTAATCTGTAATCGATTGAAAGATGTGGCGCCGTCTTACAAAGTAAGATGGCAACATGTTGTGTTTTTTTCTGTTCTGATAACCACCATTTGGGCAACTATCAGGCAAGGGAGGATTTTCCGATGGAATTTTTATTTAAAAAAAAGATGACGGTTTTATTTATAATTTTTTTAATATCGGGCTGCAATGACAGGGTAATTGACGTTAAAGAACATCGCAGTGAGTTCGAAATCATTGAACATGGATGCATGCACATGGAGGATATTGGAATTACGGTAAATGCCGATTCAACTATGCCAGGCCCCAATTTAGAAAAAGAAGAACTCAACCACAGACGTCTGAATATAGTTCTTGTAAAGACGGCGGACGATGGCAATTTCGGTTATATTCATTTCGGCGCCGAAATAGCCGTAGAGATGTTTGTAATGACAAACGAAGACGTCCCGCTGACGATAGTAAATCGCACGGATTCCGTATTTAAGGAACTATATATCGAAAAAACGTTCAACTCACGGCAAATCGCCGATTCTACCGGATGCGTTTTGATAAAGAAGGCCGTTGTGTTCGAAGCGAAGGCCGGCGATATTATTATCAAAATAGGGCCCGCTGCAGTCGATACAGTAAGCATTATAATCGAGGAGCACGGCGATGAGCATAACCATTAATAACCTTAACATACAGGAATTATTAATTTTTGTGTTATTGACGGTTGTATTTACTGAAGGAAAAACACCTCCGGCATGGGAGAATCCCGATATAGGATTAACTGTAGATGCTGTGGCCGATGCAAATGACGCGACAGGCTGGTGGAAGAGTCAGGGACTTTCTATCAGGGCTGCAGAGTTGATTGTAAGTGCCAATATCGATCCATACGCTTTTCTTCTGAGTAATATTCTTATTTCGCAACATGGCGCCGAACTGCATGAGGCTTTTGCGGATTTTCATTCTTTGCCTCTGAATTTAAAACTGAGAGGCGGGCTGATGCTTGCAAATTTCGGAAGGTGGAACCGTTTCCATACCCATGCTTTACCTTTTGTGTCGGAGCCACGTATATACAGAGAGTATGCAGGAGGTATGCTGGCTTTGCGGGGAATTGAACTTTCCTGGCTTGTACCCGTTTCACACTATATCGAGATTACGGCTTCTGTTTATAACCTGCTTGAAGGCCATACTCACGATGTGGACCCACAAGGTAATTCGCAGGATTTGACGGCAGATAAGATTGCAGAAATGATCGGAGCAATACCCCATGGCAGTCATTATGATTATAAAGGCCTTCATATTTACAATGAAGATGATTTGTATACAATAGCAGGTCTTCCTTCTCCTAATGATCCGATAATATACCGGGGGCCGCGGCAGCCGCAGGATTTTGCCTATGGCAGTCGCATAACGTCTTCGTTGGAATTCGGTACTTCTTTAAGTGTCGACTTCGGTACAAGTGTAATCTATCAGAGACTATGGAAGGAGTCTCAACGTACAGAAAATGGGTTCCCTCGGTTTTACGATAAGTTCCTCTACGGAGCTGATATAGTGTTTTTCTGGCACCCCCTTAGTACAAACCGATACCGTAATTTACAAACCGGTATTGAAATGCTAGGCTCCGGAGAAACATTCGAAAATCTCTCACCGTCACCGCAGATTGTTAAAGGATGGCGGAATGGCTTTACTGCACATGTTGACTATATGCACAGTCAGAAGTGGCATTTGGGATTTTTCGGCAGCCTTTTCCAGTCTAATGATCTCAATAGAAAAACAAAAAAACATGCCGGTGGATATGTTACTTTTACCATTTCTCACTATCAGTATCTGCGGTTTGAATACAGCTATTACAAATATCCTGCGATTCTTGACGGTATTAATCGTATCATGCTTCAATACGATGCGTCAATCGGATATCATACTCATGGGAGGCAGCGATGAAAAAGGTTCTTTTAATATTTATATTTTTTCTTCAGTTTACGGTCACGGCCGGCGAAAAACTTAACGTGGTTGCCTCAGTTCCTGATCTGGGGGATATGGCCAGAAGAATCGGTGGCAACAGAGTGATAGTTACAACGCTTGCCACAGGCCGTGAAGATTTGCATGCGGTTCCGGTTAGACCCAGCTTTTTACCGATACTGAATAAAGCTGATATGTTGCTTTCGCTTGGACTGGATGCAGAACATGCCTGGCTTCCTGCCGTAGTAGCCGAGGCCCGGAATCCGAGTATCATGAAAGGGAGAGAAGGATGGTATGAGACAAGCGGTGGAATTAATGTGCTCGATATTCCAGAAGTTCTTGACCGTAGTGAAGGTGAACAACACCCTGAAGGCAATCCCCATTATAATATAGGGCCTCATTGCGGCGCCATTATGGCACAGAACGTTTTCGAGGCATTTGCCTCAGCTGATACCGAAAGTAAAGATTATTTCAGAAAGAATCTGGATATGTATCTGCACGAGATCGACAGTATGATCTCTGTACTCAGGAAACGAAGCGGTGCGCTTAATGGTATTGTAGTTATAGGTTACCATCCAGACTTATCATATCTGTGTGAGTTTTATGGTATGAAAGTAATCGGACACATCGAACCAAAGGCCGGAATACCACCTACAGCCGCTCATCTGAAAAGGCTTGAAGAAACCGGGAAAAAATGCAATGTACGACTTATTATACATAATCAATCCCAGTCTCCGAAAATACCCCGCAGGTTAGGACGTTCGATCGTATGTCCGGTTGTTGAGATAGCCAATGCGGTTGGTGCAAAAGACGAAATCAAGTCGTGGCTTCAGTTGCAGGAATACAACAATCGGGTACTACTTCAGGCGCTGAAGGGCGGAAAATGACGACATATGCATTAGTGCGCATTTGTCAAACCAGCTTCGGATATAAAACCAGCAATGGTTTTGTACCGGTAATTTCAGACGTATCGTTCGAACTCACGCCGGGGGAGTTTATTATTCTCGAAGGTCCTAACGGATGCGGAAAAACAACGATTCTGAAGGCATTGCTCCGGATGGGTGCACTTTACAAAGGAGATGTAGTTCTGAATGTTTCTCTGAGTGAAATCGGCTATATCCCCCAAGAGGCGGCGGTGGAGTCTGACGCGCCAGTCTGTTCTGCTGACGTTATAAAAAGCGCCTTCCCTTTTTGTAAAGTTACAGACGATGTAGTTAAAGCTGCACTATCGCGGGTAGGGCTTGAGAACGTGGAGAAGAGAAGGTATGGAGCATTGTCCGGCGGCCAGCGCCGCCGGGTGCTTCTTGCCAGAGCGCTGGCATATAACGCAAAGCTTATAATACTTGATGAGCCGACGGTAAACGTCGACAAAGAAACAGAACTTTTACTTGAGAATCTGCTTCTTGAACTGATAAAAAAGGAGGAAAAAGCGGTTCTTGCAGTCACACATTCGGAAAGGTGGGCAAAAAGCGCCCGGCGTATATCACTTATAAAAAAGGAACTGAAATGAGTGAATTTTGTCAGACACTGGGGTATGTTTTTCTTCCTTTCGTTGCAATGCTGACATTGGCGTCTATTCTGCCTGCAGCAGGATGTGCTCTTTATATAAGGAACGAAACGTTGCTTGCAATCGCGCTGCCGCCGCTTGCAGGCGCCATACTTCCATTGGGCGTTTTATTGGGAATCTCTCCAGACGACCATGTTGTGCTTCTTGCTCTGTCGTTTTTTATTACTCTTTTGGTTATAGTAATAATCGTAAACCTAAGGCTTTCGGAACTCCGGAGACAAATTATTCTTGCATCACTTTTTGCTTGCGGTGGTGTTTTAACAAACCTTCTTATGAGTGTGCCGTCAAGTGCTCATGCACATCTAGGATTCTTATTATCGGGTGAGCTGCTGGCACTGGACAGACGGGAAGCATTATTAACGTTTATACTGGTTTTTTTATGCTGGATAGGCTTTGTTAAATTTAAAAATGCCGTTTTTGCATATTGTATAGACGAAGAAATGATGAAGCTAAGAACGCCTTTTTTTCGTATATTTTCTGTTGTCTACAGGATTCAGATTGTTGTATTGATATCAGCGTCGGTTCTCTTTATCGGGCCTCTTCTGACTTCATCGCTACTTGTTTTTCCACCGTTTACGGCAGATACCGGAAGGAACTCTCTTGGTTATTTCTTTACACTCGGTGTATTTTCAGGCATTTTCGGCGCCGGTTTAGGCTTCCTCATTGGAATTGTCGCAGATATTCCTCCGGCATATACAGCTTCGATTGCTGTGCTTATAGTAGGAATCGTACTGAAGTTGTTAAATTCCGTTGTAGCCGTTCAGTAAAAATATCCCTAAAAAAACATGGAAAGCATATAAGTTACAAAGTAATAAACCGCGTAGACCAGACCGCCTTACTTATCTTTTCGGGCAGATCAGCCCAGAGCAACATCAAGAAACATCATGACGGCAAATCCGACCATTGCTCCCGCCGTCGCAATATCCGTATTTCCCTCCTGTTGTGACTGGGGTATCAGCTCTTCTACAACGACATATATCATTGCTCCGGCTGCGAAAGAGAGGGCATAGGGAAGCATCGTACGCACCATGATAGCTGCGGCGGCGCCTGCAACTCCGGCTAACGGTTCCACAAAACCCGACATCTGTCCGTAAAAGAAGCTTTTCCGGCGGCTCCACCCTTCACGCCTTAGCGGCACCGACACTGCTACTCCTTCGGGGAAATTCTGAATGCCTATTCCGAAAGCCAGAGCCGCCGCTGCGCCAAAAGATGCGGTGGGTAATCCCGCCGCTGCCGCCCCGAACGCCACACCAACCGCCAGACCCTCGGGAATATTATGCAGGGTAACTGCAAGAACAAGTAGTATGCTCCGTCTCCATTTCGTATGAATACCTTCGGCTTTATCGATCGGAAACCCCATATGCAGGTGTGGGAGAGTCTTGTCAGTCAACCATAAAAATAGCCCGCCGGATAAAAAGCCGACGACGGCCGGAATCCATGGTACGACGCCGTCGCTTTCGGCCATTTCAATCGCAGGAGCCAGAAGCGACCAGTAACTTGCCGCTATCATTACGCCGGCAGCAAATCCGAGCATAAGGTTTAGTATTGTACGATTGATCGTCCTGAAAAAAAATACGCTAGCAGCTCCGGCTGCGGTCACCCCCCATGTAAAGAGTGTCGCAATCAGCGCCTGAATAAGAGGGTTAAAGCCGCCAAAAATCTCAATCATAATGGGAAATCATGCGACCGGGATATCCTTTCCGTTGAATCAGATATCTAACCTTATAAGCCGGCATCAGACAAGCAACCTCTTTATCGACAAAAGGATAATTGAAATATAAAATAACTTTTTCAGCATTTAAATATAATATTATTCCATGATCGGCCGACCGCTCTCTTTACAAAGAGCTATTCTGTCAGTATCACTTTACCCCTTTTTGTAATTTTTGAATGTTTGAGTATTACGAAATATGACCCCGGAGCGACAATTTTACCGTAGTAATCCCGTTTATCCCAGATTATTATAGGCGCCGCTTTACATTGCGATGCGGAATATTTTTTTATCAATCGTCCCTTTATGTCAGATATATATAGCTCATTTATTTGTTCTGACGAATTGTCGATAAAAATATGCACATTGTTATGATAATTGTGGATTTTAAGGAAGTGAGAAGGGTGGAGATAATAAGATAATGACGATGTCTTAGTTTTACTATTTATAGGCTTACGTTCGTAACGGTAAATAGCAAATGATTTTGTACCGAATATAAAAAGAAGATTATTTTCAGGGTCAATAATCAGATCTTTAACGGACTGGTTTACAAATTTATTATCTGTATAGGCGTAAATAATTTCTGACGCCGGATTCCTGATATCATAGAAACCAAAATATAACGGCATATCATATGTGGAACTGTTTAAACGTACAGCCACAAATGAATCGATCATGCATCCGCTATTTTCGGAAAACGATGGAGTCTTCAACATTATATGGATGGGGTTAAATTTTTCTTTAGAAAAATCGTAAACGTGAAAATACTCCTGTTGGCTACCGTTACAGGTAGGATGGCAAGTATATGAAAAAAAGTATGCCCTCTTGTCGAAAAAACCGGAAAAGAAACTTGCCACGGGAAGGTTAATGGAGCACATCGTGTCGAATATAAACGGGGTGAATTTACAAACGTATAATTTTTCGGCATATTCAAATAAATCTTTATAGTAATATCGATAAACCAGAAGCAGACTGTCGTCAATCCGCCCCAAAATAATTTTCTTAGATGACAGGTTGGCCGGCATGCCGTCGAATATTATCGTATCTGTAATCTTATCAGCCGTTCTATCATACTTCAAGAGAGCATCGGCACGGAATAGGCTATAAGATGAATTGTATAATTCTAAAACTTTAAAAAAGAAAAAATATCGTTCATCAGAATAGTACTGTCTTGACTGGAGTGAGTTATTGTCCATCTGAAACCTGCAATGAAATCCTACAACCGTATTTTTAAGTACATCAGGAATACTGTCGGGTTTCAGATACCCACGGAATAGCGGTTCCCCTACATTTTCTACATTAATTACCGCGATAACATCCGACGAATCAGGCGCTTTTTCGAGCACATAAACAGAATCGCCGACCTTTTCCGACCACCCCGCAAATTTTATAGGAAATTCCGCTGTCTTTGAAGCAGAATATTTATATGGAACTCCTTTAAATGTATAGATTGATGCCTCATTAGAATATTCATATAGAGAATCATTAAATATTTTCAATTTATATTGATAAAAATTATTCGGTGATACTTTTGTATCGATAAAAAAACGCCATCCGGTGTCTGAAGAACTTTTTTGAGTTATGGCCCCTATAAGTGAATAGGGGCCGTTGTTCTCTTTTCTGTATAATTCATAACTGTTTTCTATGGTAGAATTGTCGTAAAAAACTATTGAATCTATGGTTTTGTCGGGATGCCAGAAAACGGTAATAGTGGGCACCCGAAGAAAGATACCGGCCCTTACAGATACAACATTCGAAGTGTCGGAAAAAACTCTTTTCGATACAGCAATAGCAGCATAAGAATACTCAACCCCCGGAGATATTACTTTATCGGTATAATCCGTTGAATCGCCGGGGACCGAATCCACAATTTCAAAAACAGTCTTCCCTGTCCTACGTAAAATGAGAATCTTTTCTGTTGATATGTCATTGTTTCTCAATGAGATGACAATCACATCACCTTTTGGAGTTGCCTCTATAATATAGGGAGCATTGACACTATATGATGAAAAAAATCCGCCTGAAATCAGAAAAAGAAACATAGGCGAAAGAAGGTGAAGGCTTGAAATACTCTTCTTCATTTTTTATCCCTCCTTCAAACAATTTTATCTTGGTTTTTATACCAACTTTAGTTTTTATTAATTCTTATGAAGTTCAATATTTATTGAACTATAGTTCCTTCCTCAAACGATTCACGTTACCTAATAGACAAAAATCTTTACAGTTTCTTCTTCTCATTCTCACTCCCTGGCCACTTTTACCCGAATAGCAGGTTTGCCTTTTTTAGGCTTAAAAAGAGGCAAAGTGGCTTAAACACGATATTCAGATAAATAAAATAATCAATAATAAATAGTAAATATATACCTCCGGCAAGAAACCGTTTTCCTTAAGAAAACAGTCATTACCGGGAGCAAAAATATAAATACACCGCAAGACGCACTGTATTCGCGCCGGTTGTAGAAAAAACAGACTCCAACTGAACAACAATCTCCGGATGCGTTTCGTCGGTTCAATGTTTCAAGAAATGCTTGCCTGAAGTTTATTTTTTGACGCAGTGATTCAATGTAGGGAGCTCTGATACTCTGATTAGGCCGATCCAGACCGTCTGCCCTGTTTGCCGGTTTTTTTCGTATCCGTTCAGTAAACCCATGCCTTCAAAAACCAATTGGTAAGTAGCATTTTTGGGGAAGAATCAACGCCGTAAAAATAAAA
>FWPV01011804.1_pt1 | contig 13743 bp, 8 predicted proteins | sample 2228371 | NCBI WGS metagenome assembly FWPV01 (sample SAMEA103939776, study PRJEB20133) | metagenome | reverse complement strand
CAATGGCATATTCTGAAAAACTGACAATCTTTTGAATTGAGCGCTTGTCGGGTGAATTTATGCCCACAATCCACTTTTTCCCTTCCGGATTACTTCCGCAGGCATAAATTTCTCCTCCGATTTCCACAATAAAATGCTTAATCTTCATCTTTTTTAGTTTTTCTGCCACCAGATCTACTCCAAAACCCTTAGCAATTGCCGAAAGATCGATCATCAGATCAGGAATCTCTTTGCGAATCATGTTTTTTTCCGGATGCAGCCTGAGCTTTTGAAAACCTGTTTTAGCTCTTGCCTGCTGAATCTCTGCTTCAGAGGGAGGCTCTTTGCGACTACCAGAAGTTCCGAACCCCCAGAGATCAACAAGTGGTTTGACAGTGATATCAAAAGCACCGTTGCTTTTTTCAGCCACTTCCTGAGCAATTCTTAAAACCTGAAAAAGTTCACTGCTCACCTCAAACCATTGATCAGAATGAAACGAATTAAAGCGGGAAATCTCAGAATCTTTCTGAAACATCGACATTAACTGGTTAACTCTGGCAAGCTGAATATCAATTGCTCTTCTGATTTCGGCAAGATCCTGATTTGCAGAAGCCTGAAAGGTGATATTATACAGCGTTCCCATCGTCATTCCGGAAATCTTCTGATAGCTACTTTTTTTGCAGCTAAAAAAAATCAGCAGGAAAGAACAGATCAGTAAAAAAAATAAGCGCTTCATCTTCTCTCCAGAATAATCTGATTTGGCGCATATCTTGTTTCAAGAAAAAAAGCTTCTAATTTTTCATTGCTGGGAATGCGAAATTCCCTTTGCCGCTCTTGTAAAAGAAGCGGCACACTTCGCATCTCTTTGCCCTCTTTCAGCTTAACTATCAGGGGAACAACAAAGGGCTCGGATGTTTCCTGGCGAATATCAAGAACCAGGTCATTCTGTTCCAGGCGGAAAGAATAATTGATTGGCGGAGAATATCGTCGATAGATCCAGTTTTTCAAAAGTTGCTGCAAGAGCTTATCCTCGCCGGCAAAAAAATTGATTAACTCACCTGTGGTAACCATTTTATATCTTTTTTCAATTAAAAAATCCTGAACCTTTTTCTGAAACTGCTCTCTGCCCATCAATTCTTGCAACATAAAAAAGAGCAAAGCACTTTTATTATAAACAATCGCCTGATAGTCTTTATAATTAGCGCCAAGATTCATCAGCCGGCGGCCATAACTTATCGGACCAAGCTGTTCAGCTTTAGAAACACTTTTTTTGACCTGATCAATCAAAGCATTGAATCTCTTCGGACTTAACTCTTTTTCCAGGAACGAAAGAGTGGCAAACTGTGCCATCCCTTCATTAATCCATGTGTCATATTCATCTTTCGGGCCGACTATTCCCCCCCACCACTGATGCGCCAGTTCATGAATTATATTATCACGGTTAACATCATTAAAAATAACCAGATTCTGAGAAAAGAATTCTGCTTTTAGATTGCGATAATAAGACGAAGCAAAATCAGCTATGTTAAAAATAATAAATCCGGGATAACTTGTCCCGCCAAGCTGTTCGCTGCGTTGAAGTAAGATATTAAGCTCATTCAGATCAATTTTTCCAAATAAATCTGATAAAAAAGAAAAGGCTTTTTCAATTTCCGAATGTTTCAGATTATTTTTAAACAGACTCTTTTTCGCTCCCCAGAATTTTATTTTTATCTTTCCATTGACTGAAATCGTCTTTATTTCACTAAAATTTCCCAGAGCAATTGCCAGTTCGCGAGATTGCCCGGAATAAAAATGAAACTCTCTGTTTGCGGCACTTTTCTTTTCAGCAATTTTCTGGCCGGTTGCCAGCACACTAAATTCCTGAGGAACGGTAACTTTCAGATCAAGTTCCCAGAAACTTTCAATATCCTGCGGATAAAGTAAATCAGAAGAATTAATGAGTAAAAAATTATCAAAAAAACGAGCATCACGTGCTGTCCTTTTATAAGTCCGATCAAGATTTCCCTCAAAAATTAAATCAATCTGGTTTCCTCCCGCAGCAAACACCAGTAAATCTTTTTTATTTTGAAAATAATTACAGGGGTTGCCTGAGCTTTCAATTGACCTTACAGTAATATTGGGATTCAGTTTCAGATATCGCAGGTGCTGGAAATTAGCGTAAGTTTGTCTCCAGGCAGCTTGAAAAAAACCGTTTCCTGGATTTAAAAACATCTTAACTGTATTTGCTTTTAAGAGTGAGTCAACCTGAAAATTAAAAAAAAGAGTATTTTGCGCTTTTTTCAGATTATAGCCGAGCAACATCCGGTTATTTTTTAAATCGATCAATGATATCTGCGGTATGCCGCGGGGAGAAAAAATAAAACGATAATAATCACCGCCGCTTTGAGCAAATAAAAAAGCCGCAAACAAATCATCAGGAACGGGAAAATAGAGATTTTCCTGCCACTCTTCAATAAAAAAACTGAAATTTTCCTTAATAAACTTTTCCAGCTGCTGAAAATCAGGCGGGAGTTCATTTTCATCTGTTTTCTGCTGCCGGGAAAAGAAATTTAGCTGCTCCTCGGCAAGAAATAAAGCTGCCTGTGCGTTTTTTAAAGCAAATGAGTCGCGCTTCAACACATAGCGTAATGTTGCCTGCTCCTCATAATCATCCGGCTTAACTATAAAATTCCATTTGCCACTGATAAAAACCAACCTTCCAAAAGGCTGGGCAAGAAAAGCAGCCGCATCTTCAAAAAAAATTTCCAGATCTCCGATTTTCAGAGTTTCATTTTTAAGGCTGATGCGCTGGAACCATTTTACAATAAAGATTTCCTGGCCTAAAAGCTGAAAAGTCAAGCCACTCACTCTGCTGCCACTAAGCTTCCAGGCAACCTCAAGAATCTGAACCCGGTTCTGCTGTTCAAAAAATACAAGTCCGTTTTCCGGACCGAATTCCACAGTTATTAAGCGGCTGCTATCTCTGATCGTATCAACAAAAGCCCGCCAGGAGTCATCACTGAAATATGACCGGAACTGCTGAAAATTTTTTTCAGCAATCAGCGGCCATAAATTCTGTGATCGCAGCAGGCAGGCATCAATAATCAAAAAAACAACAACTATTAAAATTTTTTTTATCATCTAATGATAAAAGTATTATAAAAAGATTTTTTAGTCAATTTTCTGTACATCCTGGATTCTCAGTCATATACCTTTCTGATATTTGCCAATTTTGCTATAATGTATAACAAAAACCAGATGCGACAAAAAATTGCTCTGCTGTTATTGCTGATAGTTTTTTTTTCATGCACTTCTCTGTTTCATCTCTGGCCAATGCTTTCTGATTTCAAAGCCAAAGCCCCCTACTTTTCCAACGGCGATGTAAAACTGGGAATGAATATCCTCTTCTCCCACCTGAAAAATCTTTCCCGGGGCAGGTTTGATCTACTCTACCATCTGCCCTTTCTTTACCCTCTCTCTTTTGGATTGACGGCAGGAGTTAACCTTTTTGGACAGGCACTGATCATTCTGCCTGTTTACCTTTTTGTTTCAAAAAATATCATTCTGCTCAACAACCTGTTAATTTTTCTCTCTTATCTTTTTTCCGGATTAGCAGCATTCTATTTTTTCTATAAAATCAGCAGTTTTTTCTGGCCATCGCTGATCTCCGCCACGCTTTTCCAATTACTGAATTTTAAAATTCATCATCTTCCCCATATGAATTTGCTCTATCATTTTCCACTGGCGTTAATTGTCCTGTTTTTCATAAAGTTTTTGCAGCAAAGCAAAACCAGATACCTGCTCTTATTTCTTTTTTTCTCTTATCTGCAGGCATTATTTGATATTTCACTGCTTTTTTACTCATTTTTTCTGCTGGCATTTATTTTCATCTACTATGCAGCTCGGAGTCAGTCTTTATCACCCCGGCACTTCTCTCTTCTTAGCGCAGGCGGATTTGTTTTTTTACTCCTCTTTTCGGCTTCTTTCTATTACTATTTTAGGCTGCCGGTCAGCTTCAAAACCAGTTTACCTGAAGTAGTCATTGCCGTCTATCCGTCATTCAGCTTCTATTCAAACTGGAGTTATCTGACACTGAAAGCCGATCGTTTAATTCTTTTAAGCAGTTCTTTCTACCAGGGCATCGTTCTCAGTTCAATCTTTGCCTGCGCCTTCTTTCCTTTTTTAAAGCGACGTAAAGAATTTCTCTGCTGGGGGCTGCTCACATTTTCGCTTACAGGATCTTATCTGCTTATCTTTCTCCTTTTTAAAAAAATCCCTTTCCCGATCTTTTTCCGCCTCTCTGATCTGAGCCTGACTCTTTTTGTTGTTTCTCTTGCTGCTTTAATCTGGATGTTGCGCCAGCGCCTGAGCCAGAATCTGAAACTCTTTTCCTGGGGCATGATTTTCCTGATAGTGCTTTGTTTTGAACCTTTTGTAAAGATTTTTAACTTTTTCGGCACCTTGAGTAAAATTTTTCCCTTTTTAATGCGCAACCGGACTATAAAACTGAGCTTCTTAATCTATCTCCTCTTTTTCCTGATTGTCTGCTATGGTTTTGCCTATGTTCTTTCTAAACTGAAAAGAAGACCACAGCTAATCTTTTTCATCTTAATATTAATCGGAATTGAAAAATGGCGCTGGCCGATAACCATGGAGGGATTAAAGGAGTTTTCCCAAAAGACTTTAGCCGGATACACCAGGATTAATCAATTTCCCCGCACTTACGCTCTTCTTGAACTTCCTTTCTTTTTTGATCCCTATCAAAACAGCTATGCTTTTTTAGCAAATTTTCATGGTCACTTCTCTTATGACGGAGGACTCGGGTTTCATTCAGATCCGCTTGGTTTGCGTAAAAAATTTTCCTTTTCAAAAAAGAGCGGCTTTTCTTTTTTAAAAAATAAAACAATTTTGAACTTTCTATGGCGTTGCGGCCTGAAAATAATAATCTTTCATGAACAACTGCTTACCGAAAGCGAACATTCCCGCATGCATCTTAACCTGAATAAAGCTTTATCCAGAAATCTTATCCATCAGATTCTGCACAGCGACAGACTGCTTATTCTGGAAATAAGAGATCAATGGAGTAGAAAAAAAGATTTCTTAATTCCCTATGCCCATTTTAAAAGATACAAGTCTCTGGTTCTGGAAGCGGAAGGTAATCAGGAAACCAAAAATATGGAATTAACTCTCTCATTTAATCATAAAACCTTAAAAAAAGTTACCGTTTCTGCAAAAAACGAAAGAATAGTTATTCCCCTCCGACAAATCAGACAAAATTTGCGATTTTTTAATTCTTTTCAGGCTGAGTCTTCTGATTTATTTGTTCTGAAATACTATTTTCAGTAGATCGGACTAAAATTCCTCTTCTCTTTGAATCAGGGTTGAATAAGGTTTCTGAAATTTAACAAAATTAAAGTATTCGGCAACTATGACGAGCATAGAAAAAACCAGCAACTGAAATGCGAAACAGACCAGGAGATAAACAGTAAAGGCAGCTGTTGAAATTTTTCCGGCCAAAAGCAAGATAATTAAACTGAGCAGAGCCAGCAAGGAAAGCAGAATCAGAAAATAGTTAAACCTGAGAAAATTTTTAAAAAAAATCATCGTCTGCAAAGCCAGGCGAAAAAGTTTGCCCAGAGAAAAAGTACTCTTTGTATGTTTCTCTGGTTCAAATCCGATCTCGATATTCTCCGGGAAAAGCCACTTTACAAGATAGCGGAAAATAACTTTAACCTGTTTAAACTTTAAAACTTCCTGGCGCACCCTTTTAGAAATTATCATGAAATCAGAAGAACCTCTCTTCAGCTCTGTAATCCCAAACAAACGGGCTAAAAGAAAAAACGATCTGGTCAAAATTGATCTTAACAGCGGATAAGGTTCATACTGTTTTACAGCATTAATTACATCAGCCTTCTTTTCTCTGATTCTGCTGAACATCTCCGGGATCAACTCCGGCGGTGTCTGACAATCCGCATCAATAACAGCATAATAATCTGCTTCCTCTTTTTCCAGAGCAATCATTAATGCTGAATCTTTTCCGCAATTCTCTTTCAGCTGAATTATTTTTCCTGAGCTCCCCCAGGAAGCCATCTGTTCCCGGCATAATTCAAAACTCTGATCGCCTGAGCCATCGTCAACGATTATCAGAGATAGAATTAGCTGTGGAAAATCCTTTTTCAAAGCGGCAGAAACAGCTTTGAGCCGCAAAAAAAGCCTGCTGATATTCTTTTCTTCATTAAATACCGGAATCACAATTGCCAGTTTCACTAATTGCTCTTTGTAGAAAAGGTTGAGCTATAACTGCTTTTATTTCCCTGCTGATCAACCGCACAGAGGCGGAAATAAAATCTGGTAAAAGGCAGAACATAAATTGTGTGCAGATTGTTGGAGACTCGCTGCTTGAATTTCAAATCTGCTGAGTTCCAGCCATACTCAAACTCATAATGACTGAAATCATACTCATAGTTTTTACTCCAGGAAATCTGATAGGCATTGCCTGCAATCCGGACAATTTTAATACCTGCCGGAGCAATTGGCGGAGCAGCAATCAATGCCGGAGCAATCAAATCAGCAATAACCTGATGACCTTCTGGAGAGGGATGATTCCCGCCAATATCTTCCAGTAATGTTTTCCAGCCATTCGGCGGATTATAATCAACAAATGCCTTGTGAACATCAAGCAGAACGATCTCTTTTGCCTGAGCAATCTCTTTCAGGGCATTGTTAAAATCGGCAATATTTTTTTTAACATAATCAAGAGTGCCGTAAAAATCATTGCGCGGAGGAATAGTCATTAAGAGCGGATAACTCCCGGCCTGAAGTATTCTGTTAATGATGAATTCCATATTTTCTTTACTGTTCTGCAGGGAAAACTGATTCAGATAAGTATCATTTGTTCCAAGCATAACGGCAAAAAAATAAGCCGGATAATTTACAAGATCACCGGCAATACGATTTTTGCCATCTAAAGTGGAATCGCCGCCAACCCCGCGGTTATAAACTGTCATCGTCCCGTAATTAACTAAAATCAGCTTTTCTTTTACCACTTCAGGATAGGCAAGTTCCGGATGCATCTCGCCAATTAAATCATTCATCCGCATTTTACCAGCGGTAATGCTATCGCCAAACGCAGTTAGCGAATTCGCAAAAGTTACTGCCTGCGGGATATCGTCCTGGATGTTTTTCTGAACAACAGAAATCATTACTTCTGCTTTGAGTCTTTTCTTTATTTCACCCGGCTGGAATGTTTTTTTGTCAAGAGTAAGCTCGAGCAGATTATTTTTTGTTTCAAATTCAATAATAATTTTTTGCTCAGTCTGATGAAAGACAATATTACTTTCAGAAGCTTCAGATCTGGTCAGATTGCTCAGCGAAGAATCAGCAAAATTAAACAGATAGATATCATCCTGCTTGTTTTTCGTTCCCAGAAAAATAAAGGCACGCAAGCTCTCTTCTTCCATCAGAGGGCAGAGATATAACGAAGAGACAAAAGAGAAACCGCTTAAATTGACATACTGATAAGCTCTCCGTTCAAGATTATAGGCAACAATTCTTGTCTGCCCAACTCCGTAGTTGACCCAGTAAATGAATGCTGCTTTGTCTGCGGCATAAGCCGGGAAGATGTGATCTCCGTCAAGATGCTCACTCAGTAACAGTGATTCATTTTCGCATTCCAGATAAATCTGGCTCTTTCCAAACTCAATCTTCATATAGCAGTTATAGTTCTTTCCCTTCCAGTTGAAATTCAGCTATTGCTCCTTTTCAGCTAACAAAAAAGACGCAATACTGAAAAAAAACAACCAATAGAGAAATATTCTTTTCATAACTAAAATTATAGCAAAAAAAATAATTAACTAAAATTCAAATTTCAATACAATGCCCAATCCAATTTCAAAGCCAGAAAGGTTAAGTTCGGAGAGCGAAACTGCCGGATCATCATATTTATCTTTAACGAAATTATATTTAACAAACAGATCAAGATTGATAAAACTGTATATTTTATAAAAAACACCGCCGCCTAAATAAAAGCCAACGGCTTTATCTTTAAAATCTTCGATCGGATTCAGCTCCTGATAGGAGAAAAAGTTAATTCCAGCCTGAGCATAAGGTGAAAAGTTAGAATTTCTTATTGGCAGCCGGTATCTGGCTCCAAGAGAGAGAGCCGTAAGTTTAAACTGAATCTCTTCCTGAGTTGAAACCGTAACATTTTTGTCCGAGTAAAAGCGCAGGTTGGCAGTCAGATCAACATTGTTATAAAAACTGAAAGCCAGTGCATAAGAGGGAAAATTCTTTTCTTTTTTATAAAATTCCGCAAAATTTTCATCATTGATGCGCATCTTTTCAAAATAGATTCCTCCCATCAGCGACATCTTAAATGGTTCAACCTCTGTTTCCGGTTGCGGTTCGCCCTTTTTCAGTGCTTCAGTCTTATACTCATCTGTCTTGACCTCTGATTTTAGCGGTTTAACCTTTTTCCCCTGTTTCAGACAGGCATCAGGCTCGGCAATAATTTTTTGATTATCTTTCAGGCCGGAGCTTATCGCTACCTGACCGTTATAAATTGCTGCTATTTCCGGATAAATCTTAACCGCTCTTCCGCTTTTTACGCCATAAAGATATTTTTTCCCCTGTTCATCAGTCAAAAGACTTTTTTCAGCAACAAGAATAACAGCATTAAATTTTTTCCAGCTCTTTTTGATTTCTCTTTTCAGGGGGACTGGTATCTGATAATTACTGTTATCTAATTTTAGCACTGCCCTGTCTTCTGCCAGTGAAACAACCCGGGCAACAAGTTCACCATGATCAATTCTAATAACTACTTCTTCATTCTCCTGCCAGAGCGAACGATCTTCTTCAGAGAGCTTGACTCTGGCATACAGCTCCCGATAATCAGCAAGCATCAGCACTCGCTGCCCGCTGAAGACTTTCTGCCCCTCTCCAACAAGAACACCTTCTACTTCTCCATCAAACTCAGCAGTCAGGGCAAATTCCTTCAGTGACTCGATTGATTTATAATCCTGGGTAAGCTTGAGATATTGCTGCTCTTCTTTTTTCGTTGCTTTTTTTTGCTGAATCTTCTTTTCCAGCTTCTTAATATCTGCAAGAAGTTTTTCCTTCTCTTTTTCGATACCTTCATTAAAAACAACCAGCGTTTGTCCTGCTTTAAATTTCTCTTTCGCCTTGAATAAAACTTCAGATACAACTCCCTCCTGTTCCACAACTACCGGAACTACGCGTCCGGAAAAAACAAGACTATAATGTTTATAAAGAACAAAATCCGCACGCGAAGGTTTTACCAGATAAACCTTAATCCGGGAAGGACAATCATCACTTTTTTCTGCCTTCTTCTGCCCTTCCTCTTTTTTTACTTCTACTGCTGTCTTTTTAAAATAGAAACTAAAAATAACCTGCTCTTCGTTTAATTTTTCAAAGAGGCTTTTATCAGCATTAAACTTTTTGGCTATTTCAAAAAGCTGTTCGGTTTTATCGAGCAAACAGGTAAGTTTTACAATATCAAATTCAGGCTGCGTTTCCACTCCTAATGCCGTCCATTGCAAAAGCTTCTGATTCTGCTGCAGATATTCATAAAGCTCCTGAAACGGTTTACTCTCTTTTGTTGTCTGTCCGCTTAGCAGAAAACCGAAAATAATTAAAGTAACGAATAACATTTTTCTGATCATCTTTTCCTCCAGTAATTTGTATTTTGTTTATTTATCATTCAATCCCTTTTTCTTTAACAGGGGCTGAATCGAAGGCTCTGACTGACGAAACTTAAAATAGAGCTGTTTACTCTCCTCGCTGTTTCCCCTTTCCAGAATATTTTTTCTGAAAGAATGCGCCGTTTCCTGATCAAAGATTCCTTTTTCTTTAAACACCTCAAAAGCGTCTGCATCAAGAACCTCTGACCAGATATAGCTATAGTAACCGGCATCATAGCCGCTATAAAAAATATGGTTAAAATAGGTAGTCCGATAACGCGGCAAAATCTCAGGAATTAAATTAATTTCCCCCAGAACATTTTCCTCAAATTCATTGACATCAAGGTCAGCAGGCATTTGCTCAAGAAGATGCCAGCGCATGTCAAGAATAGCTGCCGCCAGATATTCACCCAGCTCAAATCCCTGATTGAAGTAAGAACTTTTTTTAATCCGGGCAATCAGGTCATCAGGAATCACCTCTCCTGTCTGATAGTGAAAAGCGTAATATTTTAAAACTTCCGGCTCCAGTGCCCAGTTTTCCATAATCTGAGATGGAAGCTCAACAAAATCACGGGGAACATTTGTGCCTGAAAGTCCGCGATAGCGGCATCTGGAGAGCAACCCATGCAGGCAATGACCAAATTCATGAAACAGAGTAGTTACTTCATCAAAACTGAGTAACGCCGGATTTTCATCTGTATCGACCGCAAAGTTTGTCACCAGGGTCACTATTGGCCGCACATCCTTTCCGTTTTCAAAATATTGATCCCGATAAACATTCATCCATGCCCCGGAACGCTTTGATGAACGGGCATAAAAATCTGTAATCAAAATGCCGACCAGACTATCGTTCTCTTCTCTCACTTCAAAGCATTGCGCATCTGGATGAGGAAGGGGAACATCCTGTAAGGGAACTATTTTTAATCCATAAAGTTTTTTTGCCGTTAAAAAAACTCCGCTGATTACATTTTTTAACCTGAAATAAGGCTTCAGTATGCTCTCATCAAGTTCATACTCTCTCTGGCGCAACTTTTCCGCATAATACCACCAATCCCAGGGAGCTATTTTATATCCGGCATTTTCCTGATCAGCAATCTGCTGAAGTTTTTCCCTGTCGCGTTGCATCAGAGGAAGAGTTTTCTGCCAGAGCTGCTGCAGTAAATTCATAACATTTTCCGGCTTCCGGGCCATGGTTTCCTGCAGTGCCCAGGCAGCATGATTGGAAAAACCGAGCAGTTTTGACCGTTCAATGCGCAAGCTGATAATTTTTTTAATTATCTCTTTATTGTCATATTCATTATTATTGTTACCGCGCATTAAATAGGCGCGGTAAATTTTTTCGCGTAGCTGACGGTTTTTATTAAATTTCAGAAACGGAAGCAAACTCTGTTTCTGCAGAGAAAAAGCCCATTTGCCTTTTAAACCAAGGCTTTCCGCTAATATTGCTGCCCGTCTGATCTCTTCTTCAGGTAATCCTTCGAGATCTTCCCGGCGCTCAATAATCAGTTTGAAGCTATCTGTCTCTTTTAAAACATTTTCCGCAAACTTCAGACTCAGCAGCGTAAGCTCTTCATTAATTTCAGTAAGCCGTTTTTTCTCTTCCGCATTCAGACCGGAGCCGTGATTAATAAACTGTCGGTAATAAATTTCCACAAGTCGCTTTTGTTCCTGAGACAGCTTCAGGCGGGAAAGGTTCTGATAAATTGTTTTTATACGCCGGAAAATTTTTTCATTTAAAAATGCTTCATCTTGCAGGCGTGATAATTTCGGAGAAACGGCAGCTGCGATTTCCTGCATTTTATCTGAGCTACAGCTGTCTAAGAGATTAAAAAACACATAGCTGACTCTGTTGAGCAATCCCGACCCCTGATCGAGCCGAAGAATTGTGTTTTCAAAATTCGGAGCGCTTTTCTGGCGGGCAACTTCTTCAATTATTGAACGATATTCCTCAATGCCCTTTTCAAAAGCAGGCAGATAATGCTCTTCTTTTATTTTTTCAAAGGGCGGTATTTCATATTTATTCTGATATGGTTTCAGGAAAGGATTTTCAGTGCTGCCTGAACCATTAAGCATTAGTGTGGCTGCGCTAAAAAGAAGCAGAAAAAAAAATGCATAAAAATCTTTAATATCCATTCGGTAATTTTACCAGCAAAAATTTTTTTTCACAAGAGAATTATACTTGACAAAATCTTTTTTTTTGATTAAAAATATAAAATGAGTTTAAAAGGTGCTTTAAGTTCAATAAATCTGGCTGATATTATCCAGCTTGTTGCCAATGCCAGGCAGAGCGGCAGATTCGTACTGACCCGCCCCACAGGAGAAGTTGGTAAGATCTACCTCGACAATGGTGAAATTACCCATGCCGAAGTCGATGACTACCAGGGCGAAGATGCAATCTTTACCCTGATTTCCTGGAGCGAAGGCGAATTTGTATTTGAAGAAGGACGCTTTTCCACCCCAATCTCAATTCAGCGTCCGATAACTTCTCTGCTGATGGAGGCAGCACGGCGTATCGACGAATGGAAAGTTTTACGCAAAAGAATAGGATCAATTGATTCTGTAGTTGATTTTAATGAAATTGACCGCCAGGAAAGAAGAAAAATTTCTCTTTCTACACTCGAATGGTTGATTATCTCAAAAATTGATGGTAAACGAACCATTCTTCAGATTTCTAAAGAGAGTAAGGTGAACATTTTCGATACAGCAAGAATCATTTTCGGACTGATTACCAATCAGCTTCTGAAACTGAAATAAAAAACTTTTCAGGCAAAACTTCGGCTCTAATCATTCTAAAGAATTGTTTTTAAACAGAAAGCTTAGCTGATAACTGCAAAATGATTTTTTCGAAAATAATAGCTTTAATAAAAAATTTTTTCAGCCTTGCTTATCAACAATAAGCATATCCTGACTGGAAATCCCCCGGCGCCCGCTTCAGCTTCCGAATAAAATCGGTTCCCTGACAAACAGGCCTGCGGCTTTTAGTTCAGAAATTATTCGATCTAAATCATGAGCAATCGCTGCTTCCGGAAACCGAGGATCTATTACCAGACAGTCACAGTAGCTGTAACGAAACTTAAGTAATCCCTGAGAAGCCCTGTCCCGCACAAAGTTATCTGCTAAAAAAAAGTCAGTAAAGCTCGCCCTCCAGGGCGAAGAACGCGGTTAATTTCAAAAAAATAACGCCGGCAATCTTCAGGAAGCATATGGGTAAATACCGAAGTAGCAAAGGCAAAGTCAAAAAAATTATCAGCATAAGGAAAGATACACGAAGCAGCTTCAACCAGCCCGCAGGGGTTATACTGATAATTTTTAACATCTAAATGCTGAAAGCGAAAATTAGAGAATCTGACAGCAATCTGCTTGTTGCACCATTCTATCGCAGGCTTATAGACATCAAAGCCGTCATAAGTTCCTTTTTCACTCAGAAAAGCAGTAAGCGGCAAAGCCATCCGCCCAACACCACAACCGATATCAAGCACCTTTTCTTCTGGTTGCAACTGACCATAACTTTGAAAATATCAAAGAAAAGTTTTTCCAATCTCTTCAAAATCACCATCTCCGACCAGGCTGATTTCTCCAGGAGGCATCCAGCCTCTGCCTCTGATTCGATTAAAAAAGTTATACGGAGAAAAAAAGATTTTTCTTAAAGCACTATTGGAGTAATAAACACGCCGCAATTTCTGGACAATACTTTCCGGCAACAATTTTTTTACTAACAATTTAACTTTTTTCATCAAATTCAATCAGCTAATTTTAACTCTTTTTAACCACCTTTGTAAATTGTTTTTAAAAAAATCAGAATAATTCACTGCAATATCCTAAAATTATCTTAACCTTAAAAACAGCTTTTATCAGACAGGACTGAAAGTTTAAATTCAGAAAAAATTCTTTTAAATTTTTTTCCCAATAACAACATTTATTACCTTCAAGCTGACTCCGAAACCTGAAAAATATCCTGATCAACCCTCTGATAATAATATTGACAGTCAAAAGTCAATCTTGAACAGTCTCAACAGAATCTTAAAGAGTGATAAAGAGAAATCAAAAAAATAAATTATTTTCTGCAAAACCTGTTAAGACCTGA